>Ga0181521_10001724_pt1 | contig 26838 bp, 22 predicted proteins | sample PEATcosm2014_Bin_32_FD_119764 | JGI IMG/M metagenome (GOLD analysis project Ga0181521, IMG submission 119764) | Peatland microbial communities from MTU Mesocosm Facility, Houghton, MI, USA - PEATcosm2014_Bin02_60_metaG | ecosystem: Environmental > Terrestrial > Soil > Wetlands > Peat | place...
AGTCCTCGCTCCCGAGTCATCGATCTGGACGAGAGTCAGGGTCGAACCGTCTCGAAGGGCCAGCCAGTCGGGATCAGCTGCAGCCCGAGTGTGTGCACCGCCAGTTCCGTGATGACCGTATTTGGGGGCAGAGGTGCCTCCGGGGAAGTTGCTGACATGCTGGATCCCGGGGTGGTTGGCGCAACTCGCTTTGGGACAGTCGGGGCTGCCGGTGCCGGCGACCGGGCCTTGAGCTGAGAATCGCCCGACTCAGGGTCGTTCTCAACGCTTTCGAGCGCGACCAACGGGTGCACGCGAGAAGGCGTGCTCCGCAGTCACTCCTTGCCGACTATTACCTCGGTGGCCTTGATGACGGCCTTGACGGCGTCGCCCTCGGCAAGAGCCAGACTCTCCGCGGAGTCCCTCGTGATTGCCGACACGACTTGTTGACCTCCGTCCAGGCGGATGACAACGGTCGACATGACCACACCATGCTCGACGCGAACCACTACGCCATCCAGCTGGTTCCTTGCGCTTAATCTCATGGTCTGGAGGCTAATGGCCAAGGCGGCCGCGTCAGCCGACCGATTGGAAAAGTGCCATGGAACTCATTGCCGTGCTTGACGACGCCAGGGCCGAGATCCTGGATGAGGCTGCCGAGGGACTCGAGAGGTCCCACCTCGGCCACTACCACGCCTCGGGCCCCGAGGAGCTACGCCGTCGCTTGGAGGCGCTCTTCGACATCGTCGTCGACTGCCTTCGCGCTCGCAAGCTCGATCGGGTGATCAAGTACGCGGAACAGATCGGCCGCGATCGCTTCACCGGTGGGTTCGGGATCGGTGAAGTGCAGACCGCGTTCAACGTGCTGGAGGAATCGATGTGGCACCACGTCGTCGCCGGGGTCCCTACCGGGGAGCTCGTGGAGTCGCTCGGTCTCCTCTCGACAGTCCTCGGCGTCGGCAAGGACGCACTCGCGCGGACCTATGTTTCCCTCGCAAGTCAAGAGCACGTGCCGTCACTCGACTTGCGTGCCCTCTTCCAAGGCACGTGAGGCAGACCTGACGCCGGGCTGACGGCCGACGCTCCACGGCGGTGCCAAAGCGTCACGACGGTGCGGAGGCGACAATAGCGCTGGGCCTCGGAGCGACCCTGGCTGCAAAGTGGCACCCGATAGCGTCTCTGTCCGATGCCAGGACTCGTGGTTGCGACGTTCAACCTCCATGCCGGCATCGACGGCTGGGGAACGCCCTTCGACGTCGTGGCGTGCTGCACCGAGCTCGATGCAGACGTTCTCGTGCTACAGGAGACCTGGACCCCCGAGGGCGGAGAGGGACTCGCCCCGCTCGTGGCGACCTCGCTCGGTTACGAGGTCCACGAGGCTCCCCTGTCCGAGGCCATGTTGCTCGAAGCCGGCACGGCGACCAGCGCGCGTTGGGGACCCCGGAGGAGAGACCGGCTGCGCGCCCGCCCCCTCTGGGTCGCCGATGCCGATGACCTAGAGCGCGTGCGTCGTCGGCGGTGGCACGCCGAGGCACGCTTTGGCAGCTGGGGCATCGCCTTGTTGTCGCGTCTTCCGCTCAAGCGGGTCGAAGCCATAAGGCTCGGCGGATTGCGGCGGGACTCGGCCGAGCGGCGCGCGGCCCTCCTGGCCGAGGTCGAGGTCGACACCTCCTGTGTCACTGTCGTCGGGACGCACCTCGCCCATTTCACGCACGGGTCGCCGATCCTGTTCGAGCGGCTCCGTCGTGAGCTCCCGGCACCGGACCAACCGGCCGTCCTCGCGGGCGACATGAACTTCTGGGGACCGCCGCTGTCGCTGGCTCTCCCCGGCTGGCGGAGAGCAGTGCGGGCCAGCACGTATCCCAGCTGGCGTGCCCACAGCCAGATCGACCACATCTTCGTGACACGAGCGGTCGAGGTGGTCTCGGGCGCGTCGGTCCACGTAGGCAAGTCGGATCACTTGCCGTTGCGAGCGCGGCTCGCCGTCACCTGATGGTCATGTAACCGATCTGCTCCCCACGAGGTCAGACATGAGGGGCTGTAGATCCGGGCACGGTGCCCGACCCGGAGGGGGAAAGGGGCGAGGGTTGCTGGCGTTCACATTTCCCGGCCAAGGCTCACAGCGACCGGGCATGGGCGCCGCTTGGGTTGACCACCCGTCGTTCGAGCTCGTCGCCCTCGCTTCTGAGGTCACCGGACGCGATCTGGCCCATCTCCTCCTCGAAGCCGACCAGGAAACTCTGACCAGGACCGACAACGCCCAGATCGCCACATTCGTCCAGAGCCTGATCGTCCTCGACGCCGCTGAGAGGATCGGTATCGAGCCGTCGGCCTCTGCCGGCCACAGCCTCGGCGAGTACACAGCCCTTGTCGCTGCGGGCTCGCTCGATTTCGAAGACGGGCTGCGCCTGGTCTCGGAGCGAGGCGCCGCGATGCAAGAGGCCGCCGACTGCGCGCCCGGGACGATGATCGCCGTACTCGGTCTCGACGACGAAAGCGTCGAAGCCGCTTGCCGGCGAGTCGACGGTGAGGCGTGGATAGCGAACTTCAACGCGCCCGGCCAGGTGATCGTGGCCGGCACCTCCGAGGCGCTCGCCGAGTTCAGTGCGATCGCCAGGGAGCTCGGCGCCAAGCGGGTGCTTTCGATGCCGGTCGGGGGTGCCTTCCACACTCCTCTCATGTCAGGCGCACGTGACCGGCTCCGTAAGGCCCTCGCGTCCACGAGCTTCCATGCTCTCGACCCGGTGGTCGTGGCGAACGTGGACGCGCGCCTCCATGACGATCCCGAAGAGTGGCCACAGCTGCTGTCTGCTCAGCTGTGCAGCCCGGTCCGCTGGCACCAGAGCCTCGACACGCTCCTGCGCCAAGGCATGCAGACCTTCGTCGAGCTGGGGCCCGGTGGCGTGCTGACCGGCCTGTTGCGGCGCGTGGCTCCGACAACAGACACGATCGGAGTATCGGTGGCCACTCCGGACGATCTCGATCGTCTGGTCAAGATCCTCGCCGGTGGCATCGTCGGGGCCGCCCCGGCGGGCGAGCGCTTCCACATGACCGAGCGGCTCGTTGTCTCGCCGACGGTGGGGCTCTTCAAGCCGGCGGCGGGTCTGAACGGGTATCTTCCCGGCGGTGCCGGCCCGTCGGCAAACCCTGTGCTGATCGACGTCGGTGGCCTCCTCGGTATCGTCGGCAAGACCGAAGTGCGCTCCGCATTCTCGGGCACACTCGAGGGTGTGCTCGTTCTGGCAGGTGAACGGGTTGCGCGTGGCCAGCCGATCGCATGGTTGCGAGCCCCCATCCAAGACGAGAGGACCTGATGAGAGGCGCGCAGATCACCGGATGGGGGCTTGCTCTGCCGGACACGGTCGTGACCAACGCCGACTACGAGGCCCGCCTCGACACGAGCGACAGTTGGATCGTCGAGCGGACCGGGATCAAGGAGCGACGCCACGGCGGGACGACGTCAGGGCTCGCAATAGAGTCCGCCCGCCGTGCCCTCGAGCGCGCCGGGCGCCGGGGGGACGAGATCGACCTTCTCGTGCTCGCGACGACGACCCCCGATCAAGCCGTGCCCGCCACTTCGTCGTGGGTTCACCACGAGCTGGGTTGCCGCGGTGCCGCGTTCGACTTGAATGCCGCGTGCGCCGGCTTCGTGTATGGGCTCGTGACCGCCGTCGCACTGCTCGACGCCGGGCACGAACGGGCACTCGTGATCGGCTCGGACACCCTGTCGCAGATCACCGACCAGAACGACCGGTCCACTGCGGTGCTCTTCGGCGACGGAGCCGGTGCCATCGTCGTCGAGGCCACCAAGGGCGAACCGCTGATCCTCGCGCACGATCTCGGGCTGGACGGGTCCCTGACTCCGATCCTCTACTGCGACAAGGGCGGCTTCATCGTGATGGAAGGTCGCGAGGTCTTCCGCAAGGCGGTACGCGCGACCGTCGAGTCCGCCGAGCGGGTGCTGAAGCAAGCCGACGTGACGGCCGATGAGATCGCCCTGTTCGTCCCTCACCAGGCGAACCTCCGGATCATCGACGCCATGGGCCAGCGACTCGGCATCGATCCGGCGCGTCATGCGATCTGCCTCGGGCACACCGGCAACACCTCGGCTGCGTCCTGCGGGATCGCGCTTGCGGAAGCCGCCGACGCCGGGCGGCTCAAGGATGGGGACCTCGTCCTGTTCTCCGGCTTCGGAGCCGGAATGACCTGGGCGAGCGCCGTAGTGCGATGGGGTGGGGCCCCGGCGGCTCCGACACATGCCGGTGAGCCCGGAGCGCGCGGATGACAAACGGGCAGGACGACTCCACGGTGGCCGGCGACGCGGCCGGTGACGAAGGCGGCGACGCAGGAGTCGGCCCGGGGCGGGTGATCCTGGTGACCGGCGGTTCGCGCGGCATCGGGCTGGCCTGTGCGCGGCGGTTCCAAGCCGGCGGCGACCGCGTCGCCGTCACATGGCGGACGAAACCGCCGGAGGTGCTCGAGGGGCCGGCCGGGACGCATCCACTGTTGTCAGTCGCCTGCGACGTCACCTCGCCGACGGACCTCGAACGAGCCCTTGCCGAGATCGAACAAGCGCTCGGAGCGGTTCAGGTCCTGGTCTGCGCCGCCGGGATCACCGACGACACCCTGCTTTTGCGCATGTCCGAACAGCGTTGGGACAACGTCATCGAGACGAACCTCACGGCGGTCTACCGGACCGTCAAACGGGTGCTCGGACCCATGGTTCGAGCCAGGCGCGGCCGCATCGTCCTGATCTCGTCGGTTGTCGCTTTCATGGGTTCCGCTGGTCAGACCAACTACGGAGCCTCCAAGGCCGCACTGGTTGGGTTCGCCCGTTCGTTGGCAAGAGAGGTGGCGTCCCGCAGCATCACAGTCAACGTGGTGGCTCCCGGGTTCGTGGCCACGGATATGATCGCCGTGCTAGGAGAAGATCGCGTCGCGGCACTGACGTCCATGGTGCCGCTCGGGCGGCAGGCGGCCCCCGACGAGATCGCCTCAGCCGTCGAGTTCCTGGCCTCAGACGGCGCCAGCTATGTGACCGGAGCCGTGCTGGCCGTGGATGGTGGTCTCGGTATGGGCCACTGACTCATCGCAATCAACCCAACCGACAAGAGAAAGCAGCCATCGCATGGACAACGAAGCGACGTTCGACAAGTTCAAGGCCTGTGCGGTCGAGATATTGAACGTGCCCAGTGAGAAAGTGACCCTTGACGCGAACTTCGCGACCGACCTCGATGCCGACAGCCTCGATCTGGTCGAGCTCGTGATGGAGCTCGAGGAGGTCTTCAGCATCACCGTCGACGAGAGCGAGCTCGAGGGCGTCGAGACCATCGGTCAGGCGTACGAGCTCGTCACCTCGAAGCTTTGATGGCCAACGCCGAGCTCGGGCCCGACCCAGGGGGTCACCGCAGGGTCGCGGTCACGGGACTCGGCGTGGTGTCGTGTTGCGGGATCGGCAAGGACGCCTTCTTCGCGGGTCTCAACGGTCCGGCGCCCGAGGGCGAGCACCGGGTCCGGGGCTTCGACTCCTCACTCTGGTTCGACGCCAAGGAAGTGCGGCGCGTAGACCTCTTCGCGCAATATGCCGTCGCTGCTGCCGAGATGGCGCTTGCAGATGCCGGCCCGGTCGATGTCGATCCGGCGCTCGCCGGAATCCAGATCGGCACAGGAGTCGGAGGCCTCAGCACGATGGAGACCCAGATTGGCGTGCTGCTGGAGAAGGGCCCGCGCCGTGTCTCCCCGTTTCTCGTGCCGATGATGATGGCGAACGCCGGCGCCGCGACGGTCTCGATGCGCCTGGGTTGGCGAGGGCCGTGCGAGACGATCGCCACGGCTTGCGCATCGGGCACGCACTCGATTCTCGCGGGCCACCGCCTGATCGCCACGGGACGCTGTGACGCGGTGCTCGCCGGCGGTGCCGAAGCAGCGATGACCCCCGTCGCGCTCGCTGCCTTCGGCAACATGACGGCACTGTCGACCAGTGGGCGGTCGCGGCCGTTCGACGTGCGCCGAGACGGCTTCGTCATCGCCGAAGGTGGGGCCGTGCTCGTGCTCGAGGAGCTCGAGCGTGCCAGGGCTCGGGGGGCGCGCATCTACGCGGAGCTCCTCGGCGGTGCGTCGAGCGCTGACGCGCACCACATCACAGCGCCCGCTCCCGGAGGTGCCGGCGCGATCGGCTGCATGGAGCTCGCACTCGAGGACGCCGGGATCGCGGCGGGCGATATCGCCCACGTCAACGCGCACGGCACCTCGACACCCCTGAATGACCTGGCCGAAGCCGAAGCCATCTACAAGATCTTCGGTCGACCGGGACCGCCGGTCACCTCCATCAAGGGCGTTACCGGTCATTCGCTCGGCGCAGCGGGAGCGATCGAAGGCGTCGCCTGCGTGCTGTCGATCGACCGACGGCTGATCCCCCCGACGGTCGGTCTCGAGCAGCAGGACCCGGAGATCCACCTCGACATCGTCCGGGACGCTCCCCGGGAGTGGGAACCGGGGCCGGTCTTGTCGAACAGCTTCGGTTTCGGCGGGCACAATGGATGCATTGTGTTCGCTCCCGTATCTGCTTGAGTCACGGGCCGCAAGGAGTTGTCGGTCCCCGAGGATCCCGCCGGCCGGAAAGGCCCGCGGCCGCCCGACTGCGCATTCGCCGGTTTCAGTGACGATCCTCCGTGGCTGATCGATCCGGAGAAGCTTCCCTGGCGCGACGACATAGATGCCATCCGGGCAAGGACTCGAGCAGAGGTCCCGTACCTGGTCCGCCGCCGGCGGTTTCCCCCGGCACACCGCATCGTGAAGGTTGGCTGGACACTCGGACGAGCAGTCGGGGCCTGGTACCTCCTCGACCACGGCAGGGGTCAGCCACGGTCACGAATCGGCTTGTCACGGCGGCTGCGGATCGCCTTCGGCGCGCTCGGGCCCACCTACATCAAGCTCGGGCAGATCCTCTCGTCGGGAGACGGGATCTTCCCCGAGGAGATCGTGTCGCAGTTCCGCCTTCTGCGTGATCGTGTCCCCCCGGAGTCGTTCGACTCCGTGCGGCGGATCCTCGAGGCGGAGCTCGCCGGCCCCCTTGACGCGACTTTCGCCGAATTCGACCGGGCCCCGATTGCCGCCGCCTCCATCGCCCAGGTTCATGGCGCCCGCCTCCTGACCGGCGAGCGCGTCGTGGTCAAGGTCCAGCGGCCTGACGTCGCCGAGCTCGTCCGAAGGGACCTCGCGGCCATGAGCTTCTTCGCCCCGTTCCTCGTCGGGCGGATCCCGGTTGCCGCGCTCGCCAACCCGCCGGCGCTCATCGAACTGTTCGCCGAGACGATCGCCGAGGAGCTCGACTTCCGGCTCGAGGCCGCCAACATGCTCGATGTCGGCCACGTGCTGGCGGAGACCGGCCAGCGCTCCATCATCGTGCCCCGCCCGCATCCCCGGCTGGTGACGCGCCGCATGCTGGTGATGGAGCGGCTCGAAGGCTTCGCATGGGACGACGTCGAGGGCATGCGAGCCATCGGGATCGACACGACCTCCGTCCTACGGGCGGAGATGATCTCGTTCCTGGAAGGGGCGATGCTCTACGGCGTCTTCCACGGCGACCTGCACGGCGGGAACCTCCTGGTGCGCTCCGACGGTCGCGTCGCCCTGCTCGATTTCGGCATCACCGGCCGTCTGGGCGAGAAACAGCGTCTCGCGTTCCTGCAGCTGCTCATCGGCGGGTCCACCAACAACATCCCGATCCAGGTGCTGGCCCTGAAGGAGCTCGGTGCGCTGCCTGCGGACGCGGACGTCGACCGGGTCATCAGGGACCTCGGCCTCGACAAGCCCGCTCCGGATGTAGCCGCCTTGTCGGCAGACGAGCTCACTGCCCAACTGCGCGATCTCACCAAGCAGCTCCTGGCCTATGGCGCGCGGATGCCGAAGGAGCTGATGTTGTTCGTGAAGGACCTGATGTTTCTCGACGGGGCGGTCGCGACGCTGGCACCTGGGCTCGACCTGCTCGGAGAGGTGGCTCTCATCGCGACGTACTTCACAGACCGTTACGGGGCACGAATCGCGACCGACATCGGCCTCGATCCCCGTGCCGTCCCGATCGACCTCGAGGGGTTGCGCGCATCGATGGGTCTGACCAAGACCGAGCAGTTCACCTACCGGGAGCTCCAGAAGCGACGCGAGGACGTGCGCAAGAAGTTCGAGCGGAGAGAGCCTTAGGGACCGCATCCGCGGTGCGGCGGCTGCACGGCCGGCGTGGACTGCGCTCTGGGCCAGTCTGGGAAGTACCACCCATCTCTTGCCATTTCAATATCTATCCAGCTATTCTGAACGCAGCCGGGAACCGGTCTGCTCGTGGCGTGGTATCGCCGCCGTGAAACCCCACGACGGGAAGGAAGAGCCATGCGCCCACCTGGAGACGACCGCGCAGTGCGGATCCTGCGCGAGAAGGTTCCGGAGTTCGAAAGCCACTACCTCGACCTCGCGGACATCTACGACGAGGATCTGACGCCGCAGGTGGTCTTCAACGAGCTCGCGGACTTCGTGACCGAGCTGCTGCAGCTCGGCGATCGCGAGGAGACCCTTGAGCGGTGCTTTGCTGCCCTCGAGCTCGTCGCCGTCGAGCCTGGAGCCGACGGCACAGGACTCGTCGCCTTTTGCTTTCTGGACCAGCTGGCGCCCTTGGCCCTCGAGAGGATCCGCAGCTACCTGGACCCGGTCAGTGAGACGATCCTCGAGCTAGTGGAGCAGGATCTTCTCTACGAGGACGACGGGGAGACCGCACTGCTCCTGTCCGACCGGCTCTCCCCCATCCGCAGGCCAGTGCCGGCCGAGGATTGAACGTGTCCTTGCTACACGCGCCCTTATTCCCCCGGCGGGGCTTCCAGGCCCTGGCGGGGCGCCCGGCCGGGCTTGGATTTGCCCCGCCCGGGCCTCTTCTGTTCGCCTCCTGCAACCGTTGAAATGCGCCACCTGCCAGAATCCAAGAGGATCCGTGCTCAGCAGCAGGCCCATAGTGGTCCACACAACGGCCCACGACAGCTGGAGGGAAGGGAACACCAGCCGAAACCAGCTACGGGAACCGCTGGGGCTCTGGCCTCGATTGTTCGCGCAAGTTCATCCGGCCTCGGGAAGCTGACGGCGAACGGTCGAGTAATGGCGACAGGGAGACATCGAAGGCGCCCGGTCGTGGCAGGGCGCGTCGACCCTCCGAGGCTAATGGACTGGAACGACAACTATGGCGACAACCCTTGACAAGGCGGTTGTCCTCCGTTGCTCCAACCTGCCCAAGACATGCCAACACTGGCACGGCAGTCGGCCGCGTGAAGTCGGACGCGTTCACCGACTTGAGCGTCTCCACCGGCGACACGGCAGGCCGAATGTGCGCTGCACGGGCGAGGACGAGGTCACTCACGACTCACTGGACACTTTCGGTGGCTACGGGGTTGTTCGCGTCCCGCGTCTAACAGGAGCTCCTGTCCTACAGCTGTGAGAACGGGTTCGAGAACCACGTTGCCCTCGCGCAAGCGCGCGTGGCGGAGATCTTGTCCGGGGCACTCGTCAAGTACCTCGGTTGGTCCGTACACAACCACGCGAAGGAGAGTTCGGCTACCGCGTGAGCCGGTCCGCCTAGAAGTTTGCGGCCACCGGGATCACCTTGTCGCGGTAGGCGTCGAAGGTTTCGAGGACCCGGTCGTGCATCAGGTAGAGGGCGAACTGGTTCACCCCGATGTCCGCCAGTTCAGCGAGCCGTTCGATGTGCCGCTCGACCGGGCCGAGCAGACAGAACCTGTCAACGACGTCGTCGGGTACGAAATCTACCGACGGGTTGTCCGCTCTGGAGTGGTGGCTGTAGTCGTACCCTTCACGCCCCTTCACGTATTCGGTCAGGACTCGTGGCACATCGGAGGACTCGCCGTAACGCGCCACAAGGTCCGCCACGTGATTGCCGACCATCCCCCCGAACCAGCGCAACTGGTCCCTCTGGTGGGCGAGGTCGTCGCCGACGTAAGCCGGGGCGGCCACACAAATCGTGAGATCCTCCGGCCGCCGGCCCGCGGAACGGGCTGCAGCTCGGACGGAGTCGATGGTCCAACGGGCGATGTCGGGGTCGGCGAGCTGGACGATGAGGCCGTCGGCCCGTTCGCCGATGACCTGCAACGCCTTCGGACCGTACCCAGCGCCCCAGACGGGCAGACGGCTGGCCTCAGCCCAGCGCAGCCTCACGGGGACGCCGTTGAGTACCGCCTCGCGGCCCTCGGCGAGTTCCTTGATTGACGTGATCGCCGCGGCGAACTGCTGCACGGTCGTCGGACCACGACCGATGACGCGCAGCGCCGAGTCGCCGCGCCCGATACCGCACACGGTCCGGTTTCCGAACATGTCGTTCAGGGTCGCGAACAGCGATGCCGTGATCGACACGTCACGAGTCGCCGGGTTGGTGACCATCGGGCCGACCCGGACGTGCGAAGTGGCGGAAAGAATGTGGGAGTAGATCACGAAGGGCTCCTGCCAGAGCACGCACGAGTCGTAGGTCCACACGTGACTGAAGCCTGCCTGCTCGGCGAGACGGGCGCGTTCGATGACCCAGCTCGCGGGAGGGTCGGTTTGAAGTACGAGGCCGATGTCCACCTGTCGCGCCCAGTTCTAATGGAGGTGCTGGGAAACCTGGCGCGGTACAAAGCGCCCATGGCCTGGCTCGCCCATGTACCGGCCGGCGCCGATGACCTGCCTGCCCCGGGAGAAGACCGCGTCGACCTGCCCTTTGATCCGCATGCCCTCGTAACAGGAGTAGTCGACGGCCATGTGATGTGTCGCCGCCGAGATCGTCTGCTCGCCGGCGGGGTCGTAGACGACGATGTCAGCGTCGGAGCCGGGGGCGACGGTCCCCTTGCGAGGGAAGAGGCCGAACATCTTCGCAGGGTTGGTGGAAGTCACCTCCACCCACCGGGCGAGGGATATCTCGCCCGCAATGACGCCCTGGAAGATCAGATCCATTCGATTCTCCACACCCGGCAGGCCGTTCGGGATCTTGGTGAAGTCGCCGACACCCAACTCCTTCTGCTCGGCGAAGCAGAACGGGCAATGGTCGGTGGCAACGACCGACAGGTCGTCTGTCCGCAATCCCCGCCAAAGCGCCGCCTGGTGCTCGCGAGGCCGCAATGGTGGCGTGCAGACAAACTTCGCACCCTCGAAGCCGGGCCGTGCCATGTCCTCTTCTGACAAGAAGAGGTACTGCGGGCACGTCTCGGCGAAGACGTTCTGGCCGCGATCGCGGGCCTCGACGATGGCCTCGAGGGCAGGCGTCGACGAGACGTGAACGATGTACAGCGGCGCCCGGGTGACCTGGGCCAGGCGGATGGCGCGGGCCGTGGCCTCGCCTTCCATCTCGGCAGGTCGCGTCAGGCCATGGTAAATGGGAGCTGTCTGCCCGCGGCCGATGGCAGCCGCGACTATGGCGTCGATGGCGATGCCGTTCTCGGCGTGCATCATGATGAGGGCACCGTTGCCGCTCGCGCGGTCCATGGCGCGCAGGATTTCCTTGTCGGTGGAATAGAAGACGCCGGGATAGGCCATGAAGAGCTTGAAGCTCGTCACGCCCTGGGCGACGAGCTCGTCCATCTCCTTCAGCGAAGCCTCCGTAACGTCCGAGATGATGGCGTGGAAGGCGTAGTCGACCGCACATGTGCTGTCGGCCTTTGCCTGCCAGGTGTCCATCCCGGCGAGCAGGGACTCGCCTTTGGTCTGGATCGCAAAATCGATGATCATCGTCGTGCCGCCCCACGCAGCCGCCCGCGTCCCAGTCTCGAAGGTGTCCGCCGACGTGGTTCCCCCGAAGGGCATGTCCATATGGGTGTGGGCATCGATGCCGCCGGGCACGACGTACTTGGCGGTCGCGTCGACTACGAGATCGGCACCCTGCTTCCAGGTCTCGGAGAGACCTGAAGACCCGGCGGCCAGGGCCGCAACCTTCTCGTCCTGGACCAGTACGTCCACCGGCGAAGCCCCGTCGGCCGTGACGAGGGTGCCGCCCGTGATGAGTGTGCGCATGGTCAGGCCTCGCAGAGCTTGTCGTAGGTCTCCGGCCGGCGGTCCCGGTAGAAGGCCCAGATGCGCCGGACCTCGTCGATCATGCCGAGGTCGAGATCGCCCACGACGACTGCCTCGTCGACATCGGAAGCCACCTCGCCGACGAATTGGCCACGAGGGTCGACGAAGTACGACTGCCCGTAGAACTCGTTGCCGCCGAGCGGCTCCACCCCGACCCGGTTGATCGTCCCGACGAAGTACTCGTTCGCCACCGCAGCTGCTGGCTGCTCCAGCCTCCACAGGTACTCGGACATCCCCCGGCTCGTCGCGGAGGGGTTGAAGACGATCTTGGCTCCCGCAAGTCCCAGGGCGCGCCAGCCCTCGGGGAAGTGGCGCTCGTAGCAGATGTAGACGCCGATCCGGCCGACCGCCGTGTCGAACACCGGATACCCGAGGTTGCCAGGCCGGAAGTAGAACTTCTCCCAGAAGCCGGCTACCTGTGGGATGTGGTTCTTGCGATGCTTGCCGAGATACCGCCCATCGGCGTCGATGACGGCCGCGGTGTTGTAGAAGACACCAGAGCTCTCCACTTCGTAAACGGGGACGACGAGCACGGTGCCGTTCTCTCTCGCCACGTCCATGAACTGCCTGATCGTGGGCCCATCCGGCACCGGTTCGGCCCAGTCGTACCAGGCGCCGTCTTGGACCTGGCAGAAGTAAGGACCGTTGAACAGTTCCTGCAAGCAGACGACTCTGGCTCCCTCAGCAGCCGCCTGTTGAACCGACCGGATCGCGTTCTCGGTCATCAGGTCCTTGTCTCCTGCCCACTGGGCCTGGACCAAGGCCGCGCGCACCACGTCACCCATGACGCCCTTCCTCTCCCCGCGTGGGTCTGGTCACACTCGCGCCTCGCGGAATCGTTGTCAACGGACCGTTCACCTTCCGTCGTTGCCTCCCCGCCTCAGGTGTTCTGCGGGAAACCAAGGTTGATCCCGCCATGGCTCGGGTCCAACCACCGACTGGTCACAACCTTGCCCCGCGTGAAGAAATGGACGCCTTCGGTGCCGTGGGCGTGGCTGTCCCCGAACAGCGAGGCCTTCCAGCCGCCGAAGGAGTAATAGGAGACCGGCACGGGGATGGGCACGTTGATGCCGACCATGCCGACCTCGACCTCGTTCTGGAAGCGGCGGGCGGCACCGCCGTCGTTGGTGAAGATGGCGGTGCCGTTCCCGTAGGGATTGGAGTTGACGAGCTCGACGGCGGCCTCGTAGCTCGGGACGCGCACAACCGAGAGCAGTGGTCCGAAGATCTCGTCTTTGTAGAGCGACATCTCGGGGGTCACCTTGTCGAACAAGCTCGGTCCCAGCCAGAAGCCGCCGGCATCGCCATCAACCACGGTCCCGCGGCCGTCGACTACGAGCTCGGCGCCCTCGGCCACGCCCGCATCCAGGTACGAGGCCACTTTGTCCCTATGGGCACTGGTGACAAGCGGCCCCATGTCGGTGCCCCGTCTCCCGTCGCCGGTCTTGAGGCGCGCCATGCGCTCGCAGATCTTCGCGACGAGCTCGTCCGCGACGGGCTCGACCACCACGAGCACGGAGATGGCCATGCAGCGCTCGCCGGCGGAGCCGAAGCCGGCGTTCACCGCCGAGTCGGCGGCGAGGTCCAAGTCCGCGTCGGGGAGCACGACCATGTGGTTCTTGGCACCACCCAGTGCCTGCACGCGCTTTCCGTGCCGGGTACCGCCCTCGTAGACATAGCGGGCGACAGGTGTCGAGCCTACGAACGAAACAGCCTTTATGTCCGGGTGCTCCAACAGCCGGTCGACGGCGACTTTGTCCCCCTGGACGACGTTGAACACCCCTGCCGGCAGACCGGCCTCTGCCCACAGCTCCGCCCAGAAGATCGAAGCCGAAGGGTCCTTCTCGCTCGGCTTCAGCACGACCGTGTTGCCACAGGCGATGGCGATCGGGAAGAACCAAACCGGGACCATCGCCGGAAAGTTGAACGGGCTGATGATCGCCACCGGGCCGAGCGGCTGGCGGATCGAGTACACGTCCAGGTTCGTCGAAGCGTTTTCGGAGTAACTGCCTTTCAGAAGCTGCGGGATGCCGCAGGCGAACTCGATGACCTCGAGGCCACGGTTCACCTCGCCGAGGGCGTCGTCGAGCACCTTGCCGTGCTCGGAGGTGACGATCTCGGCCAGATCACCGGCGCGCTCGTTCGCGAGCTGCCTGAAGGAGAAGAGCAGTTTCGAGCGCTGCGAAAGCGAGGTGCGGCGCCAGGTCGCAAAGGCCCTTGACGCCGCCGCGATAGCGCGGTCGACATCCCCCGGCGACGCGAATGCGACCCGTTTGGTGAGCTTGCCCGTCGCAGGGTCATAGACGTCACCGACGCGCTCTGCGCTGGCGTCGTCGGCCCTGCCGTCGATCCAGTGCGGAACGAGGGGCAGGCCCTGGGCAACATCACTTGTCATGAAAGCAGTCTCCTTCGCAATGCGACCGGCGTCGTCGCCGGCACGCTCATGGGAACGTGGGTGGTCCGCACGACTCGCTATCCGGCGACGGCGCGGTCGGTGATCTCCAAGGCCCGGTCAAGGACCTCGAAGCCTTGGGCGAGCTCCTCTTCTGTGATCGGTAGCGGCGGGTTGGTCATGACCTGGTTCCAGTGCAGGTTCACGAACACGCCGTTGTCGAGCAGGAACCGGTACAGCTCGGCCATCTCGGAGCTCGTCGCGTTGAACGGCGCCATCGGCTCGCCCGTGGCCCGGTTACGTACCAGCTCCAGGACGCCGAAGAGCCCGATGTTGCGGTGCGCGCCGACCGAAGGATGGCGGGCGGCGAGCTCGGCGTGGTGGCGGGCCATGACCTCGCCCATCTTGGCGGCGTGGGCGATGAGACCGTCTTCCTCATAGACCCGGATCGTGGCGAGGGCGGCCGCGAGGCAGACGGCGTGAGAGTTGTAGGTGAGCCCTCCGGCGAACACATGGTCCTCGAAGTAGGCCGCCACTTGAGGCCGCATTCCGACGACCCCGAGGGGCAGGTAGCTCGAGGTGAGCCCCTTGGCGCAGGTGATCATGTCGGGGACAACGGCCCAGTGGTCAACCGCGAACCACGCCCCCGTCCGCCCGAAGCCGCTCATGACCTCGTCGGCGATCATCAAGATCCCGTAGCGGTCCAGAAGCTCGCGGACACCTTCCAGGTAGCCGTCGGGTGGCACGAGGATCCCGTTGGTCCCGGTCACCGGCTCGAGGATGAAGGCCGCGATGGTTCCCGGCCCCTCGAGCTCGATCGTCTCTTGGAGCTGCGCGAGGGCCTCTGCGGCCGAGGTCATCGGCCGCTCGGTGCCGTGGTAGAAGTCGAGGACATGGACGACTCCGGGGATGCCGGGCTCGTTGGGCCAGCGACGAGGGTCGCCCGTGAGTGTGATCGCCCCCGAGGTGGCGCCGTGGTAGGAGCGGTAGCGGGCGAGGATCTTGTTACGCCCGGTGACGGCTCTGGCGATCCGGATAGCGTTCTCGTTGGCCTCGGCGCCCCCGAGGGTGAAAAAGGACTTCTCGATGTCGCCGGGGAACAGCTCTGCAAGCTTGCGGCCCAACAGCGCCCGGGGCTCGGTGGCGGTGACGGCGGAGTTCGCGTAGGCGAGCTCTTGCGCCTGGCGGGTGATCGCCTCGATGACGCGGGCATCCCCGTGGCCGATGTTCACGCACATCAGCTGGCTGTTGAAGTCCAGGTAGCGCTTGCCGTCCGCGTCGTAGAAGTAGGCGCCCTTGGCTCGGACCACCGGTAGGGGCGAGACCTTCGACTGCACTGCCCAGTCGTAGAGGGTGTAGCGCCTCGACCACTCGATGATCTCCTCGGCGGACAGCCGCTGCGGCTTGGCTTCGGCGCTCATCTCGACCTCCAGTCTTCCCACGTTAGCGAGGTGCCAAGCGTCTCGATCGTGCGGAACCACCCGCTCCTTCGGCGACCATCCTGCCCCTTGCCTGCGGCTGTTGCAGCAGCGGCCCAGCTGGTTTCAAGTTGACGGCGCTGCTGACGGGCTCTGCCCGGGTGGTTATGGCGCTTGGAGGCCCGTGACCAACATGAGGGCACCGATGTTCGTCGCGCCTTTCGCCCGGGCACCTGTGCAACCCGGGAGGGCCTGCCCTGACGGTCCGGCGGACCCGAACGCACAATGGGTGGTGTCGGCTGGGTGGCGTTTGTCACCGGCCAGCCAGCGCTTGCACAGATGATCCACGAACTCGCTTGCCGTCCAGCGAAGATCTCCCTCGGGCAGAGCTCGGACTGGGAGCCTTTCGGTTGTCTCCGTACTCGTGCACGCGTCGCCCCGATAGTGGCGGCTGAAGGCACCGTCTCGGGCTATGGCGGCGGAACGTCGGCGAAGGCCAGCGGAATGGGGCGAAAACGGCCGGGAGCCATCCCTTTAGTGAACGGCTTGGTCCAGCGAGCCCGCGAGGCGCTCGCTAAGGGAGGACGGCCGGACGAAGGGACCGCAACTACAAGACATTGCTTCCCCTGGACCGGGAGGCCGCGCGCGTGGGACGATCTGATGGACAAGCAGCCCGACGGATGTCTCGGGGTGATTGGGGGGGAAGGCCATGGCACGAGTAATTGGTCGTACGCTGCACTCGACCTCGAGGCTCGGCGCTCTTGCCTGTTGCCTTGCGCTCATAGTCCTGCTGGGTGTGCAGGCGCCGACGTCTGCATCCACGGGCGTTGTTTCCGCGAAGTCGGCCAGCGCGATGCTGCATCTCGGCCCCTCAGCTTCGCAGGCGAATATCGTGCCTCTCTCGGGCCATTACCCGGTCGCGTTCATCCTGTGCGATTTTGACGATTGGCACTACGAACCCAACAGCATCGCGTATTACCAGAAGCTCTGGACCCAGCAGAACAAGGCGGGCGTGTTCAGCTCTCTGGCGGACTACTTCCATGACGTGTCCTTTGGCCAGATGGACCTCAAGGGCTCGAAGGTACTGGGCTGGTTCCACATGACCGTCAACCCCGAAACCTGGTACGAGGGAGGCAACGGGAACAGGGAAAGCGTCAGGTGGCTCGACTGCGTGAACGCGGCAGAGGCATCGGGCAGCGTCGACTTCGCCTCGCTGAAGTACCGCGCGCTCGTCGCTGTTACGCCGTCCATAGAGGGCAAGATCACGGGGAAGGGTCTCGCGGCGGAACCGGCGCTGAAGCCCGGCCAAAAGAGGCCGGCTCCCGAGACGATGACTGTCGATTCGACCGCAGACTGGCCACCGGCTCCGTTCTTGATGAGCTTGCCCAGCACCTCGGCGTTCCCGTTTGGTGAGAACGTCCGAGTCACGAAGGTAAGCGGCCATACTCTGACGCTCACTCGTGGCTTCAACGAGGGGGTCAAACAGCTACCAGGGCCATTCGCGGCCGTCCCGCCTGGAGGCATTGCTGTCGTGGACAGCGACGACGACTTCGCATACGTCGGACCGGTGACCGTCTACTCGCAGGAGGGTGCCCAGAGCTGCACGGGACTGGCCGACACGTTCTGCCCGAAGATCTTCGTCACTGCCCCGCAAGGAGCCATGGGATACACCACATTGAAGCTCGGGATTGCGAACCTGTTCGCCGGTGACGACCTGCACGACGGCAACGTCAATGCCGGCGTTGGTGACTCCGCGCACGAAGTGGGCCACACGACCGGCTACAACCACAGCCGTGTGCTGTCCACCTCGACTACTGACTACAACGACTGTTACGACCAGATGAGCTACAACGCGTGTGGACTGCCAGGCTTCCCGGGCGAGGCAGGGCCGCCTGACGGGGTGCTCAACTATGACGCGATCAACCTCGAGTTCCACGGTTGGATCCCTTCAAAGGCCATCTACAACTCGGCCGACCGCCCGCTGAAACAGACCACGCTCACACTGCACGCCCTCAGCGACCCGAACGCGCTGCACGCATTGGGGAAGTCGTACCTCGACGTACACATCCCCTCGCATGTCCAGATCGAGGATGTCTCGCCCAACAACGTGAACCCGACGATCCCCCCGACCTGTGCCGGCAAGGGATACCACTGTGTCAAGAGCCAGTACCTCACCGTCGAGTACCGACAGCGGTACGGCTTCGACCAGTCCCTGCAGGAGGAGTCCGTCAACACCGCGTGCGGCGCGGTCGCCCCTGCCGTGGGTGCAGTGGTGTTGCACCTGTACGCCCCAGACCCGAACAACAATCCCGGCCAAAACATCTCGTACCTGGTGGACTCGTACCCGGGCAAGAAGGCCAGGAACGGGAACCCGGTCTTTCTCCCGCATTGCGCCGCGCTTCAGCCCGGGGATGACTACGCCGACCCCGCCCACAACACCTACGTGGCTGTGAATTCCTTCGACAAGTCCTCGTTCACGGCCACGGTGACGGTCGGATCGTCGAAACTCACGCCCCGGCTGGTGTACTCGGGCAAACTGACCAGCTTCCAGGGTCAGGATGCGACATTGGCCGCGGATCTGACGGTCGGCGGAGCGCCGGTCCCGGACCAGCCGGTGAGCTTCTCGCTCGGAGGGGACCACTGCGGCCCAGTCACGACCGATGCGTCCGGGTATGCATCCTGCCAGGTGACCGACGCTCTCGGAGTGGCCACCTGGCCGGTCACGGCGTCATTTGCCGGAGACTCCGTCTACAACTCGGCAAGCGCAAAGGCGGCGGTCGCAGTCTGGACACCCCAGGGTTTCCAGCCTCAGGCGCTTACTGACCGGGCCCCGGCGCTCGCTTACTACGGGGGCGAGCTATTCGCGGCCTGGCTAGGCGCTACTGGAGACTCGATCGGCTACTCCGCCTACAACGGCTCGAGTTGGACACCACAGGCGTTCGTCACCTGGTCGGGGGGTGCGGCGCTCACCTCCGCGGCGCCTGCGCTGGCCGTCTTCGATGGTGAGCTGTACGCCGCCTGGACCGGCAAGACCGGCAACAAGATCTACTACTCGGCCTACAACGGCTCGAGCTGGAGCCCACAGCAAACCGTGAGCGGATCGTGGGGAAGCGCCCTCACCAACGCGAAACCGGCACTGGCGGTCTACGACGGCAGGTTGTACGCGGGCTGGAAAGGCAAGACCAGCGACCGCATCGGCTACTCGGCATTCGACGGCTCGAGCTGGGCGCCGCAGGTGTTGCTGTCGGAGAAGACCGATTACGCCCCGGCGTTTGTCGGCGACCCGTCCAACGGGTCGCTGGTCATTGCATGGACGACCTCGAGCAATCGGATCAACTACCTGTACTGCTGCGTGGTGCCGGTCTTCACTATCTCACAGGCACTGACGAATGAAGCTCCTGCCATGGCGTTCATGGGTACCGACACGCTGTATGTCGCGTGGAAGGGAATGACGGGCGACTCGGTCGCCTACAAGGCCTCGATCAACGGCGGGGGCTGGACTCCACAGGCCTTCGAGCCCCAGGCTCTCACCGACCAGGGCCCTGCGCTTGCCGTCAACGGCGACACCCTCTACGCGGGCTGGAAGGCGAAGAGCGCGAACACGGTCGGCTTCGCGTCGGCCAACATGCCGCCTTGAGACTGGGAGACCAGATGGCTCATCGGCACCTCGTACGGTCCGACCAACAAACTCCCAAGTAGTCGGCGATGTCGCACGGCGGGTTCCACGAATCGTTCGTGACGGGAAGCTCTTGCGCGACCAAGCTCCGCCGATGTTGTCGAAATAGCCGTCTGGTTCGGTCGGGTTCCACCGCTGACCTAGCGGGCGGGATCGGTGCACGGATGATAACGATCGGTCGCGCCCGCGGGAAGGGCGCTTCTCGGATCGGGAGGAACTGCGCGGATCGGTCGTAGCGGTCGGCCACCGAGGCAGGGTTCGTTCGCGGGCGTGCCGCGCCGACCCGGCCAACGTCGTTGTGCGAGACATGGGCGTGATAATCCACCGAAATCGGGGGTTATCCCCTGCTTGTCCTCTTGGAAGCCACAATCTGAGCTGCCTATGATGAAGCCGGATGATTTGAGACTTAGTGGGAGCGGTCCCGCACCGACGGAAAACGTTTCCACCACCGCAGCCAGCAGCGGGGGCCGGCTAACCTTGCGCCCCCCGGCTGGCTGTGGCCCGTGATCAGCTCGCATCCCGGCAGAGTATGGCGGCATTTTCACCTTGGGGAGCGGTAGCTGATTGTCGCGCCGAGGTGTTCAGCGGCCAGCGGCTGCGCTCACGAACCGCATGCGCTAGGGCTGGAGCTCGCGCCCCGCAGGACGATGCCAACGACTGGACAGCACCGGAACGTTGCGAACAGAGAGCGGGGCAAGTGTCCGGCCTTCGACGCGGCAACGGTACGGCGGAGGCTTGCCGGTGTTCGGGGCGACGTTCTGTCTTGCGACTGCCCCAGCGCGGACAGCGCGGCACTTCGGGGATGGAGGGTGCACACCCTGCGGAGGATCCATCGACAACGTGGCGCGTTCGCGGCGAAGATAGACCCATGGCCGCGCCACAACTCCCTCGTAGATACCTAGAGCCCGGCTGGTTCACCCGGAACGTCTTCAATCGTGCGGTGGCGGTGCTCACCCGAGCGGGTATGAGCGTGTGGGGATCACGCGAACTACGGGTCCGCGGGCGCAAGAGCGGGCAGTGGAGGTCAACGCCGGTCAACCTGCTCGGCTTCGCCGGCGAGCACTACCTGGTGGCTCCTCGCGGCGACACGCAGTGGGTTCGCAACCTGCGTGTCGCCGGTGATGGCGAGTTACGGTTGGGACGGCACAATCAGGCGTTCCAGGCGACAGAGTTGGCAGACGCGGAGAAGCTCGAGGTCCTGCGCGCCTACCTCAAGCGCTGGAAAGCGGAGGTGGGCGTCTTCTTCGGCGGGATCGGCGCCGATGCCTCGGATGCCGACCTGCTTCGCATCGCGCCCAACCACCCGGTGTTTCGCCTCGCGTTCATCAAAGGCGCGTGAAGCGCCCGTAAGGCGCCAATCGCTCTGGCCAGGCCGAGGCGGCGCACCGGATCGCGAGTAGAACTTGCAGACCGGAGAGAACTTCACAGCCCGGCCGAAGGAGAGGACCTAGTGTCAGCCTCATCGCAGGACTCGCTGGCAGCAGCTCCAGCACAAACGACGAATCGGCACCCGCCGTCGTGGTTCTCAGGCTGGCGCGTGCCGAACCCGCTCGCCACCCTTGACCCGATCCTCAAGCGCGACGAAGCCGACATCTTGTTCATCGCGGGCAACCTCGCCCTCGTCGCCTTCGACCTCATCGAGTGGCCAATCGCAGCACTCATGCTCGCTTCGCACGCGATGGCCCGAAGCCGCTTCAAAGTCCTCCGAGCGGTAGCCGAAGTGGCCGAGGAAGCAGGATGACCGCCCTCGCCGCCCGGTCGCTGGCCGGTACTGGGCGGAACAAGTCCTGTTCGGGTAAGTCGCAGGCGAGCAGTGAAACGACGTACTCGCCTTAGAGCGGGACATCCACGAGCAGCGTACAAGCGTTGATCGACCCGAAAAACAACGCCGGCAGAACACTTGGCACCAGCGAGCACAACCCGCCCCCACCCTGTGCGAGCAACCTTGCGCCGGCCAGGACGGCCCACAACGGCCCAGGAAGCCTGGGGAAATAGCTCAACTCCGAAGCGTGGCTCGGTGCTGGCTCTCGACCGCGTCGATGCACTGAGTCCGGAGCTCTGCCACCTCGGCATCGGTCAGGGTCCGGTCAAGAGCGCAGAACCGCAACCGGTAGGCCACAGAGCGCGAACCCTCGTTCACTCCCGTTCCCCGATAGACATCGAAGAGTTCCACCGATTCGCACAGGTCGCCGGCAGCGCGACGAAGCGTCGCTTCGATCGCTGCCGCAGGGACCGAGTCTGCGACGACGAACGCGAGGTCGACGTCACTCGAGGGGAAGCGGCTCACCGGTCGTGCGACCAGCGGCCGCCGAGGTGCGGCGGCCAGCTTCTCGAGGTCGAGCTCGAGCCAGCCTGCCCTCGGGTACGGGAGGTCGTATGCCTGAAGCGTCTCTGGGTCGACCTCACCGACAAAGCCGAGCACGGTGTCGCCGGCGACGATCTCCGCGGTCCGAGCCGGATGGAGGCCGGGCTTGCTGGCAGGGCGTAGCTCGGCACCTTCCAGTCGCAGCGCATCCGCGATCACTCGCCAGGCGTTCGCAGCCGCACCGGCGTCGTCGTCGACGTCCGCAAGAAGCAGCCCGATCAACTCCCACTCGTCGGGCAGCTCCGGGGCCGGCCCCTCTCGCTCGCCCGGCAAGGCAAACACGTCGCCGATCTCGAATAGCCGGAGCCACGGATGGCGGTGGCCGACGTTGTGACGCGCCGCCCCGAGCAGGCCCGGCAGCAGGCCCCCTCTGAGCACTGACTCCTCCGCGACCATGGGGTTCAGCAACGGGACCAAGGCGCTCACCACTCCTGCGCGTTCCTGGTCCCGCGGTTCGACGATCGACGTCGTCCATGCCTCGTGAGCGCCAAGCCCGGCCAGGATTCGCCTCAGCCGGCGCCGGAGGGACTGCAGCTCGGTGAGCCGACCGACATAGGGAGACCGCCGCTGGGACACCGGTAGCTCCTGGTAGCCGATCCGCCGCGCTACCTCCTCGGCGATATCCACCTCCCGCCGGACGTCAGGGCGGAACGACGGCACCTCGACCTCGAGAACCCCGGTTGCGGTCGGTTCACCGGGCAAACTCGTGACGAAGCCGAGCGGACCCAGGAGCCGTGCGATCTCGGCGTCCTGGAGCTCTGTTCCAAGAAGTGCACCAACCCGCTCGGTCCGGACCGGTATTCGCCACGGCACGTACGAGACAGGGTGTGCGTCGAGCCAACCCGATGCGACCACCGGCGGAGCGACCCCAGCCGCTCGGGCGGCCGCGGTCACGAGCTCGCAAAAACGCAGCGCCGCGCGCTCCATGCCTCTCGGATCCACACCGCGCTCGAACCGCACGGAGGCCTCACTCCTCAGCCCAATCCATCGTGCAGTTCGAGCAATGGCCAGAGGAACAAAGGAAGCGTCCTCGAGCAGCACGCGCGAAGCGTCATGGGTGATCTCGCTCGACTGGCCACCCATGATGCCTGCGATCCCGACCGGGCGGTCGTCGGCGTCGCATATCAGGCAGTCGCACGCCGCGAGGGGATCGTCCGAGCTGGCCGGTCGAGTCCCGAGCACTCGGGTGACTCCGTCAAGGGTGACGATCTCTTCGCCGGGCCGCGCCGCCCGAACGCGCAGCCCACGGCCTCCGAGCCGATCGAGGTCGTAGGGATGGGTCGGCTGACCAAGCTCGAGCATGACGTAGTTCGACGCGTCGACGATCGAGTCGATCGGTCGCATCCCGGCCAGGGTCAGCCGGCGGCTCACGACCGCGGGTGAAGCCACACTGGTCACGCCGAGCAGCACCTTGCCCACGAGCCGATGGCACAGCTCCGGCGCCAACACCTCGACGCTCGCGTACCTAAGAGCCGGCTCGGGGCCTTCCTCGACGACAGGCTCGGGCAAGTGCAGCGGCAGCCTCAGGCGGGCGGCGATGTCCCGTGCGACGCCCGCAATGCAAAGGCAGTCGGGCCGGTTGCCCTCGATGGCGAGGTCGAACACGACATCGGGCTCGAATGCGGCGCCCAGGTAGTCGCCAAGCGGGAGTCCCAGTTCGACACCGGCATCCGACCGGGGACCACGCGGTTCGCCGGGTCCTGCCGATCCACCCGGTCCGCCGGGTCCTGTCGGACCGCCATCGGTCCGCCCGAGCACGAGGATTCCCTCCTGGTCCTCCGACAACCGCAGCTCGCGACCCGAGCACAGCATCCCGTTGGAGACCACGCCCCGCATCCGCCGCTGCTCGATACGAAACTCCCCCGGCAGCACCGCACCAACCGGCGCGAACACGACCACGTCTCCGACCTCGAAGTTCCAGGCACCGCAGACGACCTCGACCGGTTCGCGGCCGCCCGCATCGACCACGACCCGCCTGATCCTGTCGGCCTTCGGGATCGCGGCGATCTCGACCACGCGAGCCAGCACGACATCGCGCAATCCTTCGCCGACCTTCTCCACGCCCTCGACGACCAGGCCGAGCGCGTCGAGATCGGCTGCGAGCGCGGCAAGTTCCGCGCGGTCGGTCGGCCGCGTCTCGAGCGGGGTCAGCTCCCGCAACCACGACAGTGGAACGCGCACTTCCTCGTCTCCTCAAGTCTCGTCTGTGGTGCCTTGGCGGTGCCTGCTGGCGCCTTGGTGCCTCCTGACGCCCTGGCACACCTTGGCACGCCTTGGCCCTTGGCGGTGTCTTGGTGTCCTAGTGCCTCACACTTTGCCCTGCCTTGTCCAACTCCGCCGGCAACACGGGGGCCCATACCCTCGCATACCGGGTCACCTGAAGATCCTGTGAGCCGGCGGACACGCAGGTTTCGAACGATCCCGGGCCCTGGACTTCGACCGTGGACTCACGCGAACAACCAGCCGCGTGGCAACGCGGCACCGCGCCAGAGCCACAACCCCACAACGCAGTGGCCCCACAACCCACGCGCCGGACTCGAACCAGAGCTCAGAACTGCCCGAGGAACCTCACATCGTTCTCGATCATCACCCTCAGGTCCGCGATTTCGTGACGCATGATCGCCAACCGGTCTATACCGAATCCGAAGGCGAATCCCGTCCATTGTTCGGGATCGACGCCGGTCGCCTCGAACACCGCCGGGTGCACCATCCCGCAGCCCCCGAGCTCGATCCAGCCGACGCCGGCGCAGGTCCGGCAACCTTCACCGCCACAGATCACACACGACATCTCGAACTCGGCAGACGGCTCGGTGAACGGGAAGTACCCAGGCCGCAGCCGGGTCCTGGTCCCTTCGCCAAAGATGGCACGAACGAAGGTGTCGATCGTGCCCTTCAAGTCTGCGAAGGTGACACCCCGATCTACGACGAGTCCCTCGATTTGGTGGAACACGGGAAGATGTGACGAGTCCGGCGTGTCCTTGCGGTAGGTGCGGCCCGGCACCACGGCGTAGATCGGCAGGACGCCTCGCTCGAGGAGCCGGATCTGCACCGGCGAGGTATGGGGGCGCAGCAGGACACTCCACGGCTCGCCGAAGTCGACATAGAACGTGTCGAGAGGGCTCCGGGCAGGGTGATCCTCAGGGATGTTGAGTGCCTCGAAGTTCCGCCACCCTGTCTCGACCTCGGGACCCTCGGCAATCTCGTAGCCCATGCCGACGAAGACATCCTCGAGTGCCTCACGCACCTGTGTGACCAGATGCAGGTGACCGGCGAGACGCCCCGGCAGCACCTCGGTCAGGTCCAGGCGGTCCGCTGCGAGCCGCTCGACTCTGCCGGCCGCGACGAGCTCGGCCCGCCTGGCATCGGCGATCGCCTCGAGCCGCGTGCGCAGCTCGTTCAGCAGCCGACCGAGCACCCGGCGCTCCTCGGGCGCGATCGACCCCAGCTTCTGGTGCATCTTCGAGAAACGGGACCGTTTCGACCGGAACGCCACACGCTCACATTCCTCGAGTGTTGCCAGATCGGTGGCTCCTTCGAGCGCGGCCGTCGCCTCGGCCTCGAGCTGCGCGATCTGCTTGGCCGGATCGGTCGTCACGACGCCACCTTCGAACCCCTGGTCCTGCGGTCTGATCGGAACATGCTAGGGCACCTTCAACTAACGGATCGGCGGCGCCGAACTGCATCGAAGCAGAGCACCGCAGCGGTCATCGCCACGTTCAACGACTCTGTTCCATCTGCCATCGGGATCGTGATCGAACCGTCCAGCCCGGCAACGACCTCGTTGGGCAGTCCGGCCCCCTCGTTACCGAGCACGAACGCCGTCGGGCCATCCAGGTTCGCGACTGCATAGTCCGTCCCCCCTTGGGGAACCGTCGCCCAGCACCGGTAGCCGAGCGCGGCAAGACTCCCGAGCGCCTCGGCCGCCATGACATCAGTCACGAGCGGCACCCTGAACACTGCGCCGGCGCTCGCGCGCACCACCTTCGGATTGAACGGGTCGACAGTCCCCGAGCAGCAGATGACACCAGAGACCTTGGTGGCACCCGCGATACGGAGGACCGCCCCCAGGTTGCCGGGATCGCGCACGTCCACGCACACGAGAACCACGTCGCGTTCCGCGCTCTGCCCTGGCCGGGACAGCAGTTCGTCGAGCCCGAGGTCGACAGCCTCGACGACTGCACAAACCGATTGTGGGCTCACGGTGTCAGCCACCCGCTCCATGATGCCGGGACCGAGCTCGAAGACTGCCAGTCCGGTCCGGCCCGCCCGAGCGACGATGGCGGCCACCGGCGCCGACGACCGCCAGTCTGTGGCGACGAAAAGGCACTCGACGGGCGCACCCGCGTCGATCGCGGCCTCCACAATTCTCACGCCCTCGGCAACAAAGGCGTGCTCGGTCTCGCGCACGCTCGAACGACGGAGCAGCCGCCGCAGGCGCTGGACCCGGTGGTCGCGCGCCCCGAGCCTGCTCATGTTGCCGCTCATGTTGGCACCAACACTCAAGTTGACGTTGATGCTTAGGAGGCCGCCCTGTCGGGCTCCACGCCGACCCCTTCCCCGCCCACGTGATCGAGTGCCCCGAGGGTGACCCGTACCAGTGCCGAAAACGCCTGTGGGTCACGGACCGCAAGATCGGCAAGCATCTTGCGGTCGACGTCCACCTCCGCCTTGTGCAGGCCGGCAATGAACCGGCTGTACGTCGTGCCGTTGAGACGTGCCGCGGCATTGATGCGCTGGATCCAGAGCTTACGGAAGTCACCCTTTCTGGCCCTGCGGTCGCGGTAGGCGTACTGGAGCGAGTGCATGACTTGCTCGTTCGCCGCCCGGTACGAGCGCGACTTGTTGCCGTAGAAGCCCTGCGCGCGTTCGAGGACGGTCCTCCGGCGCTTCTTGCCGTGGACTGCGCGCTTGACCCTGG
>Ga0181521_10001728_pt1 | contig 26828 bp, 31 predicted proteins | sample PEATcosm2014_Bin_32_FD_119764 | JGI IMG/M metagenome (GOLD analysis project Ga0181521, IMG submission 119764) | Peatland microbial communities from MTU Mesocosm Facility, Houghton, MI, USA - PEATcosm2014_Bin02_60_metaG | ecosystem: Environmental > Terrestrial > Soil > Wetlands > Peat | place...
CACGAGGCATGACAATGGTTGAGGGAACCATCAATGGTTTCCGCTTTCAAGCCGCGCTCGAACCAGACGGTAAGGGAAGCCACTGGTTCAGGTTCAACAAAACAATGCGCGAAGCCACTGGAGCAGACGCAGACGACACTGTAACGCTGGCGATTGAGCCGACTAAAGAATGGCCGGAGCCCGAGGTGCCAGCGGATTTGAAGAACGCTCTCGCGGCCGCCCCACAGGCGCACGCCCTATGGATGGATACTACGCCAAATGCGCGCTGGGACTGGATTCGCTGGATAGGCTCAACCAAACAACCGGAAACGCGTAGGCGACGGATTGAGGTGGCATGCTCGAAGCTTAAGGCCGGAGAGCGGAGACCATGTTGTTTTAACCGTAACCTATGTTGCGAACCCTATGTATCGAGTAATGGGGTGCTCCTCGAGACGACGCAAACGACGGCAGCAAAAGCAAAATGAATGAAGCCAAGAGCTGTGAAGGCTGCCGAAAAACTGAGGCTTAGAGCTCTATAGCATATGCTCTTATCGTGATGTGACCGAGTTGTCCCAAACGCCGTCAACAAAATCCCTGCACTCCAATACATTAACCGGCGAGCCTGATGAGCGGTAGCGTTAACGATTGGAATTCACGAATTATTGCCGAGTTCCGGAAAAACCACGGAAGGGTAGGGGGCGACTTTGAGGGCGCGCCGTTGCTTTTGCTTCACACGATCGGCAAGCGCAGCGGCAGGCCACGTGTGAACCCGGTGATGTACCTTAGGGACGGGGAACGTTACGTGGTCTTCGCGTCAAAAGCTGGCGCTGATACGCATCCTGACTGGTATCGCAACCTCATGGCGCATCCTGACGTCAAGATCGAGGTCGGAGATGAGACAATAGACGTACAGGCCGATGATCTCCAAGGCCCCGAACGAGACAGGCTCTTTGAACGACAGGCCACCCTATACCCGGGCTTTGCGGAGTACCAGCGCAAGACGAAGAGGGTAATCCCGGTAATCGCTCTCGCAAGGAAAAACTAGAAAGAGCTTTCGCTAGGCCGTCCAAAACTGGCTTCCAGTAGCTTCCCTAGTTTTGGCTCGAACCGTTTCAACTCGTTTTGAACGCGCCTTTCGCCTATTTGTACCGCAGTCTGTCTTTGTATGGCTGCCTGTAGCCGTGTCGTAACCTGGAGTATTGGCTCACGGTAGAAAATTTCCATAGTTCACAACTCAGCCAATACGTCGGGCTAGAGAGTGAGTGCGTTGGAGCCTCTAGGGGGATATTACCCACCTAGTTCAACTCCTTTACTGCTTGAGCCCAAACGAGTTTCTGAGATGTGGGAGGAAGTCGGATGAAATCCGGCGCTGAAATGCAATCACAGACTCGTACCTGTGTATGTTTAACGTGTACTGCATTGCGATACGGGTATGTTTGTTCTGTTACTCAGTGTTCCAGACTTAGGTAACACTAGGGCCATACAAGGCATAAACAAAACATCAATGGGTTGAGTGCCTTGGTGCAATCAATTAAGCCTAATCTAAACACCTCCAGACGGCGTTTCCTGAAATATGCAGGCGCGGGTGCAGTTGCTGTCGCAGCGGGGATAGGTGCCTTCAAATTGTACGGCGGCGCCCCTCCAACGTCTTCTTCCTCAAACTCAACAGTTCTCACAACTGCATCTTCCATAACCTCAGTAACATCTGTACCGCCCAACGAATACGCGATGACGACTCCCATTCCGCCAGGTATCGCGTGTCCAAACACGATTAACACCCGTTTTGGTACATTGAACTTCTTCGACGGTTTTCCCGATAATGCGAGCGTTCAGAAGATCTACGACAACCTGGACTTTCAACGAGCCGTGCAGGCTTACTTGCTTGCGCTTCCCGCCCTCAACCAGGCCGGCATGCGGAGCGGCACTCTTGCACTAGGGCCGGCGAACACTACGGTGCCATACCTCGAAAAACCAATGGACTCTACAGCAATCTTTCTCACTGCGGCCGTTGAAGTCTACAGCGGCATGTGGCTCGACCTTTCCAACGGTCCGCTGGTATTTGAGGCTCCTCCAGCAGTGGCAGGCTCGATCAATGATATGTGGTATCGCTGGGTGGTCGACATAGGACTGACCGGAGCGGACAAGGGCAATGGCGGGAAATATCTGATTCTCCCGCCCGGATACAATGGCCCGATTCCAAGCGGCTACTTTGTCGTGCAACCGCAAACCTACAACAATTGGCTGTTCTGGCGCAGCGTCCCAACCAAACAGTACCCACAGCCTAACGCAGACTTGGTCAAACAATACACTCGGATTTATCTGCTATCGGAAGCCGCGAACCCGCCGCCGATGAACTTCGTCAACATGTCCGGAAAGCCTTGGGTCACGGTTGCTCCAGCGGATTACAGTTCATGGGAGACGCTGAACCAGATTGTGCAACAGGAACCGACCAACTCTCTGGACAGCCTCCGACTGGGATACTTTGCCTCTATCGGCATCCAGAAGGGGCAGCCCTTCGCCCCAAACGATCGCATGAATGCGATTCTGACGGAGGCGGCCGCGGTTGGCGACGCAACCGCCCGCGCCATAACTTACAAAATCCGAGGAGGACAAGAGGACTACTACTATCCTAACAGTGCATGGCGAATCCCGCTCCCCGGCGGCTACCAATTCCAAGAACAACCCGGCGTGCTCAGTCTCGACGACTACATCTCATACTTCTTCCTAGCCACCGGCGTCACACCCGCCATGGTCGGCGCAGGGTCAGCGCAGACATTCGCCTGCCTGGACTCGAACGGGAATCCATTCGACGGTGGCAAGAACTATAAACTGCATCTGCCACCAAACATCCCAATCAAGCAGGACTGGTCGGTGGTTGTGTACGATAACCAGACCCGCTCGATGCTCCAGACCGATCAACAGTTTCCGTACGTCAGCAGCCAAACCCAAGGACTCCAAGTCAACTCAGACGGATCGGTGGACGTCCACTTCGGCCCAACAGCTCCATCCGGCATGGAGAACAACTGGGTTCAGACAATACCCGGCAAAGGCTGGAACATACTCCTACGACTCCACCAGCCCACCCAACCCTGGTTCAACAAAACGTGGCAGCCCGGCGAAATAGAACCCCAACCATAACAATCGTTCTTGGCGTGTGTGGGATCTGGCGGTGCGCGCCCTCCAAGAAACTACGAGGTTCCCAAACTAACGCCGAGCTGTTTCAGCCATTTTCTGTACGCAATAGACATTCTGTCAGATTTTAAGTGGAGTTCGGATTGCAGATCCAGCGGCAAGAGTTCGGGTCGTTGCGACTCGACTACTGGAATATCTTGGCCGACAATCTTGTTGTTGAAGTTTCGTGTCTCCTCTTGATCACCCTCATAGTCTATAGCGATCAGCATCCAGCCTATGCTCTCCACCTCTTCTACTGGAGTAACAGTGAGAAAGACCGCGAAATGTGTTTTTGCAAATTCCTTAGACAATGAGGCGGTAAGGCATCGTAGAACGCGATAGGTGTACCTCACCAGCGAGGGTTTGCCAGTCCCGTCAGGGTCGGGTTGCCAAATGGCAATATTCTCTGCCGTCACGCCATTCTCATCGATGACAGGTTCCTAGTCGGCTATTTCTGCGTGGTTCGGATCTCCCAGAAGGCCCTCGTGTACGAACGGAAGATGGGCAACGTCGAGGAAGTTTTCGATAGCACGTGGGCCGCTCGCTTTGTAACGATAGGGGCCGCATGGGACCTTCAAGTATGATGGATTCTCCCACTCGGGAAAACTGGGAACGTCCTGCCTTGGGTCTCCTAAAGAAGCCCAGACCAAGCCGTACCGCTCCTTAGCCTGGAAAGTTCTGACTTTGGCTTTGGCGGGTGGTTTCTGCTCAGGGTGCGATGGGAACCTTATGCAGCTTCCATCTCGATCGTAGGCCCAACCGTGATAGCCGCAGGTAACCGTTTCGTCCCGAATCGATCCTAACGACAACCGCGTTTCACGATGTATGCAGAGATCCTGCCAGGCCTTGACTTCGCCTCTGCAACGCCAGAGAATAAGGTCTTCGCCGAGTAGCCTAACAGCGGAGATCCTTCCCTCCACGACATCTTCAGAACGCGCAACAACGTGCCAGTCGTTAGTTAGGATTGGATCGTTAATCACGAACTTTAATTTTGCCAGAGCCACTAATAAGGCTAGCAAGAATTAAGCGAGTTCATCGCCGGATTACCGCGGTGAGCACGTCTTCATTGCGTTGGTCCCGCCTCTTCTTGTTACCGTCGGATCCGCTTAAGCCGCTCTGAAGTCGATGTACGTGGTTAAGCTAAAGGAAAGGTGGCAGTTGCTTGCATTTCTGGTGCGATGCGTAAGTTGCGGCTTAGTCTTCGTAAGTCCTCAATTGTTGAATGGGACCTTTCTATAGTGGTGGCAGTTCCTTGTACGCTAATGTTATGTCGATGCCACGTTTGCCGTAGTACGATTTCGAAATTGTAAAGATTATGAGTCCAGCGACGAAGCTAACCAAGTTCCAACCATACCCAAGCCAGTTTCCTCCCCATACCGCCGAATAGGCGAGGAATTGGTAGGATATGTACGCGAAGACGATTGCCATCAGGAGGCCGGCGATCGCTAGAATTGCTTTTGATCGACCCTTCTCATTCTTGAAGGCCCAGTACATTGCGGCCAGTCCAATGAAGAAGAAGTAAACCATTGATCCGATTATGGCGCCATACAGTGAAACAAATGTCCCATAGAAGAAGGATGCTAATCCAATCACGATTACCGTTCCGACGAGTTCAATCAGCAATACGAGTGTTGGAGAACCATACTTAGGGCTGACGTAGGAGATCTTCTCAGGTAAGAACCGGTCGAAAGATTGAGCAAAGACGTATCGTGATAGAACGATAATTAGGTCAGCTATGACAGCCACATACCAACAGATCCAGCCCAAGCCGATGAACCAAGAGACAGCGACGTTACTAGAGACACCCATTGCGAGCGTCCAAAAGTTAAACCCCCAATTGTAGACTAGGTTCGCGTTTGCTAATGCTCCATTGATGAAGTTGAAACCGCCAGCATAATACATGGTCGCGAAAGCAATCGTGACAACTAGAAACGTCACAAAGGAGGATATCAATACGTTGTATCGAAGTGCGCCCTTGCCCTTAATCTCGGAGGCTACGGCCGGCCCTGCGTTCACCCACGGGTATACGAAGATCGCGAAGAATGGGAGCATGAAGATGGTTGCTCCGAAATTAAATGTTGGGCCACTGTAAGAACTAGCCACTTGAGTGTACGTTGTGTTTGCTCCGATTGAGTTAAGGTAGCTCATGTAGTTCTGCACCCCAGAGTTTCCAGCCGTTATGAGAGTTAAAACGGCCACAATAGTTGCTATTATTGCGATTATCACAGCGACTGCGCAGAACTTGTAGCCTGCTTTCGGCTTAAGCGCATTCACTGCAATAAGCACGGCAAAGATGACAGCGGCAATGACAAATTCACCCGCGACGTTAGCGCCGGGAACATTGCCTGGAAGGGCGAAGGGAAGCATGTTAGAGTATCCCAACGCAACCCCCGCTGAACCGATCGCGGAAACTGTTGCAAGTGTGATGAGACCGAGATAGACGAGGGTCTCAAGGGTGTAGCCCATGAAGGATAGAGCGCCTCCAAATAACCCACCATAAACGCGTGAAACCCATACGTAATCCCCTCCGGTCCGACTAACTCTTGTCGTCAGCATAGTATAGACGATTATTTGCGGAAGTGAAAGCACCCACGCCAGTATCGAGCCGTATACCAAGTTCACGCCTGACATTGATGAGAGCAGTATAGTTGTGAATCCGATGGTTCCGAGGGCCGTTCCGCCGCCCAAGTTGCTTAGGCTTAAGCCGACTACGTCTAAGAACGAAACGTCTCTACGTAGCCCCGAAGCTTTTCTTACAAAGACGGAAGCTTCGGTTTGATTCATGGGACAGTACTCCGACACATGCATTCCGGCTTGGGCATTTCATTAAGCCTAGTATCACTCAAAGAGTTTTTCCTCCGGATAAATGTCAACTTGCAAGGTTAACTTGTCAACGTATCTGGTTGACGCACGAAATTTAAGACTTACGGTGTTCTATGAAGGCTCAAAACCCTTATACAGCCCAATACGGAAGGCGTGAAAATTGATAGCACCAATTGAGTGAATTTCTTGAGCCTTCACAGTGGCTATCTCACGGGTCGCCAACTCAGCATTTGGAACATGATGCGACACGGTCTCTCGCAAAGTGAGATAGCAAGAAGACTGGGCATCAGTCGTCAAGCGGTTAACAAGCTGGCGCAGTCAATTCCCAATAAGATGACGGCCGCGTTGTATGACGCGTCCAAGCTTAACCGAGTAGAACCTAGGGTCATAGACGCCGGCAGAGGAGTGCTCGTCGGCTGGAGCAATGAATTTCAAACTGACGTCGTAATCACGCTGAACCCAAAAGCCGGGCTCCGCGTTTGGTACCAACATAACATGGCCCGATGCACGTTTTGTCCGACCAAGAAGCAATGCAGGTCGTGGCTCTTGGAAAACGCGCAAGAATACGGCGTCTCACTTTCCGCGCTTGAGAGAAATGGTGATCCTTCGAAACTCTCCAGCATTATCTTTTCCAGGTTGCTAGCTCCCGATGGCGTTAAGAAGAAAGTGAGTCTTCAAAAAGGGTGACGCGCACAGTGGATTCAGCAGGGCTCAGATTACTGGAAATTGTGGAGAGATCGCAGACCGGTCCGCCCTGTAAGGAGACAGATTTCGACATCAAGCTATTGGGGAAGAAGCTTGAGGACCTCGTCAAGGAGTACGACATTAAGTATGATCCTGCTAATCCACTACCTGCAGACAATAGTTTAGCTGATGATCTCTACGAGGCTGGACTAAGGCTGTTCCTTGATCTCGGCATTTTCTGCATGGACAAGCAGACGCTCATAAAGTTCGATGATGGTGAAGTCAAAGCTTGTCTGAGGGGTTTGATTCCCGAGGTGGTCTTGGGCGCTGGGCGTGACGCTCGAAGACTCCAGCGTCGGGAAGTCGAAGATCCAACTCCTCCGACTATCTTCGGTGGACCGTTTGGTGGGCTGCTCAGCCCGGGGAGGCCATTCGTCGACGCGATGACCAGCATGGCCAAGGAGCCGATCGTATCCATGCTATATTACGGTTCGCTGGAGGAAATCGAAGGGCGCCGTATCATTGGAGGTTCTCCTATTGAGTTGCATGCTGCGCGATGTGAGTCGAGGTGGATGAGAGAGGCAGCCGCCCGCGCGGGTCGGCCCGGCATGCACCTCGTAGGAAGCGCGGCGCTATCTGCTGCAGCTGAGATTGCGAACAGCGATCCGGTCTCAGGATATCGGCCAACAGATGGTCGAAACGCGTGCCTGCTAACGAGCCTAAAAATCGATTATAACACGCTCAACAAAGTGAAGCACTTTCTTGATTACTCAACCTTCATCTACACATACTACGTCGACCTCGTTGGCGGATACGCAGGTCCAGAAGGCACCGCCATTGCGGCCGTGGCGAGCCATCTGGCCAACATGATCATTAACCAAGCCACCTACCAGGCGATCTGCATCGTTGATATTCACGAAGTAAACACGACCAATCGAAAATGCGTCTGGGCTCAGAACCTTGTAGGCCAAGCTATCGCCCGAAACACGAAAATCATCACCTTCCACACGTGTATGCCCTCCTCCGGACCTTGCACAGAGACAATCCTCTACGAAACCGCAGCAACGGCGTTGGGAGTTCCGGCTGGAGTCAACCTGCTCGGCGTGATGGGGACAGGATCAAAACTAAAAGACCGGTACACAGGGTTAGAACAGCGCTTCTACGGTGAAACAGGATACGCTGCGACTCGACTGAAGAGGGAGAATGCCAACGAACTGACGAAGCAAATGTTGGAGAGATACGAAGGGTCTCTCAAGAACCCGAACCATGGCAAGACCTTGCAAGAATGCTACAACATTGAGACGCTAAACCCGAAACAAGAATGGCTTGAGATCTACGAGAAAGTAAAACGAGAACTCACCGACTTGGGACTGAACTTCTAACCGCTAATTGGCTCACAATTACGGCGTAATTGAATGTCAATTGCTCGTACGGTTCAACTGAATGGACTGGCTTCCAGTTGCGGCGAACTGGCTTCCAGTCGTTTCCCTAGTTTTGGCTCGAACCGTTTCAACTCGTTTTGAACGCGCCTTTCAACTACTTGCGTCACAGCCGTCTTGAGTCAACTGCCTGTAGCAATCTGTTGTAATCTAAAGTATTGGCCAGTGTCATCTCTCCTTACTAAAGCGGAACGACCTGTCGTCAGAAGTCTGTGGGTCGATTCGGGCCTTCAGGTATTTGTTGTTCCATGGCTTTCTGTGAAAGTAATCTGGAATGATTTCACGCATGAAACCTTGCTTTACTTGCGCTCAATAACATGATAACGTGGTTCAATCAGAGACATGAGAGGTTGAGACGTCGGCGCGATAATAGAAGAGCAGCGGACATTAGCATCACAGCCGCTGTCAAGATTTCTGGTGAGGCAAATTCCGGAACTGGAAACTGAGAGATCGGCAGTATGGCTAGCCCCAGACCTGTAACGGCTGCCGTCCATCCATCATAGTATACATAGTATTGGTTGCCAACAGTTATGACCATTGGATCCCCCACCCCTTGACTGTCAAACGCAATACCAGCAATATTCGGGGCTATTACCGGGTTCATTGCGTAAGGAGTAGAATTCATCCCGTCGGCCGAGCTAGCAAATCCGATATTATAATTCAAGCTTGTGGAGGTGCTTGCACCTTCGTACGCCATTAAGTATCCCCCGGAGGTTGCAGTTACGCTATAGAGGGAATTCCAGTTCGCGTCCCACGTTCCGTTAGGAATCGGTGATATGGTGCCTTTTCTTGTCCAATGTATTCCATCGGTTGATGTAGCAATCCCAACTTGGGCTACTTGCTTTGAGTTTTCTCCTCGGTAATACATCGTATAAGATGAGCCTGTTGTAACTATGATTGGCCGATGCACATATTTGTCATCCCACGACCCGCTGACGCCCGGCGTGAAGACCGGGTTGCCCGAGTACTTCGTCCAGTTTATTCCGTCAGGTGAAGTTGCGTAACCAATCTCCCAGGTGAAGAGCGTCTGATTCTGTGTATCGTAGGTTTGCCCACCGTACCACATCTTGTACCCTCCGCCATCTTGTATGACCCATGCTTCATTAACCGAACCTGAATCCCACTGCCCCGAGGCCCCAATTGAGAGAACTGGCTGTTGTCCGTACCTGCTCCACGAGATTCCGTCTTTTGATGTGGCAAGTCCGATTTGGTCAACTTGATTGTTGGCTTCTCCTGAATACCACATCATGAACGATGAACCGGTATTGATTACAACCGGCCTCCAATCGAAGGATGCCTCCCATGTGCTCGTCGATGGGGGCAGCACCTCCTGACCAGTTGCTGCCGCACTTGCGTGCGGCATCAAAGTTACTGATGCTAAAAGGAGAATGCATAACCCCAACAGAATCTTCCGCATACCGCAGGATCGACCAATGATCACGCGATATCCGCTTAACACTTTCCATGACGTAAGGAATTCAGGTTCTCCCTGTTTGTCTTCAATGTCGATGTCAATTCTTACGTTCGATCCAATGAGAATGAGCAACGATAGAGATTTTTCATAATGGACTACTACACAAATCGCAATAACCCTTAACTGCAATGGCACGCTAGGCGACTTCGATTCACAATGATTTCTTACTGGTTTCTACTAGTTTTCATTATCCCACTGATCGGAATAGGTTGGAATGAGAGGTTACGTAGAAAACGAACCGCCTCAACTGAACGGTAACAGTCTTAGGAATTTCATTCATCAACCGACAGCGTAACGTTACCCGAAACAATCAGGTAGGTGTGAATCGTGAAGATTAAGTCGCTTGAGGAATCGGATCGTAACCGTGTTGAAGATAGTGTGTGCAGAGCCTCTTGGGAGGTACATAGTCCTTGCATGGATGATTGGTATTGCCCGTTCTTCCATGTAAATTCTACTTTACCTGAATTGACAACTTAGATAGGGATTTCACTCCTTTGAACAAATTGAAATCCTGATCGAATGTTATGAAGCTCACGCATCCAAGCGCGTTCGCGATAGCGACATGGAGTGTGTCGTCGCGGCCTGGACCATCGTAGCTATGGTACACAAATCTTGAATTGCAGATCGGGCAATTTTGCGCGTGGATTACTTTGCCCCACACCTGTTGAAGGACTTGTACAGTTTCTTTCAACACATCTGCAGCTGAATTACTCGGATCACCGAATCTCACATTCCGCTGGCCTAGCACTGTAGCAGTAAACTGTCTGTATATTGTTTCGACGTAGTTCCTGTGTCCACCCGGGGTCGTATATGTTGCCGCTTTCCGGCGGAGCACATCGAGAACTTCACATAGCATATGACGTGAGATCATGACGACATCAGGTCCAGACTGTATACCTCTCAATATTCGCAGTGCTTTATGATGGTTGACGTCGTAGGTTGTGGCTAGGGCCAGCCATACTGAGGTATCCAAATAGACGAGGGCCAATCACTCAGACCGCTGACGAATGGATCTAACCCATTTGGTAACATCCACTTCGTCTCGTTTGCTAAACAAAGAATCGAAGAGGCCGCTCAGTTCGTCGATTCTAGATTCACTCTTCGGAATCGAATCGAGTCCTGCAAGGGCGGCTATCTCTTTTCTAGCGCGTGAATCATCTATCCTAAGAGCAGCAGAGTTTTCAGCAACAGGGCTAATTCTCCTCTGTGCATAACTGATCCAAACTTCCTGGGACCACTGCGAACTATCAAAATCCTCACGTGGTTCATGGCCAGTACGGTGGAGCAAGAGTTGGATGGGAGGGATTACTTCTTCCTGCAACCAAAATGAGTAATCCATCATCTAGTTTTCCTTCTCCGCGTAATGGTATCGAGACCTTGCATCGCCTCTGTAATCCGATCGGATACAAAACCCTTGCTAATCTTCTGGATAGGAATGTAAGTAAACGACAAAATGCCAAGATTGCGTGGCATATAGAAACTGAGAGAAGTATCTTGGGACACATCCAAAAGAAGAGCCCTTAGACGCATTCCTTTAGGTATCAGATCAGAACGGACCAAGCGTCTGCAAGCCATTGCTGCATCCTCTGGAAGGGTCGAATTGATTGAAATTCGAACGTTAATCACCATATTCTTGGTCACCTTCTCTACTTCGTGAAGAAGCGCGAGTGCGAGTCCTTCCAAACTGCGGACCTCCATGTTGGATGTCTTGGAGGTCAACAATCTAAAACTGAGAGCTGGATGCATGATTAGATCGATGTTCTTGGAAATCCGCAACCGTATGTGGGAATCACCTCTTGACTCGGAATCAATGATCTCTGTTACACCTAATCGTCGCAGCATGGCCAAAGAGCGAAGGCGTTTAGAAAAGGCAGCCTCCTGCTTCGCAGTCAATCGACGCTTAAACACGCACTCTATCGAGATGCGACTGAAAATCACCATACTCATGGCACTAAAACGCGATACGGATAGGCGTTGCTTTTACCTTTTGGGTGCTCGTATGATGATGTAAGCGCGTTTCCATACCGTGGCTCCGCGCGTGTTTGTGATTTAACTAGCCCTCTCAATTGGGAAATTTGAAAAAGCGGTCCGCGCGTCTCCGATCCTCTCCTTATAATGGTTCTCAAGTTCGGTTCGCCCAGCAAATAATGGTACAGGCAAGAAAGAAACTCGGAGAAGAATATAGTGTTCGAGCCTATACTTTCGTCGTTCCATCGCTTGTTTTGTCCGTTATGGTTATGTCCTTCAAGAAATGATCGCGCATGAGAAACGGTATGCCGAGCAGACGGTTCGTTGCAGGCATACCTGGTAACGAAAATTTACAGCCCCTTTTCAATCGCTGAAAATTGGTTAGGTGACGAGACCTTGGCTTTACCGAGCCGAACGCTTAAACCGACGACGATTTAAGCGCTTAAATCGACATCGAATCGCCTAACTTTCGGCGAATTATTTGCCAGCCTATCGCGGGATTTGAACCCGCTGCCTGTCACACTTCTCAGGTGAACTAGTCCTCAATGCACGAAAACCTTTAGATTCCAACTGTACACACTCACCTAGATTTTGTGACGCGGTTACAGGTGAAGCGTGATGCAAGAGTTGGACCTCCTGCTTGCAATAGCCATAATCGTAGTAGCTTCACTTAGTTCATTGACCAATCTCTTTGTGATTCACCGTTTCTGGCACATCCCCCAGCCACCCAACCGTACAACTGGGGGCGGTGATGAAGAAGGTGAGGAAGAGGCTGAAGATGAAACTGACAAGACTCCTTCGAAAGAAGAGATACTCTCTCGGAGAGCTCAGCTAATTCACGAGTTAGAAGAGGAACGTGGGTCGAGAGTTCTAACCCTTATTCACCGAAAGGAGCCGTGGAGCACAGGGGATGATGAACCCGAAATCGGGTTTGAGGATTCTGAATTAATCCTTCAACAAGTCCGAGAGACACCACCCGACAAACCGATAGATTTCATCGTCCACACCGAAGGTGGACTGACTTTTGCCGCTGACCTAATCGCAATGGCATTGCGGTATCACCAGGGAAAAGTCACGGTTATGGTTCCATTCTACGCCATGTCCGACGGCACATACGTCGTCTTGGCCGCGGACGAAATTATGATGGAGAAATGCAGTATACTGGCTCCTCTGGAACCTCTCATCGAGGATATGCCTGCGACCTCGGTAATGTCAATTTTGAAGCGTAAACCAATCGAAACAATCTCTGATCGAACAATCCTCCTTGCAGAGTCTGCACGCATGGAAGAAGAAAATGCAAAGGAGTTCGTCAAATGGCTCTTGATTGATCACATGAACGAAGAGCAAGCGACTCAGGTAGCCAACTTCCTGGTTGGGGGGTTTATGGCGAGCACAACACCAATCACATTGGATGTGGCGCGGGCTATCGGTTTGAATGTTGTAGAGGGTGTGCCGGACAAAGTTCACCAACTCTTCGAGACTATCGAGTTTACGGGCGGCCTGAGGCCGGGTAAACAGTATCAATGAAGGGGAAATCGGCCTAAGATGGATGACGCGGAGCTACTTCTCGGATTAGGGCTATGCGCTGTGTGCGCCATTAATTCAGGCGCCCTCCTGTATGCGCTTCACAAAATTAAACCACCGAATGGAAAACAGGAATCTGAAGAGGAGGAAGCGCAAGAGGAAGAGGAAGCCACCGAGGAAGGCACCGAGGAAGCGCCTCCCGTCCCGGCAGAACCTAAACGGCCCACCACAAAGGCTGGAATCCTAGCGTGGCGGCAGAGTATCATCGAGGAACTCGAGAAGGAACGCGGAACCAGAGTCCTGACGATGATTCACAAGAAGGAGCTTTGGACCGAGCCGGGCGGAGACCCCGAGATCGGCATTGAGGACACTGAAACAATTCTTCAAAAATTGCGTAAGATTCCACCGGACGTCCCCGTGGATTTCATCATCCACACTCCCGGAGGCTATGCTCTAGCCGCTCAAATGATGGCTATGGCGATTAAGTTCCATCCCGCCAAAGTTACCGTCATGGTCCCATTTTACGCGATGTCCGGGGGTTCGCTAATGACTTTGGCGGCTGGCGAAATCCGAATGGAGAAGTACAGCGTTCTTGGGCCCGTGGACCCCCAGATTCCAACCCCAGACGGAATGTACCCCGCCGGCTCATTAACCACTTTGGCGAAAACAAAACCAATTCAATTCATCACCGATAGAATGGTCATAATGTCAGACGTCGCAAACCTCGAAATAGAAAACGCTAAGGCATTTGTTATGTGGCTCTTGGAAGGAAAAATGGATAAGGAACAGGCTGAACGCGTCGCCGATTTTCTGGCACGCGGCTACATGTCCCATGCCACGCCAATAACACTCGACGTAGCCCGAGCCATAGGCCTGAACGTCGTCGAAGGTATACCCGATAAGGTGTATGAACTGTTCAAAACCTTCACCTTTACGGGACAACCTTACCGCCGCCACTAGCACCTGTTAGCAAAAACCTCAAGAAATCGGGCGGTCGAAATTCGAGTTTTGAGAGCAAAGAGCTTTTCAACGTAGCTCGGCCACTAATTCTGACTAATCTTTGGACGAGGCAGTGAAAGCAGCTAGGCCGGGAATAGATAGGTCCCGAATCGAGGGGCTCTCCGATGTCATATTCGGGCTTGCACTAGCAATCAGTACCATTCCCTTGATAACCCGCCTTCCCGCAAGGCCGGGCGGGATATTTGTCGACATTTCAGAGTTCGGGTTCGGTTTCCTGATTTTGATGTCTGTATGGGTAAGTTATACGAACATAATGTCTGTTCTTCCGGTAGAGGATAGCATCACGATCACCCTCAACCTCGTGTTGCTCTTTCTCGTCTCCATTGAACCCTACCTCTTTTACCTCAACATAACCTTCGACCTCTTAACACACGAAATATTCCTCAACGTAGCTTCAACCCTGTATGCCCTAGACATGACGGGGTTGATGTTGATTCTCGCGTTATTCACACAGCAATTAGCCACCGAGGAGAGGGGATTGATTCCAAAAGAATTACTCGGAAAATACACTGGGGTTAGGAATACTCTGTTCGTATCCGCAGCCCTCTTCGCTATCACCATACTGCCAGTATTTTGGAGTATCAAATTCTTGGGCCAACCGATACGATTCTACTTCTGGTCCATCCCACTAATCTCATCATCGATCAGGCGAATATCAGAACGAAGCCAAGAATACCTTCAACAACCCACCTAAACGGGTTCGAGGTGCTTGACGTGAGCCCGCCCCAATAGGTGCTCTGTTGAGTTAGCGGGTGGTAGTGTTCTAGCGTTCGTGGCAGTTCAGTTAGAGGAAAAACAGATGGACTCTAATTCAGTCTAGTTGGAGTTCTGTGGTTTCCAAAATCGCTGATTGTCCGTTCTTCGCAGGTATCTCCACCAGAACTCTAAGTTAATCGTGAGGACGAAGAGAGTGAGGACGGTTATCAGAGTGATTACCTCAGTGAAGTTGGCGATGAGTGTTTGCAGATTTCGTGAGGCAACGTAGAATGTAACAGCGTTTATGATAGTGACTACGGAAAGAACCCGGAGGAACAAGTGTTCCTTGCTCGTTAGTCCTTTCATTTGGTTGGATTCCGGCTTCTCCACACGTCAATACATATGCCAAGAACCAGTGTGATTAGCACTATAGCAATTACAAACTCAGGCAGAGTCAATGTAATTCTTCCTCCTGCAAATTGCGAATCCCAAGCCCATCCATGAACTGCGTACACAACGAGCGTGGAAAGACACGCAACAAAAGTCAATCCGACACAATACTTCACAATAATCTTTCCAAGTTTAGTACTCAAATTACTTCGCACTCTTGGTTCATTATTGGCTAATCGAGTTATCTTACGTGAGTTCCACACCTGTCGCAGAAGTTGACATAGGGCCGGAGCCGACTGCCGCAATTAGGGCAAGCACCCATGCCGTAGGGAGATGGCTGCTGGGAGAAGAGTTGTCGATATTGGGGTTGTTGATATTGCGGGGGCAGGTAGGGCTGAGCTGGGGCCTTAAACACTCCGAGTACAAGTCCAGCATCGTATAAGGGAGATAGAAGTGGAAGGGGCCATAGTTTTCGATCAAGTTCTCTCTTCCATTCCAGAAATCTTTCTAATGCATCACTCATCTTTCTTCCCTTCTTGGGTAAGTAAGGCGCGTCTCGCTCTTACTGGTTACCCTGTTTTTCACGAATCGAAACACGATTATGTACGCAGGAAATCAGTCAATTTCTCCTTCTTGCTGCTCGAACAAATAGAGAAACCACGCTTCAGAAATCCAATAATTCCAAACGCCGAAACACCACCCGATAAAACAACAGTTTACCCAATGCGGCGGTTTGCGAAATCCGGTATTTTCGTCGATTTGCCGGCCAAACTTGTGCAGAATATATTCTAATGGCAGTATGAGCGCGCACCCTAAGTCATCTCTTTCTAATGGTGTCCATGGGTTGGTTGTCACATGGGGTTTGATGCAAAGGATTTGTCCCCCGTTTTGGATCAGATGCTAGCGCAGGTTACGATGGGGCTCCCACCGGATATTATGGGCGCAATAAAAGAAGCTCATGTTCATGAGACAAAGGAACTGGCAAAGAAACAACTCGAAGCCATACTGAACAGCGCTAACTTGAGTTACGAAAGACACCTTCCACTCTGTCAGGACACAGGTTTGGTTACGCTATTCATTTCAGGAGAACTCATCGGGCAAGTGAAGGAGGTCGAAGACGCTTTGACCCGAGCGGTTGAACGCCTCACCGCCAACGGCGGTATGAGGGCCAACGTCGTTAACCCGCTCACACGAAAGAACACTGGCACCAATACTGGCCTTCACGAACCAGAAGTTCTCCTAGACAGGAGTACAAAGGAGACTACGATGAAGATGATTTTGAAAGGTGCCGGCTCAGAAAACTTCACCAACCTGAAGATGATGGTTCCAACCGCCAGCAGACAAGATATGATGAAGCATATTCTCCAAACCGTCATAGACGCGGGAGGAAAAACCTGCCCACCCAACATTCTCGGAATTGGAATTGGTGGATCCGCGGTTCAAGCGTTATTCAACTCAAAACTAGCGTTGCTAAGGAGAGTAGGTGCACGGAACCCTGATCCTGAAGTGGCACAGTTAGAGACATCGATCGTGAAAGCCGTTAATGAGCTTGGAATAGGAACCATGGGCTTGGGAGGCGACACCACGATCCTCGACGCCCACATCGAAACCGTCGGAACCCACACTGCATGCTTGCCCATCGCGATCTCCTTCGGGTGTTGGGCTAACAGGGTTTCAGAAGCCGAACTGAGCGGTGGAAGCTTCAAGATCACCAGGTGAGATGCAATGACAGAGTTCAGGCTTAAAGTTCCACAAGATAACCTTCGGGTCCCCGAAATTCGTACGGGAGACGTTCTCTATGTTACAGGCGATATAGCAATCGCTAGAGATCAGGCACACAAGAAACTTCTCGAAACACTTCAACCCGAAATAATTGGCCTACCAATCTTCCACTGCGGCCCAATTTCACAAAAAGTTGGCGAGGAATGGAAAATCCTAGCCGGTGGGCCAACTACAAGCACACGGATGGATGCCCTAACTCCACCAATCCTAGAGAAATACAAAACCAAGATCATCATCGGAAAAGGCGGCTTAGGAGAAACAGGAAAGAAAGGACTGCAAACATTCGGTGCGGTCTACTCTGAGTTCACGGGCGGGGCCTCAGCCCTAGCTGTCTCAAAGATTGTGTGTGTGAAGAAACGCTTGCTTGAGCAACTCGGCCCAACAGAACTAGTCTGGATCTGGGAAGTAAAGGACTTCGGACCACTTCTAGTAACTCAAGACCACCAAGGAAACGACCTAAAGAAAGCCGTAACCACACAAGCCACCCAGAAACTTGACACCCTCGTAAAGACATACAGCTGAGTCAGTAAAGCGGACACGATGTCAAATCGCTCAACTTAAACGCCCTCAGCTGTCCCACTACCAATCAAATCCTGAAGTTGCGCTGTGAACTAACATGTCCCCGCGATCGGGGCGCTGAAAGTAATAGACTACAACCCGTAGAATGGCAGACTCCTCAAGCTTGAATAACCCCCGATCAGCCGGAAGTCAAGACTTTGCCTCGGGTCATAATGCACATCGATATGGATGCATTCTATTCCTCAGTTGAGCAGCGCGAGAATCCGGCCCTCGTTGGAAAGCCGGTCATCGTGGGCGCTGACCCGAAGGAAGGAAAAGGCCGAGGGGTCGTTATGGGCTGCTCGTACGAGGCACGCAAACTTGGAGTGCATTCCGCACTGCCCATCTCCATCGCTTACAGACTCTGCCCAAACGGCGTCTACTTGCCGCCCAACTTCACCCGATACGAACAAGCTTCAGAGCAGATTATTCAGCTACTTCGAACTTTCTCAGAGAAACTCGAACAAATGAGCATCGACGAAGCCTTCCTCGACATAACCGAAAGAGTGTCCAGTTTCGAACAGGCCGCTTCACTCGCCGAAATGATCAAGCGAGAGATACGTGAGAAGACAAAACTCACTTGCTCCGTCGGCATCGCTCCCAACAAAGCCATAGCCAAAATTGCCTCCGACTTCAAAAAACCAGACGGCTTAACCAGCGTTCCGCCACAGAAGACGCGCGAATTCCTAGACCCTCTCCCCGTAACAAAGATCAGTGGAGTGGGCAAGAAAAGTTCAGAGTTACTGACTCAAGCAGGGATCGTAACCATCGGCCAATTGGCCGCCACACACCCCAGCCGGTTGACCGAGATTTTCGGAAAGTATGGTACTAGAATCTGGCAAATAGCGAATGGAATAGACGATGAAGAGGTCATCACTTCATCTGCGATCAAATCTATCAGCTCAGAAACCACCTTCGACGAAGACATGATAGACAAGGCGAAAGTCATGCAGGCTTTTGACTCACTCATCCAAGACGTCTACGCCCGAGTTCAATCTCAAAGAATGCTCTTTCGAACCATCGGAATCAAGGTTAGACTGGAAGATTTCGAAACCTTCACCCGAGCTAGAACCCATACAAGGTACACAAACGAAAAATCAATCATCGAAGAATACGTAAAACAACTTTACCGAGAATTTGAGAATCCACCACGCAAGATCCGCCTCGTCGGCGTACGAGTGTCAAGTCTGATAGGCATAGACTCAGAACAAGAGAGCATCCTTCGTTGGGCCAATCCGAACGAGTGAGTTACCTTACTCGTGCGTCGTTGGTAGATTCATCCCCGCCAACTTAACTCGCAACTCAGTAAGCCAGACTTCGAATGGCTTGTTACTCGGAGCTACGATACGTACGCGCCGGTCGGCAAGGATTGTAACGCTACCTTCACCCTCGGTCGACAATGGAATCAGAACTGATTCCCGGTGCAAGTTCAGCGAGTCTGTCAACTCGAGAATTTTCAGGATCTGCTCAGGGCGTAACGCAGCCATGGTTCGTCATTTCATGATTCAACTAGGGAGACTAATTATTCTCTTGTTCCGTAGCGTCATTTCGACGGTTTCAGGAAGATAATTTCTCTAGAAGCTTATTCAGTTCCGACCTATTTCTAACCCCAGTCAATCGGTCCCACTCCTTTCCATTCTTGAAGAGAATGAGGGTTGGGATGGTTTTGACTCCAAATTGCTGGGCCAAGTCCCTGCTATTCTGTATGTCCACTTTCGCGAACACTATCCGATCTTCAAATCTCTTGGCCATGTCTCTGAGGATTGGTGTCATGACGTGGCAGGGGGCGCACCAGGTCGCCCAAAAGTCCACGGCGAGTGGTTTTTCTCTTTTCAGGAGTTCCCGCATGTTTCCCAGAGTAGCTTGAAGAATTCGTCCACCCATGGTACTAACGCAGCAGGCTTTCCGGCGCGAATTTGTTCAGTTTCATTTCTTGATCGTGTCGTATTCGTGGTCTTCCCACATATCGTAAGCTGTCGCAACGGACGCCGCCTGTGTTATGATCGCCAACGCAATTACGATATGAATGAAGATTATGACTTCTACCAGGGGTATGGCCACGTTCATCCTAAGGTTAGCGTAGAGGATTAACCCCAAGATTATCTGAATTGTTGCCAGAATGGCCGTTGATTTTGTAATCCGTTTAAGCCGGTTCGGTGCTTCAGTGTGTTTCATCTTCGCGTTGTTGTAGTGTGCCAATCCTAGGATTATTAATCCGAGGAGCGCGTGCACGTCAATGAGGTAGAGGGTGAAGCGCGGCATTACGATGATAAGTATCTGCAGGGCGGCGAGCCAGATCATTGCGTAGAGTGTTTTCCAGAGGGTCAATCGTGATCCTATCGTGGGAGGCGTGGGGGATACTCTAAAGATACCGGTAGGTTACCCCGGATGACAAATAGTGGCCCACTATCCACTTGATAGTGGTCTTTCGGTTCAGGCGCGAATGTCGTACCAATGCATCGGTTGCATCGTGGCTAGAGGTGCTTGTGCGAGTAGGCGTGCTTCGTTGAATAAGTCTATCACTCGTTGGACGGGGCCGTTTTCATTGTTTATGCTGTATACGGATATTGGGCCGTAACTTTTCATGTGTACGAGATTTGTTTCAACTAATTTTCCTAAGTGTTTCCGTATTACCTTCCTGTCCAACCCGCTGAACTTCGCAATCTTGTAAATCGTCAAGTCCTCTCCACGACTTCGGGCAAGAACTAATAGGATTCTTAACCGGGCTTCGCTTCCCAGAGTCTTCAAGAGCATAGGTCTCAGCGGCAATTTTACTCAACGGGAACGATAGACCCCCTGCAAAGATAAACAAGAGAGTTAAGTGAAGCTAATCGTTTCTCTCTTAGAAACAAAAATCTGAGATTCGACAGTGAAGGGAAGCGTCCTCTAAGCCCTACGCCTTACTTTCAGCGTTTTCGACGTTTCGTTGCGCGTTTCGTGCTAGCGCGTTTCGTGCTACGTTTCCTTCTACGCTTCGCCGTACGTTTCTTCTGAGGGGATAGGTCCTTTTGCATTCGTTTGAGTGTTTTTTCGTCCACGAGCTTGAGCATGTATAGGAACATGATGAAGACCAGCAACGCATTGAAGTGTGACTCTTTTGAGGGTGCGCGCTTTCGCCTAGTCCTTGGCTTTCTCCTTCTTGGCGTCGTTCTCCTAGCGGCCCGCGTACGTTTCTTGGGCTTGGTCTTTTTTCGTGGTGGCAGGTTTTTTCCCCTACAAATGGCGTATTGCTATAGTGGCGAGTCGTTTTATCTAACTTTCGCCTCATCCCCTAGTAACTGCAAGGGAACTCTGGGAGGATGATGATTTGTCCTGCGTTTTCTGCGACATCGTAAGCAAGACAACCCCGGCGTACATCATCTACGAAGACGCAGGCTACATTGCATTTCTCGATAAGTACCCAATCTCAATAGGGCACACTCTCGTCCTTCCCAAGACGCACTACGAGCGCGTGAACAACATGTCGCAACGTGATTTCTGCGGGCTCTATTCCCGCGTATACGTCTTGAATCAGCTGATAACCTCCAAATTGGCTGCAACTGCGTCCCATCTTTCCGTAAACGATGGTCCTGCCGCAAACCAACTCATACCCCACGTCCATGTCCACATAATTCCTCGAAGCCCGAACGATAACGCCGGATTCAGTGCGAGAAAGCTTGTGCGGCCAGAACAGATGGAGGAAGTTAGGAAGATGCTAGCGGTTGATGATCTGAAGCTTAATGTTTGACGATCATTTGTTGCAGTGATGGTGCAATCTGTTTTGGTTCCGTAATGGGCGCTGTGCAGGCTGTTCCGACGCAGATGTAGGCGGTTGCGGTCTCAGACGTTGAGTAACCCTTAGCTTCTATTTCCTTCGCATCCTCTCGCGGGTTATAGGTTTGCACGATTTTTCTTGGTTCGTAGATGCGGTTTGCTTCCGCGAGTAGGCCCTTTGTTTGGGGTTTGTCTGGGGATCCAACGATCTGGATCATACTCGGCTCATTCAAGAACGCGTCTACAGCCAACGCGTATTCTGCCGATGAGAATCCGAAGCTGAGGTAGGAATCCGCGAAACGTTTCAAAGTGTCTTCCGCGTACATTCGGTAAGATTGTTCTCCGGTTAGGTGGTATAGCTTTGTTAGAACGCGTGCTGCGGGGCTGTTTTCCTCGAGGGGTTTGGTTGGTTTACTTAGGAAGCCGGGCGCGTTAGGGTCTACTACGGTATCGAAGAAACCGCCGAGTTCTGGATCATGCAATTTTGTTACGGTGATGTTCATCAGTTCGGTAGCGGTGTTGAGGTACTTCTTTTCTCCTGTGCACTCAAAGGCACGGCATAGAGCATTTGCGGTTTGTATTTGGTCGGCAAGCTGATTCTGTACTTGGGGCTTGTCGTCGTAGAAATGGTACATGCCTTCACCCCGCTTGAAGTTGAGCAGGAGTAACCTATCGAGGCTTTTCAGTGCGAATTCGCGTGGGAGTGGATCCGCTAGGGTGAAAGAGGCGTCAAGGTATGCGGATATCATCATTGCGTTCCAGTTCGTGTAGATTCGTTTGTCTACGAAAGGTGGCTTTGTCTTGAGGCGTTCGGCTTTGCTTAGTTTGTAGTATTCTTCGTCCGCATCTTGGCTTCCGTAGAAACAACCCTGCTCTTGGTCTCTCAGCCACGCATTCACGTAGTCGACGATGCCCTTCGACACTTGTGCATAGAATGGGTCGGCGGTGGATTGGTAGGCGTGGAGGTATAGTTGGAGCCATTTTGCGTTGTCCTCGGACATTTTTTCAAAGTGTGGGATGCTCCAGTCTCTGGCTGTTGAATAGCGGAAGAAGCCGCCCATCTCCTTGTCATAGGTGCCACTTCGGCCGGCGTTGTTCAATGTGAGGAGTACGATTCCTAAGAATTCGCGGTTGCGAGTGTAATGGTACTTCAAAAGGGCTAGTTCTTGGGCTTCGGTGTTGGGAAACTTAGGTTCGGACCCGAAGCCGCCGTAGATGGGGTCAAAGTTGTTGGCGACTTCTCCGATTATTTCGTCTACTATGGAATTTGACAATTCACCGGCAGGCATCTTTTCGGGTTCGGGCAGTGGAAGCTCTTCCGGTGGGTTTTTCTGCCAGGATGATTTAATGTCGCGCAGAAGTTGGCGCATCTGGTCTGGGGGGAAATAAGTTCCCCCGCCAATAACGCGCCCGTCTGGTGTTAGAAAGGCGGTTGTAGGCCAACCACCCAAATTGTACCTACGGTTGATGTCTGGTCGTTTGTCTGTATCCACCCGGATCGGAATGAAATTGGCTTGAATGTATTCGGCTATGTCGGAAACTGAGTAAGTGTCATGGTCGAGCCTGTGGCACCAGTGGCACCAAACCGCGCTGATGTCGAGTAGAACTAGTTTCTTCTCTGCTTTGGCTCTCTGAAATGCTTCATCGGTCCAATCCAACCAGCCAATCTTAGACTCTTGTTCATGTTGCATGTCTTCTCAATCTCCTGCGCTCCATTCGTCTTAAAGACGACATAACCTCTGAACTTGCATTGAAGATGGTTGAGGGGACCTTTGTAAGCTCTCTACGCGCGATCCACGCCTATCTTAGAGTCTTGGAGCGGACCGTGTCGGTATTATTTTCTTGTAATTCTCCAATATCTTGTCGTAGATTGCAAGCGTTTGACTCAATGCTTCCTGAGATGTACCGTGGCATTGGTTGTCGGGTTTGGGTGTTGAGAGGCATTTGGTTTTTGCTTCTTCCAAATGTTTCAGGGCGTCTTCGAATTCTTTTCCCTTTTCGAGTTTGAGAAATGATAGGAGGGAATTGTAGGCGGCCAGGTGGGCTCGTTTACATTCCAAATGGTCTTTGCTTTCCCTCTCCTGGTAACACAGCTTGCAGCAGTCCATTGCTGTTCGGGCCTGAACCCAAGGTTGGACTAAGAACACTGCTTCCATGTTAGCAGAGAAGGGTGTTGGTTGATTTATCGATTACGCCAGATTGGTAACGGTACCTTAACGGTTGATGAACTAAATTCTTAGAGCTGTTACCAATCGGTCGACTGCGGCTGTTCGCCTGAGTTGAGTTTCTTTGTGCGAGTTCGATGTTTGATTACCGCGTATCCGATTATCATGAGTATGGCGAGTATCGGCAAGCCGTATGGATACTCTACTACCGAACTAGCAAATACGGTAACAGTAGTAGCTACTGTAATCGTTTTGGCGGGGGCTGTAATAGTATTGGTGACGGTCACCGTTGTCGTAAGGAGGGGGAGGATGGTGAAGGGCACGCAGCCAGTGGGTGTTGATAAGTCACCATCGACTTGGACGGAGTAAGAGCCAGCAGGTTCACCGCCAAACTCAGCAACATACACTGGTGGGATGTTAATAATCGGGGGCTGCGTCTGAATCAAATTGCTTGAAACACAGCCCGAACCGCTATACAAACGCGAGACTGGGTCAGAGCTGGAGCTTAGCCCGTATATAGCGAAGATCTGATTCGGGAAGATTCGGGTCGCATTCCCGAATACAACTGCCGACACCGGCCCAACATTACTAAGAACGACTACTACGATTATGGTTAGGATTAACGCTGAGGTAGCCCACGCTTTCCGCATACTGTCCACTTTGTACACGGTGAATTCCGTTGAATATTATTCTTATTCGGGGAATCAACAAAGTCTTAGGTTGCTAAGGTAAATTCTTGGGACTGTAAAAAGTACCTAGCGGATTAAACCTGTCCTTGATCAACCGAAGAGCAACGGCACGACGAATTAAATTCATTAACCGTTAAGATACCGTTCCCTGCCAGATTTGAGGCATAAGATAGGCGTCATCAAATATCTTTCCAAGAAAGCTAGCTTTCGACGTTGCTTGCGATGTGTGAGAGGCTTTGTGATTCTGAAGCCTGCGCCGGCTATGAGAATCGACAGACCCAATGCTCCGATCAGTATCACAAGTCCGGAATAGAACAAGCTTTCCATCCCATATCTATCTAGCAGGTAACCCCCGAGAAGTGGGCCGATAACTGTTCCCAAACTTATCATAACGCTATAGACTCCCATGGTTGTTCCCCGGCCTCGTTCTGGGGCTAGATCACCTAATGTTGCCAGCGCGGCGGGGGGAAACGCGAAACAACCTATTCCGAACAATACGAGAAACGGGACGCCGAACCAGAATCCCAACCTGCCCCTGACCATGTATATGGCTGTAACGAAGAGTCCGATGACCGAAAGCAACCCAAACATCATGAGTTTATCACGGCCATACTTGTCGGATAGATGGCCGAAGAATGGTTGTGTAACCGCCAATACCAACACGGCTCCCGCCAACAGGAAGCTCGTCATGAGGGGTGATGGGCCAAGGCGTGGACCGAAGGTCAGCGCTATACCAACAAAGGTGGTTAGGGCCAACCAGATCGGGAACATCGCCGCCGCGCGTCTGTCACTCAAAAGAATCTTCAATGTTTGGATGGGAGAGAGTGACCGTTGTTTGCCTTGACCTTTCGTTTCCTTCACTCTGAAATAGGCGAAGAGAGCGCCGATTGCCGCGAGAGTCGCGGCAAAGTAGAAGGGAGTTGTTGGTGAGCCAATTCGTGTCAAAATTCCTGCCGCAAAAATGCCGACCATATACCCACCTAGGTTAGCGAAATCATAGACCCCCATTTCCTTCCCTCGCGTGGCTCCGGTGCTGGTGTCTGTTACCATGGTAAGTGCGCTAACAATGATCATGGCTGCCGCGACGCCCTGCACTGCATGCACAGCCACCAAGTATCCCCTATTCGTGCTCAATGTGAATGCGAAGAGCGCCACAGTGGAAATTGTCAAGCCCAGGTAGATCCACCTTCGCCTTCCAAACCTGTCAGCTAGAACTCCGATCATTGGCCCGAAAATTGTCTCAGTTATCGGGTAGGCGGCTGCAATTATTCCAACGGTGAGGTTCGAGAATTCATGTTTTGGGAGGTAGATTGGGAGTGTGAAGAGGACAAGCCCGAAACTGAATCTCATCAGGAATACCGAGAAATATAGCGGCGATTGGAAAAGGAGTGAGCGGCTCAACGATAACCGCGATGAATAGAACACTCTTCGTTCCTCCATCTCGCCGATTGGGTTTCTTTCGTTTCAGCCGTCGCCTTCTGTATAAGTCAGTTAAACATCTGAGTGTTTAATTAGATGCGAACGGATGCCGAACCTATGCCTTTGAAGACTCTTCAAATGGCGATTCTCGGAGGCAACGAAGAAGCAGTTTTTGTTGGGCTTCGCAACTTTCCGGCTCACAAATTGGTCTTGATTGCAACAACCGATGCCAAGGACCAAGCGGATCAGCTTGCTGGAAAGCTTACAGACACTCTCAGGCTCGAGGTCGACACAGTGCTGATTCAAGATTGCTCAATACAGACGATGCTCGACACAGTCGGACAACTAGTGAAAAAAGAAACAGAAAACTTTCAAGACTTCTTCATCAATGTGGGGTCAGCCAGCATGCATTTGACGTGCGCCGGCGTCACCGCGGCTTTCATTCACGGAGTAAAAGCGTTCGATGTTGTTGGGGATCGCCCCGACGTGCTTCCGGTTATGAAATATGGGTATGCGCAAACCGTGACGGAGCCTAAGCTCGAGATCCTGCGTGCAATCGAGCGTTCTGGAGGCGATGTTGAGAGCCTAGAGAAGTTAAGTGAGATTACGAATTACGGAAAACCACTTCTGAGTTACCACATCAGGGGATCGCCGGATAGTAAGGGGTTGGAGAGTCTGGGGTTACTCGAGGTTGAGCGAGGAAAACGCGGCAGGCTAAGAGTTAGACTAACTCCCTTGGGACGAACGCTTCTTTCAACGACACAAACTAAGTAGCTGGTTTGGGTTCCTTTGGAGGAAGATTATTCTTCTTCCTGCTGGGTATAATTTTCAATCTACAGAATACTGCATCGCCATCCTTAATGTCGAAGATCTTGCGAATTTCTTCAGGTATGGTTACCCTTCCGCCTGCCGTTACTTCCGCGTAGAAGGGTATGTCCTCTTCCGCAACTTCTGTCGGCAACGAGTCACCTTTCACGCTTGGAAAAGAGCCTTCACTAAAAAAAGTTGTTGACGCGGGGTTACTGTTGATTTTGTGCTAGACGGTGCTGCTAGGGCATAACCTGTTCACGGGGCAGATGGCGCACCGAGGGCGGGGTGCTCGACAGACCGCTCGTCCGAACGAAATAATGGAGAGGTGCAATGGAATTCGCTTTTGAGGTGGAATCAGGGCTTCTAGTGGCAGACGAACCTGTTCGTAGTTTGCGTTAGCCTTAGCGATTCCGAGCCGTTTGGTAACTCTCGCAATGTGCGTATCAACAGGGATGACGGGGTTCTTCGCTACGAATGCGAGGAG
>Ga0181521_10001730_pt1 | contig 26804 bp, 24 predicted proteins | sample PEATcosm2014_Bin_32_FD_119764 | JGI IMG/M metagenome (GOLD analysis project Ga0181521, IMG submission 119764) | Peatland microbial communities from MTU Mesocosm Facility, Houghton, MI, USA - PEATcosm2014_Bin02_60_metaG | ecosystem: Environmental > Terrestrial > Soil > Wetlands > Peat | place...
CACCATGTATAAGTCCGACGACTACCGGCCGTATCTTTACAAGACCACCGATTACGGGCAGACATGGAAGAAGATCGTCAACGGGATCCCCGCGGACTCATTCACGCGCGTGGTGCGGGAAGATCCCAACCACAAAGGCCTGCTGATGGCCGGCACCGAATTCGGCCTCTACATCTCCTACGACGCCGGCGAGAACTGGAAGCCGTTCAACCTGAATATTCCGGTGACACCTATCACGGACGTGGCGTTTCACAAGCGCGACCAGGAGCTGGTGGTGGCCACGCAAGGCCGGGCTTTCTATGTGCTCGACGATGTGCCGTTGCTCTACCAGTTGACGGACAGCGTCCCGACCGAAGATGCTCGCCTGTTCCAGCCGAAATCCACCTACCGCTTCGGCGGCGGTGGTCGCGGCGGCGGTGGCGGTGGACGCGGGAGCACCTCAGGGGTTGGCGAGAACCCGCCCGGCGGCGCGGTGATCAACTACTGGCTAAAGAGCCGCCCGCAAGGCGAAGTCACTCTGGAATTTCTGGATGGCGCGGGCAAGACAGTCAACCAGTTTTCCAGCCGCGCGCCCGTAGTGCCGCAAGGCCCGCCGCCGGAAGAAGAGGAATTCCGCGCGCCGCCGCCCGCGCGCGTCAACGCCTCGGCGGGCATGAACCGCTTTGTGTGGAACCTGCGCTACCCCGACGCCACCAGTTTCCCCGGCATGATCCTGTGGGCCGGCAGCCTCACCGGGCCGCGCGTTCCGCCGGGAACCTACACCGTCCGGCTGACCGTGGACGGCAAGGCGCAAAGCCAGACTTTCGAAGTCAAGAAAGATCCGCGCCTGACGACTACGCCGGAAGAATACACCAAGCAAGTGACTCTGGCGCTGCAAATCCGCGACAAGTTATCGGACACAAACGAGGGCGTGATTCGAATCCGCGAAGTGCGGAAGCAGCTCGACGAATATGCCCGCCGCGACGACAAACGCGTCGCCGACGCCGCCAAAGCTCTCAGTGCGAAGCTGACCGCGGTGGAAGAGGAGCTCTACCAGACCAAGAACCGCGCCAGCGAAGATCCGCTCAACTTTCCCATCAAGCTGAACAACAAGCTGGCGCACGTGCTGGGCCTGGTGGAAGGTTCGGACAATCAGCCCACGCAGCAATCCTACATGGTCTACGAAGATCTGGCCACGCGCGTCAACGGCCAGCTAAAAGCGCTCGACGCTCTGATGACCAGCGACCTGGCCGCCTTCAACAAACTGATCCACGATTCAAACGCGCCGGCGATACAGGCGCCGGCGAAGAAGCAGTAGCTGGCGCCGCGGCACGTTTGTTATTTCTTGGGGCGGCGTGCCACGACCAATCGCTCAAGGACGTTGGAAACGTCCCGCCCCCTTTCCCGGGCTCTTTGCGCAGACAGCCGCACTCACGCCCCGGAGGATGGGGGTACAGCGGTCTGTAGCTTCGCCGTCACATTGTATAGGAGCATGTAGAGCCCAAACAGGCCTTGCCTTGCTTCGTCAGGAGTCACGTCGCCATGCACGCCCTTAGACGACTTGTCATTTAACTTCCGCGCGAAAGCCATCAGCACGCTGGTTTCCGCGCGTACGAGGTCAGCCGAGGATCCCTTGGAAGGGAACTGGGCTGCCATATACTCTTGAAGCCGGTTCAAATATTGGTCATCACCGAGCTTACGTTCGACTCCATCGACACACGTCACCGGCGGTGATCCAGGAACTGCAGGGTAGAAGTAATCGGCAACTGCCTTGATGCTACGGCGTATTAGCGTCAGCAGGAGCGAACAGTCTTCTGAATCGGCTGAATCAACGAGCTGGGCCGCTTTCTGGAGCTTCGTGTACACATCATCAGAATGCGCCTTAAAGTAGTTGTTGACCTCGTTCTGAACGGTGTGTAGAAAGGCTTCTGACTTAGCCTGCGCTTCCAGCTGCTTCTCAACTCCGATGACATAGTTCAGACAACGCGTTTTAATACGTGCCCTGATGGTCTGGACCGCCTTAATTCGTATCCTAAACCTCGCCTTAGCTGCCGCGTAGCGGTCAAAAAAAGCAGCGGTGTCAAAGGGGGTCATTCCGGAAGGAATCGAGAGATCCGCAATCGAGCGCTCTAATTGGTCGACCTCAGTATCAAGTTCGCCCACACTCTCAGCCAGGACTCGCGCCTCGTCATTGTCATCATTAAGGCTGAATGGCAGCGTGCGTTCATTCAGGAAATCCTCAAGCGACCGTTCATGCAGAAACTTTTGTACATCAGGCTTCAGGTGGTTTGTGTCTTGGTAAAGAATGCGTGCGAATTCGTGATTATCCAGATACATTTCGCGGAGGAAAATGCAAGCGCTCAAGTAATCCCGTAGCTGTCTTGCAATCCGTAGGCACCCCATCGCCGCTTTGGCGACGCAGTCGTCCTCAATATGTCTGTAAACGCGCTCTATCTCTGCTGGGTAGTCCAATATGACCCCTATGACCCCTATCTTACCATGGTATCTATCAGCGGACCTACCTGGACGACAGTTCGGTGACACCCGCCGAATCCCTCGCCCACCGAGGTCACGTCCTCTTCGGCAAGGGCAGGATGAGAGCCTTGCTCGCTTCGCAGAGCGCCACAAAGCCATGGTGCAGATAGAAATTCTCTGCCTGTTCATCCTTGGCATCGACGACCAGCGCGTACACGGCGACTTCGGACCGGCTGGCGCGCTCTATGGCGTCCCACAACAAGGCACCCCCGAGTTTATGGCCCTGATAGGCCAGAGCGACGGCCAGGCGTCCCAGCCGCGCGACGGGTACCGTAGGATAGCGTGGCAGGCGTTTGGCGAATCGGACCGGCATCTGCGTGAGGAGAATTCCGCCCGCGGCCAATGTATAGAACCCGGCAATCCGTTCTGCCGCCGTCTCGCGGGCCACAAAGCACGCGGTGGCGCGGCGGCGCACATCCTGGCCAGCCTGTTCCCGGAAATAACGATCGAGCGCGTCCGACCCGCACCTGAACTCCGCACGATTGTGGCTTGGTCCAAGCGGCTCTATGACAAATGAACCCGTCATCAGGAGGACGCGATCAAACGAGCATGAGCCTTCTTCGCTCGCTTCAGGGCAGGCGCAACAGCCGGCGGCTTGAGAAGCAATTCCACAAAGCGCTGCTGGTCTTCGACGGACAAGCGAATGACCTGGGCTTCGTCGATGGTCCTATGTGCGATCTCCTGGGCGGCGGCAACCACAAAATCGCTGATGCTGCGGCCCTGCAATTCCGCGGCACGCTTGACGACCAGAAGCGCATCGGGCGCAATGCGAGCTTCGATGCGAGCCGAGCGGGATGCTTGCTGGGGCATGGCTGAAACGCTCCTAAACTATATTGTACGGGATTCTGCCTCACAAGGCCAGCGGCAGAGAATAAAAGCTCTCCGCCCGCTATCTCCACAGCCTATTCACCACCCTAATCAGCACCCCGCCGCTCACTACGAATATCGCCAGCAGCACCCAGAAATAATCCATCCGCCCGTAAAGCAGATTCCCCACCGTGAACAGCGCCGACCAGATGGTGATGCAGCCGGCGAACCATCCCAGCAGCGACATCGGAAATGCCGCGGCTTCGGTATCGGCGGCGGCCTCGGCGGCGGAAAGTCCCGCGATCACGCGGATGCGCTGCCAGCCCGGTCCGCCTGGTCGAACCTTGTGGTAGAAGTTCACCAGCCGATCATCGCTGGTGCGCGGCCCCAGATACGCGGTGGTCACCCACAAAACCGTCGTGACCGCTACGGTAATCAGCAACTGCTGGTAAGTGCCCGGGGCCATGCCGGTCTTCTTCAAAATCAAAAACAGAAGCGACATGCCGAAAGAGCTGATCATGGCCACGATCTCGCACCAGGCCGTCACACGCCACCAGAACCAGCGCACCAGATAGATCAGGCCGGTCCCGGCGCCTACCTGCATGATTACGTCGAAGCTGTCTTTGGCGGTGTCCAGCGCGAACACCATGGCGGAAGAGCCGACGAACAAGATCAGGGTCGCGATCCGTCCGGCCACCACGTAGTGCTTTTCCGGAGCGTTGGTCTTCACGAACCGGCGGTAAAAATCGTGCACCAGGTACGACGCGCCCCAATTCAAGTGCGTCAAAATGGTGGACGAATTGGCGGCAATCAGCCCCCCCAACATCAGCCCCATCCAGCCCACCGGCAGGAAACGCAGCATGGCCGGGAAGGCGATGTCGTGCCCCAGCAGCTTGGGATCGAGATGCGGAAAGGCTTTCTGGATGTCCGACAACTGCGGGTAGATGATGAGCGATGCCAGGCCGGTTAAAATCCACGGCCACGGCCGCAAAACGTAGTGCGCCAGGTTGAAGAATAGCGTGCTGCCCAGCGCGTCCTTTTCGGTCTTCGACGCCAGCATGCGTTGCGCGATGTAGCTGCCGCCGCCCGGCTCCGCGCCGGGATACCACGACGCCCACCATTGCACCGTGATGGGGATCACGAAGATCGCCACCGCCAGATCCCAGTTGTTGGTGAAATCCGGCATCATGTTGAGGTAGTGGATGCCGTGCGGTCCGGGCAGATTCGACAGTTTGTGCACCAGCCCGCTCATCCCGCCCACCTGCGGCAGCTCCACCGCGAAGTACGCCGCTGCGATCACCGCCGACATCTTAATGAAGAATTGCACCATGTCGATTACGAGCACGCCCCACAGCCCCGAGTAAGTGGCGAAAACCGCGTTCAGCAGCCCGACGAACAGCAGCGTCTGCCAGCGCTCGAAGCCGAAGAGAATCGCGGCGATCTTGCACGCCGCCAGGTTCACCGTCGCCATGATGATGCAGTTGAACAGCAGGCCCAGGTAGATCGAGCGGAAGCCCCGCACGATGCTGGCGGCCTTGCCGGAGTAGCGCAGCTCGTAAAACTCCAGATCGGTGAGGACGCCGGAGCGGCGCCAGAGCTTGGCATAAAAGAAGACCGTGGAGACACCCGTCAGAGTGAAAGCCCACCACCGCCAGTTGCCCGCCACGCCTTCGGTGCGCACGAAGTTGGCTACCAGGTTGGGCGTGTCGCTGGAAAACGTGGTGGCCACCATGGAGAGCCCGGCCAGCCACCACGGCACGGAACGGCCCGAAGCGAAGAACTCCGCGGTGCTCTTCCCCGAGCGCTTTCCAAAGAACAGCGCGGGAGCGAAGCAGATGGCTACGGCGGCGAGGGCGACTATCCAGTCAAGCGCATGCAGTTGCATAGGGAAACAAAAGTTTACTTCTTTTCAGGGCGCTATGCGCCGTTGGAAGCAAGGTGCAGTGCGCCGTCAGCCGGCCGGACGTCGATCAAGTGGATTCGCTCGTCGAATCCAATCCGGCCCGCATAAAACCGCTCCACCAGCCCGCGGCGCACGGCGGCGCGCACGGCGGCGCGGCACAACACCACCACACAGCCTCCGAATCCGGCGCCGGTGAGACGGGCGCCTGACGCGCCCGACGCCATGGCCGCTTCCACCAACTGGTCGAGCGCGGGGCAACTGACACGCAGCCGGTCCCGCAGGCTGGCGTGCGATTCCAGCAGCAGGCGGCCGAAGACGACGGCATCGTCGCTTGTCATGGCTGCGACCGCGGTGCGTACCCGCAGCGCTTCCGAAGTGACGTGCAGGAAGGCATCGCGCTCAGGGCCCGGCTGCAGGCGAGCAGCGGCTTCGAAGGCCACCGGCAGGGCCTCGCGGTACGATGCGAACCCCAAACGCGCCAGCGCCGAGGTGCCTCCGGCGCGCCGCAGGTTGTACTCTTCGCGCGCGCTGCCCGATTTTTCGGCCGTTTGCAGGCTGTGCGCCACCAGGAAGCTCCAGCCCTCCGGCACGGGAATGTGGCGGACCGCAAGCGGCGCGAACTCCACCAGCGAGGCGCAGCCTTCGCGCGATTCGAGCGAGGCCGCGTGATCCATGCCTCCGCCGCGCGTGCCGACGAACTGCTCGCCATCCGGCAGAATTTCCATCAGTTCGGCGAAGCTCGCCTCACGTCCGTTGGCTTCGAGCAGCGCCAGCGTGAAGGCGACAATCAGCGCGGAGGATGAGGATAGCCCGGCGGCCGCCGGCAGGCGAGACTCGACCACGGCATCCACGCCCTTCCCGCTGCCCCAACGGCCGGCAACCGCTTGCGCGGCGGCGCGCAGGTAGTTCTCCCAGTCGCCCCGCGCCACGGGAGCCAAATGAGCTGTCCACTCGAACTCGCGCGGGCCATACCGGGCGCTCGCCGCGCGGATGCGCGCGTCGCTGCGCGCCCGGAAAGCCACGCGAATCCGCCGGTCGAGCGCCACCGGCAAGACGGCAAGCTGGTGGTAATCGATGTGCTCGCCGATGAGATTGACGCGGCCCGGCGCTTCGACCAAGCCAGGCTCACCACCCGCGCCAAACAGCCGCAACAGACGTTCCCGTGGATCCGGAGGCTCGTGCATTTCGCCGCGCTGCCGATCACCATACCACTCTGCGGCCGGAGTGGATTCGATAGGCCCTGCGCCATATTCAAGCCGGGTATCCCGCTTGCAGGGCCTCCGGTAAAAACCGGGGGGCCGAGCGGGCCTTATTGGCCCATGGGCGGACCCTCCGAATGTCCGGGCAATGGCCCTAAAGAGCGGTGTCCGATTGCAAATAAAGGAGAATCAAACCTTTTTGCCATTTTTTATTTCCCTCCGCGGGGTGGTGTAACTTTCTGGGTTCCGCTACCGCCTTCTAATCAGTGAGCCAAATCGAGACAAAGCAGGAGGCCGAGGCAGTCGCCTGGCCCCGCCCTGGTTCGCAACAGTTCAAGAATAAATCAAGGAGAGATAAGACTATGAAAACACGCACGTTACTACTGACCGCAGCGCTGGCAATCTTTACCGTGGCCGTGGCAAGCGCCAAGACCTATGACATCCTTCTTTCCTCGCCGACCAAGGCGGGCAATCTGCAACTGAAGCCTGGCGAGTACCGGCTGACCATAAACGGCAGCAAGGCTGTCTTCACCGACGTCAACACCACCAAGAGCTTCACCACGGACGTGAAAGTGCAAAACACGGACACGAAGTTCAGCGATACCAAGATCGACTCCGCGACCGAAGGATCTACCAGCGTAATCAAGGACATCGAACTCGGCGGCTCCAAGACCAAGATCGATTTCTAAGCAATCCCCGACCGGCCGGCCCAACCTTCCTCCGGGCCGGCTGGTCTTTTGTTCGTCATTCCCCGCCTCGCAACCAGGCGCTGTGCCATACAATAGCTCCATGCGCACGGTGCTCTTTCTGTTCTTACCATCGGCAATGTGGGCACAACCGCCCGCGTCTGCGAACTCCTCCTTCCATGCGCCGCGGCCCAACGCCGCCGGCCGCCAGGTGAAAATATGAATCTACCGGCGAATGGGCGGCGCGGCTTTCTCCGCCGGCTACTGACCGCCAGCGGATTGGCCGCCGTGCCGCAGGCCGCGCTGCCCCAGGAGCGGGGCACGCCTGGGCCGGCGACTGCCTTCCCGCCCGCATATGCCCGCGCGCAGAATTATAAATCGCTGAAGCAATCCAGCTTCGACCGCACGGGCGGCAATCGCGATTCCTGGCGCATTCCCGCCGGAGGAGTGCAGGAGGTCTTCCTGGCGGACGGTCCCGGCGTCATCAGCCATATCTGGTTCACCATCGCGGCGCAGGGCGATATGCACCTGAAAGAGCTGGTGCTGCGCGCCTGGTGGGACGATAATCCCAAGCCCAGCATAGAAACTCCCATCGGCGATTTCTTCGGCCTGAATCTCGGCTCTTATGTCATTTATCAATCCGAGTATCTGGCCTGCTCGCCAGGCAAGTCACTCAATTGTTATTTTGCGATGCCCTTTCGCCATCGAGCCCGCTTGACTGTAACTAACGAGGGAAAGCGCGATGTCGGCGCCTTTTACTCCAACATTGATTACATGATAGCGCCCCAGTTACCGCAGGACTGCTTGTACTTTCACGCGCAATACCGGCAATCCGCACCCTGCGTGGCATCGACCGGCGAAGCCGCCAGGATCAATCTGGACGGCCGCGCCAACTACGTCTACGTCGAGACGCGCGGCCGCGGCCATCTGATGGGCGTGACGCTGGGAGTGCTGCAGAATTCGAACGGCTGGTGGGGCGAGGGCGACGACATGATTTTCGTCGACGATGAGTCGAAACCGGTCATCAACGGCACAGGCTCGGAAGACTACTTCCTGGGGAGTTGGGATTTCGGCGGGCGCGACGGGGCCCAGCCTTTCGGTCACGCCCAGTATGGCGCGCCGCTGATTGTCGACCCGGAACGCACCGGCGGCCGTTACTGCTGCTACCGCTTCCACGGCGACAACCCCGTTACCTTCGAACGCTACCTGAAACACACCATGGAGCACGGCCACGCCAACGACCGCGCAGACAACTTCTTCTCCTGCGCCTACTGGTATCAATCCTCTCCCTTCACCGATTTCCCAGCGCTCCCGCCGGTGGAGGAGCGCACGCCTGTGGTAAAGACAGTTTAGTACGTGGTTTCAGAAGTTCGCTCGCGTATCGCCAGACCGCTGGCTTACGCGCGCGGCTCGTCAACCCAGGAGCCCGACCATGAAGCTGACCCGCCGTCAAGCCGCTACCGCCCTCACGGGCGCTCTTGGACTTGCCCAGATCCGGGCCCAACAGCCGGCCGCCAGCCCGCCGCGCGAGACTCACGCGGTGTGGGCCGGCGCTTCCGACGCCGGTACCACCGTCGACTCGGTGCGCGCCTTCGTCGCGCAACTCAAGCGCGCCAATATCCACAAGCTGGTGATGGGGTGCAAGGAGGGCGGCGGCAACGTGGTCTGGCACAGCCGGCGCTTCCCGCAACTCATCTCTCCGCGCTATCGCGATTTCGACCTGGTGGAGAACCTGGTCCGCGAGGCCCACGGCCAGGGTATCGAAGTCCACATCTGGCTGATCGATTTCTACGAAGGCGACAACGGCGCCGCCTTCCGCGAGCATCCCGAATGGGCGCAACTCAACGCCGATGGCAAGCCCACCAACACGGAGACGCTCCTCAACAGCGAGAAACTGCCCATCGCACCGTACCACAACATCTGGATGTGCCCTTCCCGGCGCCCCGGCTACACCGACCAGTGGCTGCTGCCGCTCATCGAAGAACTGGTTTCCAATTACGCCATCGACGGCATTCATCACGACTACGTCCGCTACGGCGGCGACGTGGCCCCGGACAGCTACTGCTTCTGCGATTATTGCCTCAAGGACATTCCGCGCCATGCGCTGCTGCGCTGGGAAACGCCGCCCAACCACCAGCCCGTCGAGATCGTGCGGCCGCGCCTGGAAGCCAGTTGGGAAGCTACCCCCGATATGCTGCCGGCCGGCTGGGAGCAGATGGACCGCCGCGCCAAGGCCGACTTCATCCTCAACGGCCGCACCATTGCCGGCGGCCCGCCGGATATGCGCCACTTCTTCTACGAGTACCGCATCGACCAGATCAGCCGCTTCGTACGCGAGGCTCACGCCCGCTCCAGACGTATCAATCCCAAGATCCAGATGAGCGCCGCCGTTTTCAAGAATCCGATCCAGAGCGGCCGCTACCTGGGGCAAAAGTGGTCCGACTGGAACCCCTGGATCGATATCTACATGCCCATGAGTTATCGCAGCCACTTTCTCGGAGACTTCGACACTTACTGCGCACATCTAACTGAAATCACAGCCAGGCAATTGGAGTGGACGAGGCATGAAAGGCCGCTTTATGCCGGCATTTACACCTCCGATCTGTACAAAGAAGAGGCCGCGTCACGCACTTATCCACCGGGTAAGCTGGTCCGCGCCATTGAGGCGGCTCGTGCGGCCAAACCGGATGGAATCGTGATTTTTTCCGCCGGCGCGCTGCGCAGCCAGAAACTATGGCCGCAACTGGAAGAGGTTTTCAAAGCGTAGCACACCCGTTGGCGGGTAAGCTAAAGCATGCCCCACGCCTGGGGCATGCTTTAGCCCGCTCTTCTCACAGACATTCGGCGGTGACGATGTGGCGTCCGTCAGAAAAGCGGCAACCCGCTGCTATCTTCCACAGGGCGGTCCAGCCGGGGCCGGCGGTGAAACCGCGATCTTACTCGCGCCCAGCAGGGCGTTGAGCGCGGCGAGTTCCTTGCTCTTGAGCTCTTCCCACTGGGTGAGCGCCTGCGTGAGTTGCTGGCAGGCGTCGTGATACGTCTCCTGCATGGCTTGGGTCGGAGCGAAGTCGCCTTGTTCCACCGTATTCATAAGGGTGCCGAACTCGCCATTCAAGGTAGTGAAGTTGACGGTAGTGCCGCCGCCACCTCCACGGCCGCCGAATCCGCCACCACCACCGCCGCGTCCTCCACGCCCCGCGGGGGCGCCGCCGAAGGTGGCGGCCTTAGTGGCCAAAGCACCCGCGGCATCCGGTGGGGATTGCAATGCGGTCAGCGCGGCACGCAACTCGGCCACCTGTTGATTGGCGGCGTAGCTGGCGGTCATGCCCTCGGAGATCAGCAAGCCGAGGTCGCGCTGCTGGCTGATGCCCTGCGGTGGAGTCTTCACGCGCGGCTCCATGACCACACGCAGCGGTTGGCGATAGGTCGCGCCGCCGGCCGCGAGCCGGACTTCATAATCGCCGGGAGCCGCCAGCGGGCCGCGGGGTTCGGCAGGCGTGTTGCCATAGAGCGCGGAGATGGGGTAGGACCCGGTAGTCGTCCCGCGGCTGAACGAAGGCGGCGGCGTGTAGCGCAAATCCCATACGGCGCGATTCATGCCCGCGGCGGCGGGAAGCGGGTGCGGGCGCTCGATCCAATAGTTGGGAATGTTGAGCTGTGGTTCCGGTTCCGGCGGCGGCGCCACGCTGGTCAGCTCGCGGACCAGCTTGCCGCCCGCGTCATAGATGCCGATGGTAAGCGGGCCCGCGGGCGCGGACTTCAGATAGTAGTTCAGGATGGCGCCATCGGGCGGGTTAGTGCCGGCGGGCATCTCCGGCGGAAACGGGGTGTCGAAGTCGGTATCGTTGCGCACGCGCGTGGCAGTCTGCGGGCGGAAGAGGTACACGTTTGAGGATGCCACCTGCGGCGTGATCTGGCGCAGCGGCGTGAGGTCGTCGAGAATCCAGAAGGCGCGGCCGTAAGTGCCGGCCACCAGGTCGTCTCCGTGGATTTCGAGATCGCGCACCGACGCCGTGGGCAGGTTGAGTTGCAGCGACTGCCAGTGGTCGCCGTAATCGAACGAGACCCAGGCGCCGTGTTCGGTGCCGGCGTAAAGCAGGCCGGCGCGGACGGGGTCTTCTTTCACCACGCGCGCGATTTCGTTCTCCGGGATGCCGGAGACGATGCGCGTCCAGGTCTTGCCGCCGTCGCGGGTGCGGAAGATGTAGGGAGCGAAGTCGTTGGAGTTGTGGTGGTCCAGGGTGAAGAAGGCCGTGTCGATGTTGTGCGGAGAGGCTTCCACCTGTTGGATGGCAGTGTTGGCCGGCAGGTCGGGGGGCGTGACATGGTTCCAGGAGGAGCCGTCGGCGGTCATTTGGATCTTGCCGTTGGAAGTGCCCACCCAAACCGCTCCCGCCCGTATGGGCGAAGGCGCGATGGCCGAAATGCCCGCGCCGCGGCCGCCGCGGCCGCCTGCCGCGGGTGGCCCCGCCGGTGGCGCTACGGGTTCGGCGGGGGGCGCGGTTTCGCCCGGCGCCAGTGTGACATCGGGGCTCACGGCTTTCCAGGTTTGGCCCAGGTCGCGGGTCTCCAGCAGGTACTGCGCGCCCAGGTAGAAGATGTGCGGATCCGCGGAAGAAAACAGATGCGGGGGCGTGTTGGCGAAACGGTATCCTCCGCTGCGTGGCGGCGAGACGTTTTGGATCTGCCGGTTCACCGCGTCAACGCGTTGTACGGTAGCGCCTTGGCCGCTGGCCATGATGATGTTGGGGTCCAATGGATCGGCGTGGATGTAGCCGAACTCGTAGGCGCCCGCCGAGGGTATCCATTCCATGAACGTGATTTGTCCGAACGCGCCGCGGCTGGAGGTTCCGGCGGAGCCGCTATCCTGTTGCGTGCCGTAGATCCAATAAGGGAACCGGGTGTCGGTGGAGATATGGTAGAACTGGCCGTTGGGAAGGTTGTACCAGTTCAAATCCCAGGTGTAGCCGCCGTCCACGCTGATGGTGGGGCCCTGGTCCACGCCGGCGATGATGCGCTTGCCGTTGGTCGGGTCGATCCACAGCACGTGGTAGTCGTCGCCGCCGGGTGCGCCCTTGAAAGCTTCGAAGGTCTTGGCGCCGTCGGTGGAGCGGTACATGGAGGTCTGGACGACGTAAACGATGTCCGGGTTATCGGGCGCCACGTAGACCTGGCTGAAGTAGGAGCTGCCGTTGGAGCGCGAGTCGGTGGTGCTGCGATACCAGTTGGCGCCGCCGTCGTCGGAGCGGAACATGCCGCCTTGCATGACGGCGTAGACGCGCTGCCCGCCGGTGCCGGCGGCTACCGCCAGGCCAATACGCCCCATGCCGGATTCCGGGAGGCCGTGGCCGGTGAGGGCGGTCCAGGTGAGGCCCTGGTCGGTGGATTTGTAGATGCCCGCGCCGGAAGTGTCCGGTTCGCCGGTCGCTCCGCGGCCGCCGCCACCGCCGCCTCCTCCTCCGCCACCGCCGCCTCGGCCGGCGTTGGGAAGCGTCAAGTAAACCTCCAGCCCGGCGAAGAGTGTCTGCGGGTTATCGGGATCGGCCGCCAGGTTGACCGCGCCGATGTTGTCGCCCTTGTAGAGCACCTTATTCCAGGTGCGGCCGCCGTCGGTAGTGCGGAAGACGCCGCGCTCTTCGTTGCGCGCATAAGTGTGGCCCAGCGCCGCCGCCAGCACGATGTCGGGATTCTTCGGGTCCACCACCAGCGACACGATGTGGTGGGTCTCCCCGAGGCCGGTCTGCTGCCAGTGCGCGCCGGCATCCACGGACTTCCACATGCCGTTGCCCACGTTGACCGATTTCTCCACGTTGCTGACGTCTCCGGTGCCGGCGTAGACGATGTTGGGATTGGATCGCGCCACGGCGATGGAGCCGACCGAGTCCATGTGGGTGTCGTCGAAGATCGGCTTCCAGGTGACGCCGCCGGAGGTGGACCTCCAGATTCCCCCGCCGGGCGTGCCGAGATAGTACGTGGCGGGATCACCCGGCACACCGGCCACGGCGGAGATGCGCCCGGCGCGGAAGGGGCCTACCTGGCGCCAGCGCATGCCGTTGTAGAGGCTGGGACTGTATTGCTGGGCGAACAATACAATGGCTGCGCCGGCGACGCACACAAATAGGAAACGAGATCTCATTATCGGAGCATACACCAGGCGAGGAACGAATGTACGGCGATGCGAGCCGCGACTTGTCGCACGACCGTGAGGGAGCGGTGTCCGTCCCGCGAATGTTTCCTCGCAATCCGCGATTCCGCGATTCCGTCGCGGGCGGCATGCCTGTTTGGTAGACTCCTGGTGAAAGATGACCGCGGCCCTTAGCGACGTTCTACAGACTCTCCGCACTCACCAGAACGAGTTGCGGCTGCTCGTCGTGTCTCACGCCGCGGTGTTCGGCTCGGTCGCCCGGGGAGAAGCCAGTGCGAACAGCGATATCGACGTGCTGGTGGAACTCGATGAGGATCGGTCCATGGGGATCTTCGAGTACGCCAGGCTGAAGCTCTACATCAACCAGCTCCTCGATGGCCCGGATCAGAGCCGCGAACGTAAGAGAGCGTTGCTGGCCGACGGAACGACTTCGGGCGACGTGGTGGACCGCAGAACCCTGAAGCCCCTGCTCCGCGAGAACATTCTGCGCGACGCGATCCATGCCTTGTAAGAACCCAGCTCAACGTCTGCGGGACATCATCGACAGGCCGCGGCTTCGTGGGACCGCGTGCAGCCCGGAGGATCTCGGCAGCTATGTTTTGTCTACATCGGTACAATGAAAATGCCATGAAGCTGGAGATCGAACTTGAAGTTCCTGACGGCGCCGTCGACAAGAGCGCTGAAGCGGAACTCATTCGTTCGGTCAAGGAGCAGACCGCCCTCAAGCTCTATTCCGACGACCGCATCACCACCGGCGAAGCGGCCGAAATGCTCGGTTTGACTCGCATCCAGTTTCTCGATCTTCTGCGCCGGTCGGGGGCCGGGTTTCGGGTCGAGCTCGACGACGAAGACTTCGCACAGATCCGGCGCTGGCGCGAAGATCATGCCGGGCAGAGCAATCGGTGAGTGCAGTCGTCTCCGACAGCAGCCCGCTGAACTATCTGGCACTGCTGTCGGACTTCGATCTGCTCCGCCAGATCTACCACACCGTAGTGATTCCCCCCGCGGCACGAGGCAGTTCGCCGGAAAAGCTGAAGGGGGAGCGGGAAGTCTCACGAAAAAATCACTCAGTTCAGGCTGTCCCTGTACGCCCGTCCCTGTACGCCCCTGTACGCCCTGTACGCCCTGTACGCCTGTACGCTCCCGTCCCTGTACGCTCCCTGTACGCTCCCGGTTTCCAACCTCTAGCCGCTGGATTCGTCGGCTACTCCAGGCTCACGCTGCAGAGCGGAGCACCGAAAAGCCTCAAGGCAGGCCAAAAGGTCCCGGAGGTCTTGAGGGATGTCTGCCGGCTTGCAGGCGTTTATGATTTTGTAGTCCGTGAGTGAGATTTGGTGCCGGCTCTGGATTTCTTGCCTGAGTTCGGCAAGAATGGTAAGTCGTTCATCTAGGCCGTGCCACTTTCCCTCGAACTCCGCGATAGCCTCGGCAGCTAGAGTGGAAGCATCCTTTCCGGTTTTGCGAAGGTGCTCCAGTCTTCTGCCCACGTATTGGGCCTGAACGGTCTTCTTATGCCGATCAGTGATGGTCGTAAGCAGTGCTGGAATGTCTGGCGCTCCGTCGGCCGTCTCGTTGTGGCGGCGTGCTCTGTCAGCGATCGCAGCCGCAGCGGCCCGAGCGAGCGCCCCCGGGCAGGAGAAGGTAGTTTTCGATCTCTTTTCGGCCGTGAATGTGCGCGGGCTGCACAGTCTATTTCAGAGAGTTCACGACCTCAGCCACCTCCTCAGCGCAGTTGTAATCTCTGTCGTACACCGCAGCGAGTAGTAAGGCAAACTCATCGAATCCTTCCGGGAAGCTGTACCAGTAGTTTCGGAAATGTCGCGAGGCACGATGTGTCATTTGGTAGCGCTGGACCGTCTCCGCTTTGACCAGTTCTTCGTCGTGTTCAACCGGGCCCAGTACCGGAACGATAGCAACGTCTATCGGAAAACCTCGGCGTAGAGAGGGCGGCGCTCCCCGACGAATCACTTCGGGATCGAGAACCAGAGAACAGGCGCCCTGTGCCGGAAAGAAGAGATGGAGTTTGTTCTTGTTTGACAGTCGAAAGGTAATGGTAGTATCGCTTTCGGCGTAGTCGCTGTGGATGTTCTCTACTGAAATGGGTAAAGCCTCGCCTTCAATCCAGTAACCCGCTGCTCTCCCCTTTGGACCTTCAACCGCTACCGGCGAATCGCCCCCGCGCTCGGCGAAGAGCCGCCCAGAGCGCCCTGAACGCTCCAATCACCGTCGACTTTCCGCAGTTGTTAGGGCCTACCAGCACGTTCATGTGTTGCAGACGAAGCGAATATTCTCGTAGCGCCTTGTAGTTCCGAAATTCGACAGAGGTTATGGAGACCGCCTGTGGGTTGTTTGCGCTCATCGTCGTGACTTACCAACCTCCATGACCTTCATCGGGTTCAGATCGCAATCCTCTCGACCTCATCGACGCGAAATCTCGTCTTCACGCCGATCATAACGCTTGGCGGTGCGTTGCGAGTTCGCCGTCGTCTGCGCTCGTTCCAGCTTGCCAGCGTTTCGCAGAGACCTGGTCAGCTGGGGCGGGCGACTGGCCGGTCCGGCGTGGCTATTGCCCGGCCTGGACCTCGTTCAGCAGATGGGGGTGCCGGTCGAGCACCATGAGGAGCTTCACCAGCGCGAGCGGTGGCTTGGTCTTGCCGTTCTCGTAGCGCGAAAACGCATTGGGGCCACCGCCAAAGATCGCGGCCGCCTGCCGCTGGTCGAGCGCGAGCTTCTTGCGGACGCGCGCGATGAAACCGGGATCGACAATCGAGGCGTTCACCTGCTTATTGAACTCCAACATCGCCGCGCTGACGCGTGACGCTTCCGCCGCAGCGAGGACGCTTTCCCCGCAGGCGGGGCAGAAATCGCCGCGTACGGCCGAAATCGTGGTCGTTTCGCCTTTGTAGGTGTACGGGATATCGCGCGTGCCGCGCACGAGCTTCCGCTGGTTGCAGGATGGGCATTTCATGACATTCCCCTTTCTTTATAGCTCCTTGAAGGACACGATCAGCACGTCGTCGAGTACCGTGAGCTTCAGGTACACCTCGCCGGCCCGCGTCTTCGGCCTGTAGACGTCCTGCCAGACGCGGTGATCGGCGTGAGTGGTCATACTCTTGTAGAAGTCCCTCGTCGTAAGCGCGGCGACGACGCCGACGATCTCCTCGAAACCGAACCCCAGAGCCGCGCCGCCGACGAGGGCCGAAACGGTGGCGCGGACCTTGCCCGCCGCGACCATGGCCTTGACGACCGCGAGCTTGCAGCACGGCGTTCGTTTCTCCATGGTACCATATTAACCTAATTGGTTATTTTTGGCTATTAGGTGAAATAGGTGCGACGCCATCTGCCGCGCAAAAACCGGTACAGTCGTGGATGGGCTCAAGAAGCTCATGGACGATGCCGAGATGCTTGCGGACGTAAAAGCCTTTGACGCGGCGAAGGCGCGCATTAAGCGCGGCGAGGATGAGCTGATACCGCTGGAAATCACCGAGCGGCGCCTGGCCGGCGAGAGCGCGGTACGAATCTGGCGTCAGCATCGCGAACTCACCCCGGAAGGCCTGGCGAAGGCCTCCAAGGTGTCCCGCTCGATGATTGCGGCTATCGAGGCAGGACACAAGAAGGGCGGAATCGCAACGCTCAAGAAGCTTGCCGGGGCGCTTGGGGTCGATCTGGACCATCTGGCATGACCGGATGTCGCTCGCCCGTCATCGTCCCGCCGCGATGATCCGCCGGTGCCACTCGGCCAGTTTCGCCGCATCGTATTTGACCACCTTGCGATCGTAGGTCATCAGGCCGTTCACTTCGCCTTCCACGTCGGTGGTCTGCGTGTAGATCGCGGCGGCGAGCCCCTGCTTGACCAGCGGTTCCAGCTTCTGCATCAAGTCCTCGTAGCCGGCTTGCAGTTGGGCAAGGTCCTCGAAGGTTCGATAGCCCCAGTTCCGCTTGTTCCACCAGAGATGACCTTCCACCGGCAAGCCCAATCCGCCGAATTCGCCCAGCACCGAAGCGCGGCCGGGCATCACCGGATACATGCCCGGTCCGGGATACTCGTGCATGTCCTTCATGTCGCCATAGCCGCGGTCTTCCCATCCGCTCGGTGCGTTCACCAGGCGTGACCCGTCCAGAGACTTCACCCATTGCAGAATGTTGTTGGTGTCGTGCTGGCCCCATCCTTCATTGAACGGCACCCAGGCGATGATGCTGGTGACGTTCGCCAGGTTTCGGACCAGCGCTTCCAACTCCCGCCGGAAGATGGCGTCCTCCGGCGCCGTGAACTCCAGGTCGCCAGCGGCGCCGCGCCTCACGGCGGTGTGCCCCTTGGGCATGGCGCTCGGCATATCCTGCCATACCAGGAACCCCAGCTTGTCGCACCAGTAGTAATACCGCGCCGGTTCCACCTTCACGTGCTTGCGGCACATATTGAACCCCAGCTTCTTGAGCGTCTCGATATCGAAGCGGAGCGCCTCGTCGGTGGGCGCCGTGTAAAGGCCATCCGGCCACCAGCCCTGGTCCAGCGGTCCGATCGCGAACAGCGCCCGGCCGTTCAGGAACAACCGGGGGATGCCCGCGGCGTCCTGGCGAACCTCGATCTTGCGCATGCCGAAGTAGCTCTTAACGCGGTCGCCGCTGCCCAGCGATATGTCGAGGTCGTAAAGCGTGGGAGCGTCCGGAGACCAGGGCCTGACATCCGGCAGCGGCAGCGCGCATTCCTGGTTCAGCTTTCCGGAAACCCTGCCGGCCGTCTTGCCGCCCAGGCTGGCGATGGCGGTGAACTCGCCGGAGGAACCGGAATGTACGGTCAGGCGCAGCTTGCGCCCGTCCAGGTCCGGAATCATGGAAAGCCCGGAGATGTAATTCTCGGGAACCGGCTCCAGCCACACGGTCTGCCAGATGCCGGATACCGCGGTATACCAGATGCTGTTCGGATTCAGCACCTGCTTGCCGCGAGGCTGCGGACCGGAGTCGCTGGGATCCCACACGGCCACAACAATCTCTTCGGGCCCTTTCCCCTTCAGGGCGGTGGTGATGTCGAAGGTGAACGAGTCATAGCCTCCTTCGTGCTTGCCAACGGCCTTGCCGTTGACCCACACTTCGGCGCGCCAGTCCACCGCCCCGAAATGCAGAAGCAGGCGCTTGCCTTTCAGGCGAGGCGCAATAAACGTGCGGCGATACCACAGCCGTTGCTCGGGCGCGAGCGGCTGCTTGACGCCCGAAAGCGCGGATTCCACCGGAAACGGCACCAGAATTTGCCCGTCGTATTTCGCCGCCGTGGTGTCCTCTTGGGGCCGGATGGCATAGTCCCAGAGCCCGTTCAGATTGATCCAGTCCTTGCGCGCCATCTGCGGCCGCGGATATTCGGGCAGAGCATGGCCCGGATTCACTTGCGCCGTCCAGGGCGTAGTAAGCGGGCTTTCCGCCGGCTTCCAATCCGCTCCGCGGAGCGCGGGCACGCCGAAGAGTGTCAGGGCAATTATGAGTTTCATCGGTTTTGTTGTTCCCGCCGCTACCGTATCACCTCTCAGCCCCAACCGGAATCGCCGGGCGGCGTTACAATCCTTGTATGTTCCGACTGCTCCTCGCTTCGGTTCTGGTTGCAGCCTGCGCCGCTGCGGCCACGCCAGAACAATTCCAGACGTCCGCCGGCATGCTCGAACTGACCCCCATCCAACACGCCAGCCTGATGATTCGGGCCGGCGGCAAGGTGCTGTACGTCGATCCGGCACAGGGAAAGTACGACGGTTTGCCGAAGGCCGATTACATCCTCATCACCGACATCCACGGCGATCACATGGCGCCGGCTTTGGTGGCGCGCCTGAGCAAGCCGGATACGGTGATTCTGGCGCCAGCCGCGGTGGCGAAAACCGTGACCGGCGCGACGGTGATCGCGAACGGAGAGACTAAGACCATCGGGCCGTTCCAGGTGGAAGCGCTGCCGATGTACAACCTGAAACCCGCTGCCGATGGCACGCTCTACCATCCCAAGGGCCGGGGAAACGGGTACGTTGTGACCTACGGAGGCAAGCGCTTCTATTTTTCCGGAGACACCGAGGGCACGCCTGAAATGAGGGCGCTGCGCAACATCGACGTGGCCTTCGTGTGCATGAATCTGCCGTTCACCATGTCGCCAGAAGCGGCCGCGGAAGCGGTGCGGGCGTTTCATCCGGCGGTGGTTTATCCCTACCACTACAGCCAGTCGGACTTGACGGTGTTTGCCAAGGCTCTGGCCGGCAGCGGAATCGAAGTGCGCGTCCGCGAATGGTATCCAAAATGACTGCCGTGCCGGCCGCGCGGCGCTTCGCTTAGCCGAAATCCTCAGCGCGGTTTATCCACCGACGCCACTTTTCCGCCCTGGCACTCCACCTGAACCCCGCCGGCTTTGCTCGAGTAGCTCATCGTTTTGGCGTCGTCCTCGGTGGCGAACGCCATGGCGGGCGGCCCGAACCGGCGCGTCACTTCCTCGCAGCTCATTCCCTTCTGGATGCCCATCGCGTCTTCGTAGCTCGGCTGCGGAGCAGGCGCCGCGGATGCCGCGACCGGCGCTTCGGCGTCTTGGATCACTTCCGTCTTCGGCTTGGCCGGGGTCGCGGTGGCCGGACGCGCCTTCGCAGCCGGCTCGGCCTTCGGCGCCGGGTCCTGGGCCTGCTTCAGCGCGTTGCCCACGGCGTCGAATGCCTTGCCGATACTCATGCCCGCTCCCTTCGCCCCCGCTGCCGCCGCCGCCGCTGCGCCCGCGCCCGCCCCATACTCCACCAGCGTCTGCGCCCCGGCCGGACCCTGGCACGCCAACAACCCCAGCACGCATCCCGAAAGCCACCAGGCAGTTCGCATCGTCTTCACCTTCCGCAGCTAGTGTGGCAGCCCGCGGCCGGGAACGGAATGCTGACTATAGTCAACAGGGGTCCATAGCCGGCGGCCATTCCCGCCCCGCGCCGCCGCTACTTCAGCTTGCGCGCCCGCTCGAAATCGTCCTTCAGCTTGCCGGTGATTTTATCGGCCACGTCGGCGCTCGCCCCGTGGAACTTCGCGCCCAGGCTCTCTTGCGTGGTCGCCCAGATCACGTCGCCGTCCTTGTTCACCAGCCGCACGGCGGCGATGGCCTCATGCCGCCGCTCGGTGGAGTGGTCCGATTCGTTCTCGCCCAGCGTCACTCCCGCAGTCGAACTGCGCGAGTACTGGCTGCTCCGGCCGGTGCCGATATTGGCGTGCGCGTTAATGCTGTCGTTCGACGAGTGGACGTCGGTGAACACCAGGTCTTCGGCCGCGCCATGCAGCGTGGTGTCGGCCCGCTCCGCGTTTTCCGTCAGCACAAACAGCTTCGAACCCTCCAGCGCGCTGATCAGAATGTCGCGCATCTGCGCCGCCGTTTCCCCGCCCGTCAGCCGGTCCACATAGACGCGCCGCACCGTCAGCAACTGCCGCAGGCCGCTCTCCTCGATGACCGCGGGCGCGGGCGGCGCCATCGCCGGCGCCGCTTGTTGCGCCGGCTGCAGTGCCGCGGCCGCCGCCGCCAATACCAATCCCGCTAGCGCCTGCATGCTTATCCTCCCGCCTTGCGCGCGTCGTCGTCCTGGTATTCCACGCGCCGGCCGGTACGCGCCTGCAGGCCCGCCAGCACGGTCCGGATGTCGGCCTTTTCCACCCGGAATACCAGCACTTGCTGTTTCCCTGCGGCGTCCACGTAACCCAGCGTGATGTAGTGCTTGCGTGTCTTGCTCAACAGCAGGATCGGCGAAACCAGAAGCGCCGCCGCGTATCGCCGGCTTACGTTTTGCCCGTATTCCAGCGTGTTGACCTTCTGGTAGGCCACGCGCACCTCGCCGCTCTTCGACCGGAACACCATTTCGTCGGCGCCCGTCAGGTCGAGCCGCGCCGTCGCTTTAGGGTCGATACCCGGCGGCGTTCCCCCCACAAACTGGGTCTTGGCTCCCGGCTGCGCCCCCAGCGCGCCGCACCACAACATGGATAAAAAGAGACCTCGGATCATGGCCGATAACAGAATTAGTGCCGCGGGCGTCCCGGCTCTCTCAGAAAGTTTTCAGGAATCCCCTACGCTATAGTTGGAGGATGCAGCTTCGTCTCGCGGCCCTGGCCCTGCTGCTCTCGGGCGCCCTCCCTTCGCCCGCCCAACACGGCTTGACCCCGGCCGAGCGCCAGTGGAACATCGATTCCTTCGAAATGGTCTGGCAGACCGTCCGCGACAAGCACTGGGACCCCAAGCTCGGCGGACTCGATTGGCAGGCCATCCACGACGAACTGCTTCCCAAGGTCGAAAAAGCCGCCACCCTCGATGAAGCCCGCGCCGTCATGTCCGGCATGCTCGACCGCCTCAAGCAGACCCATTTCGGCATCGTGCCCGGCGAGGCTTACCAGGAAATGGGCTCCTCCACTGCCGATGACGATTCCGGCCCGCGCGACGGCAGCCCCGGTATGGATACCCGCGTCATCGATGGCCACGTGCTGGTCACCTCCGTCGAGCCCGATTCGCCGGCCGCCGCCGGCGGCGTCAAAGCCGGTTGGGAGATCCTCCGCATCGGCGGCAAAGACCTCGCCCCCGCCCTCGCCAAGATCCGCGACTCCCTTTCGAGCCAGCTCACCCTCCTCGATCTGCTTCAGGCCGCCGCCGTTACCTACCGCCTGTCCGGACAGGTCGGCAAGTCCGTGGAAGTTCAGTTCCTCGACGGCCGGGACCAAAAGGTCTCCGTGAAACTCGCCCGCGCCCGCCCGCGCGGCCAGTTGGCCCAATTCGGCAACCTGCCGCCCATGCACTTCTGGGTGGAGTCCCGCACCGTCAAGCCCAACATCGGCTACGTGCGCTTCAACCTCTTCTTCGAACCCGAGGCCCTCGTCGCCGCCTTTCAACAGGCCGTCACGGCCTGCCGGGCTTGCGACGGTTTCATCATCGATCTGCGCGGCAACCCCGGCGGCATCGGCGGCCTGGCTACCGGCGTGGCCGGCTGGTTCACCGAAAAGCAGGGCCAGCGCCTCGGCTCCATGTTTCTCCGCGGCGCCACCATGAAGTTCGCCGTTTTTCCCAGGGCCGACCCTTTTCTCGGACCGCTCGCCATTCTCGTGGACGGTTGCTCCGCATCCACCTCCGAGGTTTTCGCCGGCGGTTTGCAGGACCTCGGCCGCGCCCGCATCATCGGCACTCGCACCGCCGGCGCCGCGCTGCCCTCCGTCTTTACCAGGCTGCCAAATGGCGACGGCTTCCAGTACGCCATCGCCAATTACATCTCCGAAGGCGGCCAGCCGCTCGAAGGCTTCGGGGTAACCCCCGACCAGGAAGTCAAACTCACCCGCCGTCAGTTGCTCGAGGGTCGGGACCCCGCGCTCGACGCTGCGGTAAGCTGGATTGAGAAACAACATAAGTGACCAAGTGAGGTAACAGGTATGAATCGCTCTCTCTTACGCGCCAACGTCGTCATCGGCACCGCGCTGCTGGCCGCCATCGCCGCGCCGCGCCTGGTGGCTGCGGATCTGCCCAAGGCCGAAACCATCCTCGACAAATACATCGAGGTCACCGGCGGTAAAGCCGCCTACCAGAAACTCCATTCCCAGGTGCAGTCCGGCATCTTTGAAATGGCCGCCGCGGGAATCAAGGGCGCGGTCACCAGTTACCGCGCGGAACCGGACCTCGTCTACACCGAAATCGTGCTCGAAGGCATCGGTAAAATAACCGACGGCACAGACGGCAAAGTCGCCTGGGCCAACTCCGCCATGCAAGGTCCGCACATCAAGGAAGGCGCCGAAAGAGCCCAGGCCATGCAGGCCGCGCGCTTCAATGGCGAGCTACACTGGCGGGAGGTCTATAAGACAGCCGAGACCACCGGCATCGAAGCCGTGGATGGCAAGGACTGCTACAAGGTAGTGCTCACGCCCGCCGAAGGCTCCGCCGTTACCCACTTCTACGACAAGGATTCCGGCCTGCTGGCGAAAGTTTCGCTCATCTCCCAGACCCCCATGGGAGAAATGGCGGCCGATTCCTTCGCCAGCGACTACCGCAAAGAAGGCGACATCCTGCTGCCGCACAAAGTCCGCCAGAGCGTAGCCGGCCAGGAATTTGTCATCACCATCGACACCGTGAAGTTGAACCCCGAGATCCCCAAAGACCGCTTCGACCTTCCGGACGAGATCAAAGCGCTGGTCAACAAGAAGTAGGACGATGAAGGGGCGCACGCATGAGTGCGTGCGCCACATCGTCGCCGCCGGATGTCTGTGAGCAATGCCGGCCGGCTAGTCAGTTTTCCGGCGAATGCAATCCCCCCGCGCCCGCGCGGAAGGAAATGTTGCCGCGCTGCGGGTCGTCTTCGAGCGGCGTCAGGCAGTTCCACACGCACGCGCCGCAGTGCACGCATTTCTCGCGGTCGAAGAGCGGGATGCCGTCCGGACCCGGCATAATCGCCTGCCCCGAGCACATCTCGATGCACATCTTGGTCGCGCAGCGCTCGCAGAAATCCGGATAGATGATGCGCACGTGGTCGGCCATGCCCGCGGGCGCCTGCACCTTGCCGCCCACCAGCAGCGCGTCCTGGTGCGTGATCAGCAACTGGCCGTCGTACGGAATGGCGGGCCATCCGCACCGCTCCATCAATGCGCCGTGGCAGGAGACGCCGCGGTTGTGGCAGCTCTCCACAATCCGGTTCACTTCGTCCGCCGGAATCCGGCGCCGGTAATATTCCTTCAGGTCCGGCATCAGTCGCGGCTCGCCGCCCAACCAATGCCTGCCCCTGGTGAGCGAGGCCAGCGCCATCCCCATGAGCCCCGTAACCACTCCTTTGTGGAATCCGTCGCGCGCCTTCTCGGCCACGCGGCCTTCCTGTTCCACCCAGCTCGCGCGCCGCCGCGCCACGTAAGCCTTCTCCAGGTTCTCGCGCGTCAGCGGCTTGGCCTCCCGCAGCAACTCGAGCACGCCTTCGGCCAGTTGTGTGCCGGTGGTCCAGGCTTCATCCACGCCCGACCCGGTGAGCACGTTGGTGCTGCCCGAACCCTCGCCGATGCGCGCGTAGCCGTCGCCCGCCAGGAACGGCTCGCCGCGCCGCCCCGATTCCTGCAACGATTTCGCGCCCCAGCTCCGCAGCTTGCCGCCTTCCAGGTAGCGCCACAGATAGGGATGCAACAGGTAGTGTTGCAAGTAGCGGTACGACGTGCGCACCGGGCTGTGGAACCACGATGGCACGAAAATCCCAACGGTAGCCACGCGGTCCGGATGCACATAGAAGAAGCCGAAGATCTCGGGCTCCGGGTAGCCGAACGTGTGGAAGACGGTGCCCGGTTCGAGGTCGGTGCTGGCCGGCAGGTCGATCACCATCTTCATGCCCAGCGCCCACTCGCGCTGATGATGCCCCTGCGGCAACCCGATCTCCTGATCGAGTTGCCGCCCCACGGCGCCCACCGGTCCGTCTGCCACCACGGTGAGGGCCGCATGAATGTCCATCCCCGGCAGGAAATTGGCTTCCGGCTTGCCGTCGCGGTCCACCCCCTGGTCGCATAGCCGCACACCGCGGACGCCGCCTGCACTCTCGTCGAGCAACGCCTCCGCCACTGGCGTTCCCGGCCAGATCTGCACCGTGCCGGAGCCCATCAGCTCCGCCCCCACATGTTGCAGGAACTGCCCGAGCGACATCACCATCCCCCCCTGCTTGTGCAGAAACGGCGGCACGTAGGGTAACTCCACGCCGTGGTTCCGGTCCAGCCGCAGCGTGCGGATTGCCCGGTCGCCCAGGCGCAGCGCCAGCGACCGGCGGCTGGCGCCGATCGGGTCCAGCAGGTACACCACTTTCTCCTGCGACACCGCGGCGGCCATGGGAATCTGGCTGGGATCGAAATTCGGCAGGGCCGCGCGGATTCCCCGCGCCCTGGTCACCACGCCGGAAACCCCGAAGCTGATGTCGTCACTTCGCTCGTAGCACATCACCTGCAAAGGCAGGCCCGGCGCCACGCGGCTCTCCACCGCCGGCGAGCCGTCGGGATTCACCAGTTGCCGCGAAAGCGCCGTCAGGAAACCGGCCGTGGCCGGACCAAACCCGACGCACACCACGTCCACGTCCATGCTCTGGCGCTCAATCGCGGGCTCGCTCATGCGGGGTAATCCAAGGCTTCCGGGATCATGACTTTGGTCAGCGCCTCCGCGGCGCGATCCTTGGCCAGTTGCGAACCGGTCTGGCAGCCGTCCATCCGCACCCGCATGCGCGAAAACTGGTCGAGCCCCTCGAAGCGCACGCACGGCCCGGCCTTGGGTGCGTGCGAACCGTCTTCTTCGATCACGTCGGTATACCCGCGCGCCAGGCTCGCAATCCCGGGAATCAGGCCTTCGATGCTTTCCAGATCTTCGTTCCGGTAGCAGGTGGCGCAGCCTTCCGTGTCCCACGCCGGGTGCCGGTTGTAGCCGAACACCAGCTCCGCGCACACGCGTCCTACTTCACCCGCGGCGTGCGCCGCCTGCACGTGGCACAGGTTGCCGAGGAACCCCAGCAAGCCCGGCAAAGCCTCGGCCAGCGCCGCGTTGGCCGGCCCGTTCTTCTCCAGCTCCAGCAGGTCCATGATCTGCGCTCGCGATGCCAGCAGCCAGCACAGCGCATCCGCCAGCGGGAAGGTGGCGCCCTGGCGCGAGCTTTGATAGAGCTTGGCGCCATCGGCGTCCTTGGATCTCTGCATGTGGTTGAGCGTCCACAGCCACATCTGCATGGCCGTCGCCAGGGAGCAGGCGCCGGTGCCCGGCCGGTCGTTGGCAATCGTCCGCATCTCGCGGATCCATTCGCGGAATTGCGCCAGGAACAGCTCGTCGGTCATGGTGACGGTGAGCTGCCTGCGCTGCACCGCCTCGGGACCTTCGTAGGTGGCCTCAAGCTGCGAATCCATCCACTTGTGTCCCAGGAATCCGGGGCAATCCTCGGTGATGCCGTAGCCGCCCATCAGGCTGACGGCCTCCCGCATGGTGCTCGCGCCGTGCCCCGTATTCCACAGCTTGCAGGCTGGGCACAAGACGTTAGCCACCGAATCGAGCAGCGCATATTGCACCAGCACGTCGTCCTTCAGGTCGCGCCGCCTGCCGTGGAGAAACTCGATGGCGTCCTTCTGCACCGGCCGCATGGCCTTCATCGTGGCCGATCCGCCGGCGATGCCCTTTGCCGCGAAGATCTCGTCCTTCTTCCGCTCCAGCGGGTCCAGCAGGTCGAACACGCGCGCCGCTTCAAAGCCCAGCGCCGCGCTGGCTTCGCCGGTGGCCCACACGTCCACCAGCCGGTGCACCACGTCCTGTTTGAGCTGCAACCCCAGTTCGTAGCGCGGCGAGCCCGGTGTCGCGATGGAGCCGCCGCGGAACCGCCCGCGTCCGTAACGGATCACCGGCTCCACGGCCGAGAGCAGTTTGGCCGAGGTCATGATGGCCACCGTCACGCGCGTCCTCCGGAAGACCGCTTCGATGATCTCGCCGTGGCTGTACCGCGGCACGATGACCCCATCCTTCACGCTGTACCCGCCGATGATGCGGCTGGCCGGCACCCGCAAGTTGAAAATCGGATCGCGCGTCGAAGAGAGCTGATGCACCAGTTTGC
>Ga0181521_10001731_pt1 | contig 26802 bp, 29 predicted proteins | sample PEATcosm2014_Bin_32_FD_119764 | JGI IMG/M metagenome (GOLD analysis project Ga0181521, IMG submission 119764) | Peatland microbial communities from MTU Mesocosm Facility, Houghton, MI, USA - PEATcosm2014_Bin02_60_metaG | ecosystem: Environmental > Terrestrial > Soil > Wetlands > Peat | place...
CTGCAAGTCCGCGCCGAACTCGCGCAGCGCGATCTCGGTGTGATCGCGGGAACGAATCGGCTCGCGCACGATCGTGGTTCCGTCGGCGAACAATCCGCCGAACAGTACGCAGGTTTTGACCTGCGCGCTGGGCACCGGCAGCGTGTAATCGATCGCGTGCAGCTGATTGCCCAACGTGGTTCCGTGGATGCACAGCGGCGGAAACTGCCCGTCGCGCCCTTCGATCCGGGCGGCTTCGATCCGGGCGCCCATCAGCTCCAACGGTTTGATGATGCGGCCCATCGGCCTGCGGGAGAGCGATTCGTCGCCGAGGATCCGGCTCCCGAACGGTTGCGCGGCCAGCAATCCCGACATCATGCGGATCGTCGATCCCGAATTGCCAGCGTCGAGATCTCCCGCAGGCTGCTTCCAGCCATTGAGGCCGCGGCCCTGAATGTTGACGGTGGTTCCCCGCTCATCGACTTCAATTCCAAGCGCGCGCACGCAGCCGAGCGTCGAATGGCAATCCGCGCCGGTTGAATAATTAACGATTTTCGAAGGGCCTTCCGCCAGTGAGGCGATCATTGCATAACGGTGTGAAATCGATTTATCGCCCGGCAGTGTAACCAGTCCGGACAGGCGCTCCGCGGGGCGAACAGTCTGTCGCATGAAGCTCCATTGTAGACTTTTACCTTTGAGGGAACTTTCGCGTTTTTTCGATTCTTTGAAGGAACTACACTTGCCATGCTTGGGAAAACGATGGTGATGAAGCATAATATCTGTTTGGCCGTTTTCCCCTCGAACACCAGACCTTAATGTCACAGATCTTTAAATCGAGCACGAACTCGTTGGCCCGCGTGAGCATCATTGTCGCGTTGGTGCTGGTGGCCGGCGCCGGCGGCGCCCTTTTTGAACTGATAGCCGATTCGACATATGCGACGCGCCAGGGAGACGCGCGTGAGCAGCCGATTCCATTCAGCCATGCGCATCACGTCGGATCCATGGGGATCGATTGCCGATACTGCCACACTTCAGTGGACAATTCCGATTGGGCGGTAATCCCTCCGACCAAAACCTGCATGAACTGCCATTCGCAGATCTGGATCAACAGCCCGACACTGGAGCCGGTGCGCGAGAGCTTCAGAACCAATCAATCGATCAAATGGACGAAAGTCTACGACCTGCCGGACTACGTTTATTTCAACCACAGCATTCACGTGCGGAAGGGCGTCGGGTGCGAGACCTGCCACGGACGCGTGGATGAGATGCCGCTGATGTATCAGAATCCATCTCTCCAGATGCGGTGGTGCCTCGACTGCCATCGCAATCCGGAACAGCATCTTCGGCCACGCGACCAGATCACCAAGATGGGGTATGAGCCGTCCGAGCCGCAGGAGCAGCTCGGCGCGCGGCTGGCGAAGGAATACCACGTTCAGAAACTGGACACGTGCTGGACTTGCCACAGATGAGCCGTCTTAGATAAACGACCGATGAGCGAAAATAGCGATTCTCTGAATATAACGTCCATCCGGGCGAAGCTGGAGCAGGCGAAGGGAGCCGGCTACTGGCGCAGTCTCGACGAGCTGACGTCGGTCGAAGGCTTCAAGGATTTCCTGCACCGCGAGTTTCCCCGGCAGGCGTCGGAATGGCCCCTGGATTCGGAAACAAACGACGAGGGCCGGCGCAACTTTCTGAAAATCATGGGCGCGTCGCTGGCGCTGGCCGGCCTTTCAGCCTGCACGAAGCAGCCGACGGAATACATCATGCCGTACGTGGAAGCGCCCGAGCAGTCGGTTCCCGGGAAACCGCTTTTCTACGCCACCGCATTTCCCGTCGCTGGTATCGCAAATCCGGTTCTGGTCGAAACTCACGAATTCCGCCCCACGAAGGTGGAGGGAAATCCCGAGCATCCGGCCAGTCTGGGGTCCACGGATGTCCCGACCCAGGCTTCAATCCTTGGTTTATACGACCCCGACCGGCTGCAGACCGTCAATTACATCGGTGAAGTCCGGTCGTATCCGTCCTTCCTGCAAAGCTTCATCAACGCCCTGGCGAAACAGAAGGACAAAACCGGATCCGGCATTCGAATACTGACTGAAACCGTCACCTCACCAACTCTCTATGGCCAGATTCAGGACGTTCTGAAGCTCTATCCGGGCGCGAAATGGTATCAGTGGGAGCCCACCGGGCACGGGCGCCGCATGGGCGCGCAGATGGCGTTCGGGCAGTTCCTGAATTCGGTTTACAAGTTCGATCAGGCCGAAGTCGTCCTTTCGATCGACGGCAATTTTCTCGGCAACGGGCCAGGCGGGGTGCGCTACGCCCGCGACTTCGTTTCGAAACGGTCGTTGCTCAATGCGACGCGCGGCGGTAATACAACGCAGAGCCGTTTCTACGCAGTCGAGACAACGCCGACCGCGACCGGTTGCAAGGCCGATCACCGGCAGGCGATCAAGCCGTCCGAAGTAATCGGTTTCGTTCGCGCTCTCGCCGCGGAATTGAGCGGGAGCGGGGCCACTGGTCCGCTGGCGAATCTGAAGTTCTATTCGGCGCTCGTGAAGGACCTGGAGGCGGCGAAGGGCAAGTCGATCGTGATCGCCGGCGACGACCAGTCGCCGGAAGTTCACGCGGTGGTCCACTACATCAATCAGGTGCTGGGGAACAACGGGACCACGGTGGTGTTCACAGAGCCGCTGGAAGCGAAGCCCACCGATCAGTGGGCCGATCTGACCGCACTGCTGGCGGATCTGCACGCGGGACAAGTGGACTTGCTGCTGATTCTCGGCGGCAATCCGGTTTACACCGCGCCTCCCGAATTGAATCTGCGCGGTGCGATCCAGATGGCGAAAATGCGGGTTCGCCTCGGGGAGCACGAGGACGAAACTTCGGAGGTTTGCCAGTGGCTGATTCCGCAGGCACACCCCTTTGAGAGCTGGAGCGATGCGCCGGCTTACGATGGCACCGTTTCCATCATCCAGCCGCTGATCACGCCATTGTACGGCGGAAAGTCCGCGCATGAACTGCTTTCGGCATTTACCGAGACGCCCGAGAAATCGAGCTTCGAGAGCGTTCGCGATTACTGGCGAACGAAGCACACGGACGCCGATTACGAGACGTGGTGGAAGCATTCCGTGCATGACGGTTTTATCAAAGGCTCGGCTCTTCCGGCGGTGAGTGCAACGGCGAAGCTGGCCCCGGCGGCCCAGGCGGGTTCCGCGGCAAGCGCTTCCGGATACGAAATCTCGTTCCACAGCGACCCCTACATTCTGGACGGCCGTTATGCGAACAACGCGTGGCTGCAGGAATTGCCGCGACCGGTTTCGCGTCTGACCTGGGACAACGCGGTTATCGTGAGCCAGAAGACGGCGGACGCGCTGAACGTGACCGATGAAGACCGGGTCGCGATCGACTACAACGGGCACACGGTCTGGGGCGCAATCTGGCGCGTGCCGGGTCAGCCGGATGGCGCCATCGCCCTGAGCCTGGGTTTTGGCCGCACGAGGTCGGGCCGTGCCGGCAACGGCGCAGGCTTCGACGTGTATCCGCTCCGGCCAGCTTCGAATCCGTACTTCGGACAGGGCGCGACCGTGCGCAAGCTGAACGAGAAATTCCGCCTTGCCGCCGTGCAGCATCACTTCGCGATGGAAGGCCGCCAGCCGGTCCACGCGGGAACGCTCGATGAGTTCAAGCAAGACCCTTACTTCTCGCAGAAGAAAAGTGAAATCCCGCCGAAGGGCCTGACAATTTTCCCGGAGACTTTCAAGTACGAAGGGTACGCGTGGGGCATGGCGGTCGACCTGACGTCGTGCGTCGGGTGCAGCTCATGCGTGGTGGCGTGCCAGTCGGAAAACAATATCGCCGTGGTGGGCAAAGAGCAGGTTCTCAACACCCGCGAAATGCACTGGATCCGCATCGATCGTTATTACAAAGGCGAGCCCGACGAGCCGGATATGTACTTCCAGCCCGTCGCCTGCGTGCAGTGCGAGGACGCGCCCTGCGAAGTCGTCTGTCCCGTAGCGGCGACCGAAACGGATGCCGAAGGCCTGAACAACATGGTCTACAACCGCTGCGTCGGCACGCGCTACTGCTCGAACAACTGTCCTTATAAGGTGCGGCGGTTCAACTTCCTGCTGTTCACCGATTGGGAAACGGAAAGCCTTAAGCTGCAGCGCAATCCCGATGTGACGGTGCGCAGCCGCGGCGTCATGGAAAAGTGTTCCTACTGCGTGCAGCGCATCAATTACGCGAAGATCACCGCGGAGAAGGAAGACCGCAAAGTTCGCGACGGCGAGATCGTCCCCGCGTGCGCCGCCGTCTGCCCGTCGCAGGCCATTATGTTCGGAGATCTCAACGACCCGAAGAGCCGCGTTTCGGAATGGAAGCGCAGCAGTCTCAATTATTCGCTGCTGGGCGAGCTGAATACGCGCCCGCGCACCACGTATCTGACGGAAATCCGCAACCCCAATCCGGAAGTGCAGAAATCGGAGAAGGACAGCTAACATGGCGCAACCGGTTGAGTTGCCATCCAAAATCGAAATAGGGCCGGTAATCGACGAAGGGCACAGTCTGGCGTCGGTATCGGACAAGATCGCCGGCATCGTCCTCAAGCGCAAGATCACCATCGGGTGGATCTTCGGTTTCCTGATCGCATTCGGCTTCATGCAGCTGCTGATGGGCGCGGCTACCTGGCTGATCGTCAAGGGCGTAGGCATCTGGGGCATCAACATCCCGATCGGCTGGGGATTTGCCATCGTCAACTTCGTCTGGTGGATCGGTATCGGCCACGCCGGCACGCTGATCTCGGCGATTCTCCTCCTGCTCAACCAGTCGTGGCGCAATGCGATCAATCGCTTCGCCGAAGCCATGACGATTTTCGCGGTCTTGTGCGCGGGCATGTTCCCCGTTCTGCATACCGGCCGGCCATGGCTCGCATACTGGCTGCTGCCTTATCCGAATACGATGTGGCTCTGGCCGCAGTTCCGCAGTCCGCTGGTGTGGGACGTGTTCGCGGTTTCGACGTACCTGACGATTTCGGCCGTGTTCTGGTACGTGGGCCTGATTCCGGATTTTGCGACGCTTCGCGACTCGGCGACGCAACGCTGGAAGCAGGTCATTTACGGGTTTCTTTCCCTGGGATGGCGGAGTTCCGCGCGTCATTGGCAGAGATACGAGAAGGCGGCATTGCTTCTGGCGGGGCTTTCCACGCCGCTGGTGGTTTCAGTCCACACTGTCGTAAGTTTCGACTTCGCCGTGGCGATGATTCCCGGCTGGCACACCACGATTTTCCCGCCCTACTTCGTCGCGGGCGCGATTTACTCGGGTTTCGCGATGGTGCTGACGCTGATGATCCCGGTCCGCAAGTTCTTCGGACTCGAAGACATCATCACGCTGCGCAACCTGAATAATATGGCCAAGGTCACTCTCGCAACGGGCTTGATCGTCGGTTACGGCTACATGTTCGAGGCCTTCTTCGGTTACTACAGCGCCGATATTTACGAGAAGTTCATGATCTGGAACCGCATGACGGGCCCCTACGCGCCGTTCTACTACGTCCTGATCTTGTGTAACGTCATCACGCCGCAGTTCCTGTGGTCCAAGAGAATCCGGACTAATCCGTTAGTCCTGTGGTGCATATCGATTGTGGTGAATATCGGCATGTGGCTGGAGCGTTTCGTGATCGTCATTACCAGCCTCCACCGCGACTTCCTCCCGTCCAGTTGGGGCATGTATTGGCCGACGATTTGGGATTGGGCCGTTTATCTGGGAACACTCGGCTTCTTCATGACCTGCATTTTCCTGTTCGTGAGGGCGTTGCCGATGATTACGATCTTCGAATTGCGCATGCTTCTGCCGGGCGGGCGCGTTAAGGAGCCGGTCGCGCGATGAGCGTTCATTCACTCGAAAATGCGGATCCGCTGTACGGCCTGATGGCCGAATTTGAGTCGGCGGGCGACTTGGTGGCGGCTGCGCGGCGGACCAAAGAAGCCGGGTTCAAAAAATTCGACGCCTACACGCCGTTTCCGATTCACGAACTCGACGACGCCATGGATTTGCACGACAATCGGGTGTCGCTGTTCACGCTGATCGGCGGCTTGATCGGGTGCGCTGGTGGTTTCGGACTCGCCAGCTGGGTGGAGGCGGTTGCCCTGCCGCTGAATATCGGCGGGCGGCCGTTCATCAGCGCGCCGATGTATATACCCATCACGTTCGAGTTGACGGTCCTGGTGGGAGGGCTCACGGCGGCGATCAGCATGATCGTCATGAACGGGCTGCCTTCGCCTTATCACCCCGTGTTCAATGTGGAGCGGTTTTCGGACGCTTCGCGGAGTAAGTTTTTTCTGTGTATCGAGTCCGACGATCCGAAGTTCGACAGGCACGCCACGGCGGGCTTTCTGGAGAGCCTGGGACCGGAAGAAATAGCGGAAGTGGCGCGATGAAGAGAGTATCGTTTGAGCGCGCGCCGGCCGGAAGGCCGGCGGCAGGGCCGAAGCCCCGCCCCACGGCGATTGCACTGGTAGTGGCCAGTCTGGCGTTGGCCGGCTGCTCGCGGCTCGACATGCAGGATCAGCCGAAATACCGGCCGCAGCGGCCGAGCGAGTTTTTCGCGGATGGACGCAGCGAGCGGCAACCCGTCGAAGGGACCATTGCGCGCGGCGCTCTCGACGAGGACACGGCCTTTTACGAGGGCAAGGATGCCGCGGGCAAGGATATCGAGGAATTCCCGATCGCGGTCGACAAGACCGTTATTCTGCGCGGGCAGCAGCGATACGACGTCTATTGCTCACCCTGCCACGGCCGGATCGGAAACGGTCTCGGAATGATTGTGCGGCGCGGCTTCAAGCAGCCGCCGTCGTATCACATCGACCGTTTGCGGACCGCGCCGGTGGGGCACTTTTACGATGTGATCTCAAACGGATACGGCGCCATGCTGAACTACGCGTCGCAAGTGCAGCCGCGCGACCGCTGGGCCATTGTGGCTTATATCCGCGCGCTGCAATACAGCGAGAACGCCAGTATTAACGACCTGCCGCAGGAAGCCCGCGCAAGAGTTCCGGCTGCCGGTACTGCGCCATCGGCGGCGCAGGCGAATGAGCCCATTGCGCCATCCGATCCGGACTTTGAGGACTTTCCGGCGAAGCCCGCGACTCCGGCGGGAGTTCCCGGAGCGCACGGCGCCGGCGCGGAGCACACTACTCAACCCGGGAGTCAACCGGAAAGATAATGACGACGACCGAACAAAGTTACGCAACACCTCCGCAACTGGCGGATACGCTGAAAAAATACCAGCAGATCGCCGCATTCGTCGGCTTGGTTTTCCTGGTGGTAATGGTCAGCGGATATTTCTTTGTGGGGCCGGAGCAGTTTCTGCGCTCGTATCTGGTGGGCATGTTCTTCTGGTTCGGCATGGGCATGGGCTGCCTCGTACTCCTGATGATCCATTTTGTATCGGGCGGCGCATGGGGCGTGATGATCCGGCGGCCGCTGGAAGCCGGCACGCGGACGCTCTACGTGATGTGGCTCGCGTTCCTGCCGCTGCTGATCTTTGCGCCGAAGCTGTATTTTTGGGCCGATCCTGCACATGCGGCCGACAAGATCGTCCAGTTGAAGCATCTTTATCTGAATCTCCCCTTCCTCTGGATCCGCTGGCTGATTTACGGCGTGGTATGGCTGGGATTAACGACGCTTCTTAACAGATGGTCGCGCCTCGAAGACGAAACGAAATCGTGGAAATATTCGAGCGCGCTCGAAAAGCTCAGCGGACCCGGTATTGTCGCTTACTTCTTCACGATCACCTTCTGCTCGGTCGATTACCTGATGTCGCTGGACGTGACGTGGGCTTCGACCATTTACGGCTTTCTGGTGGCGGCGGGGCAGGGTTTGTCCGCCATGGCGCTGATGGTCGCGGTGCTGATCCTTCTGGGGAAATATGCGCCGATGGATCACGCGATTACGGCCAGGCACCTGCACGATCTGGGCAAGCTGATGCTGGCACTGGTGATGATGTGGGCGTACCTGTCGTTCTCGCAGTACCTGATTATCTATTCGGCAAATCTGCCGCAGGAGATCTCCTGGTACGTGCGGCGTTTGAACGGCGGCTGGCAATGGGTGGGGCTGGCGCTGCTGTTATTCCATTTCGCGCTTCCGTTCGCATTGCTGTTGTCGCAAACGTTGAAGAAGAATCCGAAGACGTTTTCGGCGATCGCCATTTTCATTATTTGCATTCGTCTGGTCGACATGTTCTGGCTGGTGGAGCCGAACTTCGTCGATGTCACCCATCCGGCCTTCACGGTTTCGTGGCTCGATTTCGTCGCCCCGATCGGGTTTGGCGGATTGTGGCTGGCAATGTTCTTCCGGACTTTGCCGACGCGGCCGTTGCTGCCGCTGGGAGCGCCGGATCTTCAAAAGGCTTTGAATCATGGCAGAGAGCACTAACAATCCGCACGACGGCAAAGGTCACGACCCCGATATCAATCCGGGTGTCTCGCATGAGAGGAGAGACGTCAATGTCTTTCAGATCTCGGCGTTCGGCATCGGGCTTCTGCTGGGCTGCATTGTAACGGTGTTTGCGATGTGGGCGCTGTTCGATTTCCTCTTCCACCGGGAAGACGCGAAGAACGCGAGCAATCCCGCGGCGGCGATGATGAACCAGCGCCCAAAATTGCCGCCGGAGCCGCGATTGCAGGCGGAGCCGAAGGTCGAGCTCAAGGATTTGCGGGCCGACGAGGACGCGATCCTGAGCAGTTATGGCTGGATCGATCCCAACAAGGGAATTGTGCGCATACCGATCGATCAGGCGATCGACATTGTGGCGCAGAAGGGTTTGCCGTCGAAGCCCAGTCCGGCCGGTCTGGACAACGACGGCTATCGGATGATTCCGGAGGACTCAAGCAGCGGGAGGACGCTGGAAAAGATTTCGCAATGAAGAAAGCGCTGCAAATTTCGGGCACGCCGAGAGCCCAACACCACGCATTTTTTGTGGCGCTGGCGATCTTGTCGGCTGCATCGACGGCTTTGGCGCAGGATGTGGGGCCGACGCTGAATTCGCCCAGGAACGCTCCCACCGGCGACCTTCTGAATATGAAGGGCGTCGACAGGCCAAGCGCGCTGACGGGCGTGACGATCGAGCAGCGGCTGAATTCACAACTGCCTCTCGATGCGACGTTTCGCGACGAATACGGGCAGACGGTCCGGCTGGGCAGGTACTTCGGGAAACGGCCGGTGGTACTGGCGCTGGTGTATTACGAGTGCCCCATGCTCTGCACCCAGATATTGAACGGAATGGTTCGGGCCGCGAAAGTGATGAGGTTCACGCCGGGCCGGGATTACGACGTGGTGGCGATCAGCTTCGACGCGCGGGAAACACCCAAACAGGCGATGCTGAAAAAGGCTGTGTATATGAAGGATTATGGCCATCCCGAGACCGCCGGCGGCTGGCATTTCCTGACAGGCGGTCCGGACTCGATCAAGCGGGTTACGGACGCGGTGGGATTCCGGTACAAGTGGGACGTTTATACCGCGACATTCGCGCACGCGAGCGCGATTTACGTTCTGACGCCGGACGGGAAGCTTTCGAAGTACTTTTACGGCATCGAATACTCGCCGAAGGATATGCGGCTGGGCCTGGTGGAAGCGTCGCAAAACAAGATTGGAAATGCGGTGGATCAGATTCTTCTGTTCTGCTACCATTTCGACCCGACGTCCGCGAAATATACGTTTCTGGCCATGGGCATCCTGCAGGCGGCGGGAGCGGCCACCGTGCTGATGCTGGGGGGATTTGTGATTATCATGCTGCGGAGAGACAGCAGGCAGAAAGGGAGTCGAGCCGCTTAACCAATTATGGGAGAAAAGAGTTTCCAGCTTTTTCCGGAAGCGGCGTCGTCCATCGCCGGCCAGGTAGACGGGCTGTACGCGTACCTCGTGCTGGTCAGCGCGTTTTTCTCGCTGCTCATTGCGTTTTTGGTTGTCTTCTTCGCCATCAAATACCGGCGGAAGAACGACGAAGTTCCCAAGCCCGTCGACGAGCACAGCGTCGGGGGCATGGTTCTTGAAATCGTCTGGTCCGTCATTCCTCTGGGCCTCTCGATGATCATGTTTGCCTGGGGCGCCAGTATTTTCTTCACGGAATCGCGGCCGCCGGCGGATTCGATGGAGATTTTCGTCACCGGCAAACAATGGATGTGGAAAATACAGCACAACGAAGGCGCGCGCGAGATTAACGAACTGCACGTACCGGTGAACCGGAACATCCGGCTCACCTTAACTTCCGAAGACGTAATCCACGATTTTTATGTGCCCGCGTTCCGGACCAAAACCGACGTGCTGCCGGGCCGCTATACGACCGAGTGGTTCCGGCCGACGAAGGTGGGCGCGTATCACATCTTCTGCGCCGAGTACTGCGGCACCAAGCATTCAGGCATGATCGGTACCGTCTACGTGATGAATGAAGCGGACTACAACACGTGGCTTGGCGCCGGCAGTGGTGAAGGCTCGATGGCCGAACAGGGGGAGAGTCTGTTCAACCAGCTCGGCTGCGGTACCTGCCACCCGAGCGCGCTCAACAAGCAGAACGGGCGCTGCCCGAACCTTAATGGTCTGTTCGGCACGACGGTCGAGTTGAAGGACGGAACGAAAGTCAGAGCGGATGAGTCTTATATCCGCGAATCGGTGCTCTATCCTCAGGCCAAGATTGTCGCCGGGTATGACGACATCATGCCAACGTTCAAGGGGCTGGTAACGGAGGATGGGCTGCTGAAGCTGGTCGAATATGTGAAGTCTCTGGGGCCGAAAGACGGCACGGAGAGTTCGGCGACTCCGGCGCCAACCCAGACCAGCACTTCGCCGCAGGCTCCGGCGAGACCTGCCAACGCGGCCAGACCAGGTCAGCCGATTCCGGGGAACCGATGAGTAAAGGGATATCAGTATGATTACGGCGACTCCTCCAGTAGAAACGAAAAAGAATTACCTCAACCAGACAGAAGGGCTGAAGAGCTGGCTGCTGACGCACGACCACAAGCGCATTTGTATTTTGTACCTGCTCGGAGTGACATTCTTCTTCGCCCTCGGGGGGATATTCGCGGTCCTCATCCGTCTGGAACTGGCCACGCCGGCCGGGGATCTGGTGGAATCGAACACCTACAACAAGTTGTTCACGATGCACGGAGTCATCATGGTGTTCCTGTTTCTGATCCCTTCGATTCCGGCGGTGTTGGGCAACTTCCTCATCCCGCTGATGATCGGCGCCAAGGATGTGGCGTTCCCCAGAGTGAACCTGCTGAGCTGGTACATCTACATGATCGGCGGCTGTTTTGTCCTGACCGTCCTGTTCATGGGCGGCGTGGATACGGGCTGGACCTTTTACACGCCGTTCAGCTCGTCCTACTCGAACGGATATGTGATAGCGACGGGATTGGGCATTTTCATCGCCGGATTCTCGTCGATCCTCACGGGGTTGAACTTCATTGTGACCATCCACAGGATGCGCGCGCCGGGGTTAACGTGGTTCCGGCTGCCGCTGTTCGTATGGGCGCACTATGCCACCAGCATGATTCAGGTGCTGGGAACCCCGGTGATCGCCGTAACTCTGTTCCTGCTGGTACTGGAGCGCGGACTGCATATCGGCTTCTTCGACCCGGCCTACGGCGGCGACCCGGTCCTGTTCCAGCATATGTTCTGGTTTTACTCGCACCCGGCGGTTTACATTATGATTCTGCCGTCGATGGGCGTGGTGACGGAAATCATCACGACGTTCAGCTCGAAGAAACCGTTCGGGTACACGTTCATCGCGTTTTCGAGCGTGGCGATCGCGGTTTTCGGATTCATCGTCTGGGGGCATCACCTGTTCGTCAGCGGCCAGTCGGCCTATGCGGGGATGGTGTTCTCGATCCTGAGCTACGTGGTGGCGATTCCTTCCGCCATCAAGGTTTTCAACTGGACCGCGACCATGTATAAAGGCTCCGTGCGCATGACGACGCCGATGCTCTACGCGCTGGGATTCATCGGGCTCTTCACCGTCGGCGGTCTGACCGGCTTGTTTCTCGCGAGCCTCGGGATGGACGTGCATCTGACGGATACCTACTTCGTGATCGCGCACTTCCATTACGTGATGGTGGGCGGCGCGATTATGGGCTTTCTGGGCGGTATCCACTACTGGTGGCCCAAGATTTTCGGCAGGATGTACAACGAAGGGTGGTCGAAGATTTCGGCGATCATCATTTTCATCGGCTTCAACCTGACGTTCTTTCCGCAATTTATATTGGGATACATGGGGATGCCGAGGCGCTATCACGTTTACCCGCCCGAATTCCAGGTGCTGAACGTGCTTTCCTCGGCGGGCGCCTCAATTCTGGGCATCGGCTACCTGATTCCTTTCTGCTACCTGCTCTGGTCGCTCAAGTACGGTCCGATAGCACCGCCGAATCCGTGGGGCGCGACCACGTTGGAATGGCAGACCTCGTCGCCGCCGCCGACCGAGAATTTCGAAGTCACGCCGGTTGTGACGCAGGAAGCGTATACCTATACATCCGAGGAGGTTGTACACGTTGGCTAGTCACGCGGTGGAAGATCCTCACGTAACCTCTACTGTCCAGCACCATTTCGAGAGTGCGGACCAGCAGAAGGACGCCTCGACTATCGGGATGTGGGTGTTCCTCGTCACCGAGGTCATGTTTTTCGGTGGATTGTTTCTGGCATATTTCGTGTACCGGCAGGCTTATCCGGCCGCCTTCGCGTCCGCCAGCAACAAAACCAATCTCCTGATCGGCGCGGCCAATACGACCGTTCTGATCTGCAGCAGTTTGACGATGGCGCTGGCGGTCCGCTCCGCGGCGATCGGGAAAAAGAATCTGATCGTTTTGTTCCTGATTCTGACGCTGCTGCTGGGCGGCACGTTCCTCGGCGTGAAAGCGTATGAATACCACGACAAGTGGGTCCATCACGAGGTCCCCGGACACAATTTCGATTGCGAGGGCTGCATCGACGCCGGGCACACGCCGCTGTTTTTCGCGCTGTACTTCGGTATGACGGGACTTCACGCCACGCACATGATCGTGGGCGTGGGGATTATCCTGTTCCTGATCGCGCAGGCGAGGAAGGGCGCTTATGGCCCGGCGTGGCATACGCCCGTGGAATTGTTCGGGCTTTACTGGCACTTTGTCGATATCGTGTGGATCTTTCTGTTCCCCCTGCTGTATCTGATCGACCGATCCGCAGTGCCCAAATAGAAGCGTCCCAAACAGGACGAAGGGATATATGGCAAATCACGCACACCCCGGTCAAGTCGATCACAGCCCCGTGGATCGGGTCACTGAACAGCACTTGGAACACCACATCGTACCGAAGCGAATCTACTTCGCCGTATTTTTCGCGCTCATCATACTGACGTGGGTGACCACCTACATATCGACGGTCGACTTGGGCCGATGGAACATCTTCGTCGCCCTGGCGATCGCGATCGTCAAGGCATCGCTGGTGGTGTTGTTCTTCATGCACGTCTGGTACAGCACGCGCCTGACGAAGATGATCGTCATGGCCAGTCTCTTCTGGCTGACTCTTCTTTTGTTTATTACGATGACGGACATCTGGACCCGTACTTGGATGGGCGTCCCCGGCCGCTAGCGCATTTTTACCACAGGGAATAACAACGCCCGCGGAGTACCATCCTGCCCTGGCGGGAAAAACAAGTTCAAAGAGTTCAAACGCCAGTCGATAAGAACAACAGGCGGGAATAAATGGAGCCAACTTCGGTTACATCCATACCGGCTTTGGTGACTGACGCGCCGGCGGCCACCGTGCCGGCAAGCCCCACGACTGAAGAGCGAGCATTTAACCGGTCCGTGTCGGCGGCAGTGGAGACAGTTAACAATGCCGGGTACGCCGGGGATGGCCGGGAAGTGACGTTTTCCGTGGATCAGGCCACGAAGAGGCCTGTTATCAAGGTCATCGACACCACTACCAAAGAAGTACTGAATCAGTGGCCACCGGAGTATTTGCTCCAGATCGCAGCGGATGCCAGGAAGCTGGCGGGAGATTCCGGTTGAGCCAACCGGTTTGAGCCACCGATTTGAATCGCCGATTTGACTAAATACCATGAATCCCTACTTCGAACAAACGATCCTCAACGCCGATCCCATAGATCTGGTGCGAATGATGTATCAGCGGGCTATTTCCTGGGTGGTGGACGCCCGTGGACATCTGACTCACAAGAGAATCGCGAAGCGCTCCGCGGCCATCATGCGGGCGTATGCGGTTCTGGCGGAGTTGCTTGCCGCGCTTCGGCCCGAGATGGCGCCGGAACTCTCGCAGCGTCTCCAGAGTCTCTATCTCTACATGCAACAGCGCCTTCTGGACGCGAATATGCAGCAAGCCGACCATCCCCTGGCGGAAGTGCTGGGGCTGTTGATTACGCTCGAGGGTGCGTGGACCGGAGTTGCGGCGGAATTGGCGCCGAACAAAGAAGTGCCCGGCGGAATGGAAGGAGTGCCGGCGGAAGCGGATGCTCCCCGGTGGCGCCAAGGCGGGCAGGGAAACGAATATACCGCGCGGCACGTGGTCAGCGCCTGACGCTCTATTCCGCGTTTTTTGCCGCCGCGGCGATCTTTCCGGCCGCAATTGTCTTTTCGGCCGCAATTGTCTTTTCGGCCGCAGCGCTTTTGGCCGCAAGGCCCGCGGCGATCACCTTCGACAGACCCAGTCCGCCGCCTTTGGTCAGTGCCCTCGCCAGTTGATCTTCGCCAAAACCGAACGCGACGGCGCCGGCGTCGTCATCGCCCGTCCCCAGCCAGCCCGAGCCTTCCTCGCGCAGAGAGTGGAGCATCTGCCCAATCAACAGCGCCTCGAAATCCTGGGCGGCGCCCAGTTGTTTTTGCTTCTCTTTGTCCGGACTTTTGTCCAGGAGGCCGGAAATTGAGCCAGTCAGATCGGCAATCTCGTTCGACACGACACTCATCAAATCACCTCAAGGTCGGCGTCCAGTGCTCCAGCCGCTTTCAGGTTCTGTAGTATAGCGATCACGTCGCGGGCGGTGGATCCGATCGCGGTGAGAGCGCGAACCAATTCCTCCACCGTCGCACCCTGCTTCAACACTACGCTCCTGGTCGCCTCATCTTTCGCCTTGACGGTCACTTCCGGGACGACTTCGGTTTTTCCCTGCGACATCGGACCCGGCTGAGAAACCTGCAGCACTGTTTGAATCTCCACTGCGAGATTGCCGTGAAGAATGGCGACGGGCGCGATGCGCACATCTTTGCCCATGACTATCGTCCCGGTGCGTTCATTTACAACGATTCGCGCCGGTATGTCGACCTCGATCCGCAGTTCACCCACGGCAGCGATGAACTCAGCCATGCGCGGCCGCCAGTCCGCGGGCGTGTCCACATCGACGAGGGCTGAATTTTCAGCTCGTGCAACGGGCTTTTCGGGCCCGAACTGTTTATTGATGACTTCGGCGATGCGGGCTGCCGTGGTGAAATCCTCATCGCGAAGCTGTAACCGGACGTGGGCGGTTGGCTCCACCGAAGGCGCCAGGCGCTCGACGCTCGCCCCGTTAGGGACACGGCCGACAGTCGGATGGTTCACGGTCTGATTGTTTCCGCCGCGGCCGGCAACGAATCCGCCGGTCACCACCGGTCCCTGGGCGACCGCATACACTTGCCCGTTGGAACCGCGCAGAGACGTCATCAGCAACAAGCCGCCCTGGAGATTGGTAGCGTCTCCGACGGCCGCGGCCGTGACGTCGATTTTCGTGCCGGGTTGGGCAAATGGAGGAAGCGTCGCGGTTACCATAACACCGGCGGTATTCGCCACGATGATCGCGGTTGGGTTGACGACGAGGCCCATCCTCTCCAGCGCGTTGGTAAGGCTCTGTGCGCTGAAAACGGTGGTGAGTTTGTCGCCTGTCTTGTTCAGCCCCACCACAATGCCGTAGCCGACGAGTTGGTTATCGCGTACACCCTCGATCGATACCAGGTCTTTCAGACGCGTCGCGCCCGGGAGAGCCGCGGCCGGATACAGAATCAGCAGGAGTGCGAAAAAGCGACGCATGGCTAAAAGGGAAGAAGCCCGAGGATCAGCCGGTACAGGAAATTCGGGCGGCGGATCGCGTCGCCCACCACTCCCTTTCCATTCAGGCGAATCTCCATATCGGCGATTTGAGTCGACCCGACCGTGTTGCCGGTGGTGATATCGCTCGTACGGATGATCCCGCGGACCGTAATTGCCTGCTGTTCGGAGTTCACCTGCAGGTCCTTCGAGCCTTCGATATAGAGCAACCCTCCAGGCAAGACCTTGACCACGCGGGCGCTGAGGACGGCGTTCAGTGTGGTAGTGCGGGAAGTGGTGCCGGTACCGTTGAGTTTCTGATCGCCCGATTGGGTCAGAAGATTCGCCAGAGCGCCCGTGGCGGACTTGGGTCCCACCAGGGCCGTGATGCCTGCGTTGGCGCTCGATGCCCGCTCAGTGGTGCTGGCGCCGGTGGCGGCCGCATTGATAATCTCGGTGACGACAATCGTGACCACATCGTCCACACGGTTTGCGCGCAGATCTTTTGCCAAGTCGTCCAGGCGCGAATTGCCCGACCAGATGGCGCCCGGCGCCGCGGAATCTTCGGGGGAAAGAGCGGAAGCATTCTTGAGGTACTTATCGAGCGCCGAAAGTTCCGGCTGCTTCTTTTCTTTTTTCGGATCGGGAGTGGCTCCGTAACCGCATATGGTAAAGCAGCCGGCCGAGAGCAGGAGCGCGATCTGCAGCGCCCCCGGCTTTGTCAAAGTGAAGAGCGACAGCCTCATAAACTCTGCCCCGACGTAATGACCAGGAGCGCTTTGGCTCCGGGGTCAATCCTGGCCTTGAACGTTTTGCCGTTGAACGGATTGCGCAGATCGATGATGTCTCCATCGCGCGCGGAGCTCTCCGCGATAGCCTGGAACCGGAGATGGGCCGGGCCGCTCCAGACCTCAACCGCGACGGGATCGCCTCTGCGCACGGTGGGAGCATCGACAAGGACCTCCAACGGGATCGCCGATCCGGCCTGCAACGCGCGTCTGGGCATCCGGCCCTCGACGTCTTCGATTCGAATCGCAACCTTTTCGCGTTCGGGCGGACCTGTCCGGTCTTCAATCCGCAGCGATCCGGCGCCGATGGGGGTGTTTGCCGGAAGATCCCTGTTGGCCACAACCGCCGTGGATTTTACGGAAACTTCTACGCTTGCCCACACGGCCATCTGGCGCGTTTCAGCGTATTTAACACGTCCGCGCCAGCGTTGCAAGCCGTGATTTGAGGCGGCCGGCGGATCCAGACCTTCGATCGGAAATTCGAGCTGCCCGACCGGTACGTCGAAACTTGCCAGATCGACGATTTTCAGAGAAGCCTGGGCGGGCAGAGAGCGCCGCATGGCAGCGTCGGCGTCTTCCTCTTTGAGCCGAAGCATCGGCAGCTCGAAACAGATATCTTCAGGATTGCCGGCGTTAATTCCGTTTGCCCGGGCGAGCCGCTGCAGCTCGAGCGTGGCGAAGATTCGCCTGACGCCCGGCGCCGGAGTGAAGCCAATGGTCAGGCTCGCCGGGAGCGCCGAAAAGCGCGGGTCGGCGAGCGCCAGATCGCGGCCGAGAATGCGGTTTCCGGTGACCGGGATGCAGCCTGCGAGCGCAATGCCGGAGCAGGCCGCCAAGTATAAGAGGCATGTTGTGACGGAGTTCTGCATCTGGGTTTTCAGCGGGTGAGATTATTGACCTGCGAATACATGTCGTCGGCGGCTTTGACGACCTTTGAGTTCGCTTCGTAAGCGCGCTGGCTGCTGATGAGGTTGATGAATTCATCGACCACGCTGACATTCGATTGTTCGACATAACCCTGCAGAATGGTCCCGATCCCGTCCGTGCCGCCGGGCACGCCGATCAGCGCCGCGCCGGAAGCGTCGGTGGGGAGATAGTAGCTTTGGCCTATTGAGTTGAGTCCGGCGGGATTCTGAAAGTTCGCCAGCGAGATCTGTCCGGCCGTTTGCGCGGCGTTCTGACCCGGAAGCGTGAAGCTGACCGTTCCGTCGGTCGCGATGGTGATGGCCTGCGCGGCTGCCGGGATCGCGATCTGCGGCTGCAGCGGATTGCCATTGGGATCGACAATGTTTCCGGTGGCGTCCAGCTGGAACGAGCCCGCGCGGGTGTAAGCCGTTTCGCCGGTCGGTGTTTTGATCTGAAAGAAACCGCGTCCCTGGATTACCATGTCCAGCGGATTACCGGTATTCGAGAAATCACCCTGCGTGAAAATGATTTCGTTCGACGCCGTGCGCACGCCGAGTCCCAGCTGGAGGCCCGTCGGAACCAGGGTCGAAGCGCCGGCCTGCGATCCCGGCTGGGTGGTGGTCTGGTACATGAGGTCCTGGAACTGGGCGCGCCGGGATTTATAGCCGACGGTGTTCGAGTTGGCCAGATTGTTCGCTATGTTATCGATGTTCAGCTGCTGTGCCGTCATGCCGCTGGCGGCACTGTATAGAGCTCGGATCATTTGTTTCAATTCCTCCTGGTTGGTACAAATTATTCAGGTCGTTACCCTGGCGACTTCTTCAATTGCTTTCCGGTTGAGTTCATTCCCGATATTCATCGCCTTCTGAAGCATTTCGAATTGCCGCATGATGGCAACCAGACGCACCGACGATTCCGCCGCCCCGACGTTGGACTGCTCGAGTTTTCCCTGCTGGATAGTGCCGGTCGCCTGCCTGGCTTGTGCACCGCCGAGAGGGACAAAATAATTGGTGCCCATCTTGTCGATGCTGCCGCGATCGAACGCGGAGAGTTCCAACTGACCGACAGGCTGGCCCGATTGCTGCACCGTCCCGTCCGGGAGCACCTCCACTCCCACCCCCGGCTGAAGTTGAATTGGTCCACCGCCCACGCCGCGCACCGGGCTTCCATCGGTGGCTATCAGGACTCCATTCGCCCCGATGCGGAAGTTACCGTTGCGGGTGTAGCGTACGCCGCCCTGCGTCGCGATTCCAAACAACCCATCGCCGTCGATTGCGAAATCGAGAGGGTTGGCGGTGTTGATCAGGTTCCCCTGGGTGAGATCGGTCCAATGCGTCTCGACGATGGGAAGAGTCGGGATATCGCCGGTCTGCGGATCGGCCGATGCGTCATCGCTGGTGTAGATGCTGAAGAACTCGCGGTCTGCCTTGAATCCGCCCGTTTCGACGTTGGCAAGATTGTTTGCGAGCATTTCGAGCGATTCCATTCGTGAGCGCATGCCGCTCGCCGCTGAAGTTGAGATGGCGTCCATAATGGTTCCGGGACGATGCAGTGCAGCCAGCGGGCCGAATGAAAGAATTTCGACAAAAGCCTCCAAATCAGCTTTGGACAGTCGATACGTTCAATGAGGCAACGTGTAATAAGCGCCAGGATTTTGGCGCTTGCCGCAGGACCGGCAAAAAACTGGCCGCGCTCCCGGCCCTGACAGAGCGCTAACAGCCTGATTTATCGAGTGCGATGGTTTGGTTCGGCACCTGCGTTTACCGGTGCGTGACTCTACCGGTTGCATCCACGCCGCTGCCCGCGGCAGCCCAAGTGATGGCGATGCCCGCCAGGACCGTTGCGCCAGGCAAACCGGCTGCCGCTCTCTCGGCGAAATCTCAGGAGTCTGGTGCGGGCGAAGTTGGGAAAAGCGACACCGTCCCAGCCTCTCGCCAGGCAAATAAGGATGTACCATCCGCGTTCAATCAGATGGTCGCGCAGATTGTTGCCGAAGCGACGGTCCCGGAGACTGCGCCAAGGCCCGCCGTTTCCGTTCCCGCTGCTCCGGCGCAGACTGTAAAGCTGCCGCCAAAATCGACAGCGGCCCCCGCCAATCAGTTACCGGATCTGCCCGCTCCCGCCTGGACAGCGCCAGTGACGCCCAATTACACGGTAAGCATTCCCGCCGCGCCCGTCGCTGGCCGCCGGCAGGATACCCGCGCGGCCACGTCGACGAACGAAAACGCCGCGCAGCGGCCGGTTGCACCGACTGACGTCAATGTGCCGATTCTGATCGAACCGAAGCCGCAGTTGCCGCCCTATGCGGGCGGCGGGGACTCGACCGGCCGGCAGCCGGTCAAGACAGCGGCCGTTTCCAGTGCGGAAGAACCTGCCGCGATTACGCTCCAACCGAAACCGGTTCTCGAAGTTAAGATTCACCTCAATCAGCCCGTGACCGAGCCGCTGCTCATTGCTAAGGAAACAAATCCCGCCGCTCAATCGCCGGTCGCCCATCCGGCTGCTAACCAAGTTGCCAACCAAGCGGCTATCCAAATCGTTAACCCCGTTGTGAGCGCATATCCTGCCAAACCAACGATCGCTAACCCGGTGGTTGTTGCCACCAGCAGTGTTCCGGCTTCGATTCCTGCTGTCGTTGTTTCATCGGTTCCCGCTGCGCCGTTCGTCGCTCCGCCTGTTATTGCTGCGCCGGTCGCCACCGCGCCGGTCGTCACCGCGCCAGCCGTGCCGACCGTTGCTCCGCCTGTCGTGGCTGTGCCAGCCGTCGCTATGCCCGCCGTCGCTATGCCAGTTGCCGCTGCGCCAGTGGTCACCGCGCCGGTTGTCGCCGCGCCCGTTGTCGCCGCGCCCGTTGTCGCCGCGCCCGTTGTCGCCGCGCCGGTTGTCGCTGTGCCGGTGGTCGCTGCGCCAACGGCCCCCGCGCCGGCGCCGGTCGACGATCAGTTAAGCACGCAAGCCGCTCAAGAGCCAGCCGCCCGGAAGCAGAATTCGGAACGAGGAGCGCCGGATCCGGGGGATGCGGACACTGGTCCGGTGACGGCGGCGAATGAGCCGGCCGTTCCGCGAATTCTGTCCAATCAGACCCCTGTAATAGCCCAGCCACAGAAGGCGGATGGTGGCTCGACGCAATCGTCTGCGCAGGGTGTTGCACCGAGTGTTGTCGCGCCGGCGGGAGCCGTGCCGGTCGTTCCAACAGCAGCGCCGGCGCCGATGACCGCCACGGAAGCAAAGCCGGAGTCACAAGCCGCCGGCGCTCCCCTTAGAGAGGAGTCCCTGGGCGATCGGACAAAAACGCAACAGCCGCTTCGTTCTCTTGCGCTGGAATTCACTCCCGATGGCGCGGGCGACATCAAGGTGCGTCTTTCCGAGAGGGCAGGCGACGTCCACATCTCACTGCACGGAACGGATCCCTCGCTCGCCGGCCGCGTGCGTGAGGGAGTCGGCGATCTTGTCGGATCGCTGTCCAAAGCCGGGTATGATGCCGAGGCCTGGACTCCCGGCCAGGGCAGACAGAACCAACAGCAGGCATCCGATCAGCGTAAGGCTCCCCCATCCAAATCCAGCGCAACGGACGCGGAAGAGTTCAACGGGATACTTCAACAACCCCTTCAGGAGATTTCATGAGTCCAACTACAAATTCGACAACGTCACCCAGCACGGCGGCGGCGACAGCGGCCTCAACCGACCCCCTCGCCAGCGAAAGCACCTTTCTCACGCTGCTGGTCTCGCAGCTTCAAAACCAGGATCCGTTGAATCCGACGGATAGTACGCAATTCGTCTCGCAACTGACTTCATACAGCCAACTCGAGCAGTTAATCAATATCGACCAGAACACAACGCCTGTGGCGCCGGCAGCCGCCAGCACCGCCGCGGCAACGCCAGACACAACTAATACTTCAACTACGGGGATCTAATCATGGCAACAGCATTCTCAAACGCGCTTTCCGGGCTACAGGCCAACTCGCAGGCGATAAACGTCGTCAGCGGCAACCTTGCCAACGAAAACACATACGGCTATAAAGCCAACACAGTGTCGTTCGAAGAACTCGTCAGCGAGATCGGAGGATCGGCCACCACAAACCTTTCGGGAGGCTCGGTCGTTCCCATATCGAGCCAGTCGTTCTCGCAGGGGTCGATCACTACGACGGGCCAGTCTTACGATGCCGCCATCCAGGGGAACGGCTTCTTCGTGGTGCAGAACGCCGGGGGCCAGCAGGCCTTTACGCGGGCAGGTAATTTCACGCTCGATGCGACGGGACATCTCCTCACACAAAGCGGCGAAAATGTCGAGGGCTGGAATGGGGTCAACGGCGTCGTCAACACGAACTCGCCCCTCGCCGACATAGTGCTCCCGGTGGCGGGCCTGAGAGCGCCCACCACAACGACGGAGTTCAGCCTCAACTTAAATTTGAATGCGGGCGCGGCTGTCGGCACAACCGATGCGACGTTCAGTTCTCCCATGCAGGTGGTGGATTCGCAAGGCCAGCTTCACACGCTCACTGTCACCTATACCGAGACGGCCCCTGGAACCTGGAACTACGACGTCACCATACCGTCGGCGGACATCGCGGGCGGAGTCGGCGCCACCACCGATCTGACTCCCGGGGGTGGATCCCTGACATTCGATGCCAACGGAAACCTCCTCACTCCGGCGGCAGGCGCGCCCGTTGCACTGACAGTCGCGGGCCTCGCCGATGGAGCGGCCGATATGCCCCTCACCTGGAACCTTTACGATGCCAACGGAAACCCGCAGATCACGCAATACGATCAGGCTTCGGCCAATCTCGCGAGCTCCCAGAACGGTACCCAGGCGGGGCAGTTGACCAGCATGTCCATTGGCGACAACGGTCAGATCACGGCCGTATACTCCAATGGCGATAACGTCGCCGTGGCGCAGCTCGCAGTGGGAACGGTGCTGAATCCGCAGTCGATGCAGGATTTAGGCAGCAATACCTTCGGCGTGACGTCCGCGACAGCCGTGCCGGCGATCGGCACTCCGGGTACCGGATCGCGCGGGACGGTGACCGGCGGCGCTCTCGAAGCCTCCACGGTCGATATCGCGACGGAGTTCACAAACCTGCTCATCTACGAGCGCGGATACCAGGCGAACTCGAAGGTGATTACCACCGAAGACCAGGTCATCCAGACAACGCTCGGTCTGATCACCGCATAGATGACGCCGCAGGAGGAAATCGGGCACATCGGTAACGTGTCGATCGACATTGAAGTGCTGCTCGACAGCCGGTGGATGAAATTGTCGGACATTCTGGCGCTCGAGGAAGGAAGCATCGTCGAGATGCGCCGCTCGGCCGGCGAAAACATCGACATCTTCATCGGGAAGAAGCTGGCTGCATTCGGCGAAATCGTGATCATCGAAACCACGATGGGCGTGCGCATCACGGACTTTAATATCGAGCAGTAAGCGGCAATAATAATGGACGCAGTTCAACCTCTCGCGGCGATCGTTCTTGTCGCGGCGCTCCTGAGCGGCGCGCTGCTGGTCCTGAAGAAGCGCGGCGCCGCTTCATCGGGCGGAACGGGACGGCGCCGCCTCGAAGTGGTGGAACGGATTTCCCTGGGACCACACCACTCCCTGCATCTGGTGCGCGCCGGCGGACGGCTCCTGCTGGTTGCCACGGCTCCAAACTCCTGCCAGCTTCTCGACCATGCTGTTTCAGGCGAGGAACAGGCGTGAAGAAAACAATACTTCTCTGCGCGCTCGCGCTGCCGCTTTGCGCGGCGAAAACCGCCTCGCCACCGCCGTCGCTGCTGCCGTCCCTGCTGCCGCCGGGCCAGAGCTCTCTGAGCACGCCGATGCAGATCATCATCCTGATGACGGTGCTCACGCTCCTGCCGGCGTTAATCATGTCGGTAACGCCGTTCCTCCGCATTTCGATCGTGCTCCATTTTTTGCGGCAGGCACTGGGAACGCAAAGCACGCCGTCCAACCAGGTTCTGACGGGGCTCGCTCTTTTCCTGACGCTCGTTTCGATACAGCCGCTCATATCCCAAATCTATAAAGATGCCTGGCAACCGGTGGAGCGGGGCGAGCTGACCGCGGCGCAGGCGTACGATGCCGGCAGCAAACCGATGAAGACATACCTCAGCCGTTTCGTCCGCGAGAAGGATGTAAAGCTCTTTCTGGATCTCACCCACGCCCCCCCGCCGCGCACGCCCGCGGATCTGGATCTGCAGATTCTGGCGCCGGCCTACATACTCTCGGAGATGCGGGCGGGCTTTCAAATCGGCGCGGTCATCTACCTGCCCTTCCTGCTGATCGACATCGTCGTCGCATCCGTGACGTTGTCGATCGGCATGGTTCAACTGCCCCCCGCCATGGTTTCCGCGCCGTTCAAGCTGCTGCTTTTTGTGCTGGTGGATGGCTGGAATCTCACTGTCGGATCGCTCATGAAAGGCTTCTTCGCGTGACACCGGACGCCGTTGCCCACATGATCGGGCTGATGTTTGTCACGGCCTTCTGGATCGCCGCGCCGCTGCTGGCGCTCGGTTTCGTGACCGGCATCGTGATCAGTTTGATTCAGGTCCTCACCTCCATTCAGGACAGCGGGTTCAACACCATCCCGCGCCTGATCGCATTTCTGGGCGGGAGCCTGCTGATGATGCCCTGGATGGTGCATGAGGCGATGTCCTACGCCGTCGGCATATTGGGTAATTTGAGCCACTATGGGCGTTGACCCGCTCTTCAGCTATTCGACGCTGTTTGGGTTCCTTTTTACGCTGGCGCGCATATCGGGCGTGTTCGCGTTTCTGCCGCTCGCCGGATTTAGGGCGGCGCCCGAATCGGCCCGCGTAGTCCTCTCGGTCCTGATGACCCTGATGCTGCGGGCCGATTGGAAAACGCCCGTCGGCGCGGAAGCGACTATCGGCCGCATGGTGATGGGGCTGGCGAGCGAAGCCGGACTGGGGCTCGCGATCGGAGTCGCCCTGGCAATCGTTTTCGAAGTATTTCAGATGGCGGCCCAGGCGGTAAGTCTGCAGGCCGGGTTTGGCTTTGCTTCCACATTCGATCCCAACAGCGGCGCCGATTCGACGGTCCTGTTGACGACCGCGCAACTGACCGCCGCGCTGTTGTTCTTCGTTTCCGGGGCGGACCGGCTTGTCGTTAAAGAGCTGGCGGAGAGTCTGCGGCTCTGTCCGCCGGAATCGTTCACGCTGAACAAGGCCTGGGCGACGGCCCTCTTCCAGTTCGCATCGGCAATCTTCAGCTCCGGACTGCGCCTCGCCGCGCCCTTGATCGCCCTGCTGCTGCTGGCGGACGCCTCGCTCGCCATACTGGGCCGCGTGCAGGCGCAACTTCACCTGATCAGTCTGACTATGCCCTTGAAACTGGCCGCCGCGATGCTGACCCTCTCGGCGACGATCGCGCTGCAGCCGGGCTTTTTCGAATCGCTCATGACCGCGTGGGCACGCCTGATAGAAGGCATTCTGCATACGGCGCACTAATGGGAACGCACTGAAATGGCCGACACTTCGCAAAAAACCGAAGGCGCATCGCCGCGCCGCCTGCAGAAAGCGCGGACCGACGGGGATTTCCCGGCGGCGCGCGAGTTCGTCTCGGCAATCCAGTTTTTCGCCTTCATCCTGCTCGCCGGCGCGTACTTTCCGGAATGGGTGCGGAACCTGCAGGCGGCATTCCGCTTGGGGTTGCGCCAATCGTTTTCGGCATCGTTGACGCCCAACGACCTTATTGCCATGTTTCTGCGGCTCTCGACCGCGGCGCTGCGGCCCCTCGCGATCCTCGGACTCTCTCTTCTCGTCATCACCGTCTTTTTCCAAATGGCATCGACCAATATGGGCTTCAGCCTGGCGCGCCTGGCGCCGCGCTTCGAACGGTTGAATGTGGCTCGCAGAATGCGCGAAATGCCGGGCAACAACATGGGGCGCTTGTTCCAGGCGATCGTCATGATTCCGGTGATGTTCTGGCTCACCTGGTCGATGGTCAAGGACCGCCTTCCGGAACTGCTTCGCCTTCCCATGATGCCGGTCGAGGTCGGGGCCGCCGCCGCCGGGCTGTTAGTGAAGGATGCGATGCGCAAGGCGTCGTTTGTGCTGCTCCTGCTGGGTATGGTCATGCTGGCCCGGGAACGGGCCAAGTACAACAGACGGCTGCGGATGAGCAAGCAGGACCTGCGCGAGGAAGTGAAAGACACGGAAGGCAATCCGCAGACGAAGGCGCGCATCCGCCGCCTGCAGCGCGATATGCGCCGCAAGAACATGATGCGGGAGGTTGCGAAGGCCACAGCCGTAATCGTCAACCCGACTCACTATGCGGTCGCCATTCGATACGAACAGGGGGTGATGGCCGCGCCCCTGGTGGTCGCGAAGGGGAAGAATTATCTGGCGGCGCGCATCCGTTTGCGCGGGATTGAAAACCAGGTGCCGATTATTGAGAATCCTCCCCTTGCGCAGGCACTATACAAGTCCGTGGATGTCGGGCAGGAAATTCCCGCTCATCTGTACCGCGCGGTGGCCGAGATTCTGGCTTATATCTTCAAGCTTATGGGAAATACCGGAAGACGATGACCGCCAACGCCACTCAAACACGTGTTGGCGCGGGAATGCCGCTTCCGAGTACCGCGGCCGCGGGCGTCAAATCGAAAACCCCCAGGGTCTCGCTTGAGACTCTGAGCGAGTTAGCCGTCCCCGCAGCCGTTCTGGCGATCGTCGTGGCCCTGATCGCTCCGATGCCCAGCTTCCTGCTGGATCTGCTCATCGTGACCGACATCATGATGTCCGTCATCGTCCTGATGGTGGCGATGTACATCACGAAACCCGTGGATTTCAACGTTTTTCCGACGACGCTTTTGATGCTGACGCTGTTCCGTCTGGCCTTGAACGTATCGTCTTCGCGCCTGATTCTGCTCAACGGTCACACCGGCGCCAACGCCGCCGGAGACGTCATTCAGGCCTTTGGAAATTTCATGGTGGGCGGGAACTACATTATCGGGGCGGTTATCTTCCTGGTACTGATCGGCATCCAGTACATCGTGATCAACCACGGCGCCGTCCGGATCTCGGAAGTGACGGCGCGGTTCACACTCGATGCGTTGCCGGGAAAGCAGATGTCCATCGA
>Ga0181521_10001732_pt1 | contig 26788 bp, 18 predicted proteins | sample PEATcosm2014_Bin_32_FD_119764 | JGI IMG/M metagenome (GOLD analysis project Ga0181521, IMG submission 119764) | Peatland microbial communities from MTU Mesocosm Facility, Houghton, MI, USA - PEATcosm2014_Bin02_60_metaG | ecosystem: Environmental > Terrestrial > Soil > Wetlands > Peat | place...
CCGCCGATAGGACGTGGCGAGGTTGGCCTGCGCGCTCAGGGTGTCCGGGTGCTCCGGGCCCAGGATCCGCGGCGCCGCGGCGGCCAGCTTCTCCAGCATGGTGATCGCCTCCCCGGTGCGGCCCGCCTGCTGATAGGAGGCGGCGAGGTTGGCCTGCACGGTCAGGGTGTCCGGGTGCTCCGGGCCCAGGATCCGCACCGCCGCGGCGGCCACCTTCTCCTCAATGCTGATCGCCTCCCCGGTCCGGCCCGCCTGCCAGTAGGACGTGGCGAGGTTGGCCTCCGCACTGAGGGTGTCCGGGTGGTCCGGACCCAGGATCCGCTGTGCGGTGCTGATGATGTGTTCCCAGTGGGTGATGGCGGGGTTGTGCAGGCCGGCTGCGAGCAGGCTGAGGCCTGCTCGCTCCAGCAGGGGGTGGCCGCCGTCAGGGGTCCAGAGGGCATCGCCAGCGTGTGCCGCGTGGGTGGTCAGGATGGTGGTGTTGGCACGCAGGACAGCGGTCAGGCCAGGCTGGTCGTGGTCGGCGTCAGGCCACAGGGCCAGGACGGCGTCCGCGGCAGCCCGCACCGCGGCCGCCTGACGACCGGGGGCGGTCTCGCGGGCGGCACGGGCGGTGAGGGCGTGAACGCGGACGGCCCGATGGCCGGCTTGCTCGTCCAGGATGATCAGGCCGTACCGGTCGAGCTGCACGAGCGCGGCCCGGGCCTGCCGGCGCGTGACCGGTTCCGGCGGGCTGCCAGCCTCCTCGTTTGTGGTGCGGGTGCAGTAGGTGGTCAGGTAGGCGCGGGCGGCGCCGGTGACCCAGAGGGCCTCGGGGTGGCCGGCAGGGTCCAGGACGGCGGCCAGATCCATCGCGGGCCAGGCCAGGCCGGCCGGGGCCCGGGCATCAGCGGCGTCCAGCGCGAGCAGGAGAGTGACGGTGATGGACCTGGTATGCCCGTCCGGGGTGTGGCGGTGCCCGTCCGGGTCGTCGGGCATCAGCTCATCCAGCTTGCCCGCGCCGGCCGTGTACAGGTCCAGGTAGGCCCCGCAGGTGACCCGCTGGCCGATCATGTAGGCGGCAGCGTGAGACAGCGCCAGCGGCAGCCATCCCAGGGCCTGGGCCAGGGCGGCGGCCCGGTCGTCGAGCAGATGCGGCTTCCCGGCCATGGTCAGCCGTTGCCGCAGGTAGCTGGTGGCCTCGTCCTCCCTATACACGTCGATGTCGACCACGCGCCGGCCACCGCCGGACAGGACCGGGTCGCGGCGGCGGGTGGTGGCCAGCACCCACCCAGTGCCGGTGCGGCTGGCCGGCCACCACCCGGCGGCCTGGGCGGGGTCGGTGATGTCGTCCAGCACGACCAGCCACGAGCGGCTAGTGGCCGCGGCCCAGTCCAGGAACGCCCGCGCATCGGCCTCGGCGTCGCCCAGCTGCCCGGTCACCCCCGGGGCCTGCACTCTGGCAGCGGCCTGGGCATACGCGGCGATCACAGCGCCGGGAGCCGAGGCGTCGGCCCAGACCACCAGGTCCGTCCGGTCACGGACCGCCTGGCCGGCGTAGGAGGCGGCCAGCTGGGACTTACCGACCCCGCCCCCGCCGGACAGCACCTGCGTGAGCACCACCCCACCCGCACCCCCACCATCACCTGCGCGGCTGTCAGCGCTGTCGGTGTTGTCAGTGCGGGTGCTGGCGGCCCGGGCCTCCGCCATCTGGTCACGCAGGCCGGGGCGGGGCTGGAACGCCGACGCCAGGGCGGGGACCTGCCCGATCCGTAGCGGCCATTCCGGCGGCGCCTTGGGGGGCTGCTGGATCGCAACGTTGCCAACGTAGCCCGTGTTGGAGAACCCCCCGCTGCTGGAGGTGGCGTTTCCCGAGTTGGCCACCGTGGCCGGCGGGCCACCCTCCGCTGACGCGTCTGAGGACGCGACGTCGCCGCTGGTCACGGGTTCGGCCCTGGCTGGCGCTGAATGCCGGTGCTGGCGACCGAGCCGGGCCCGTCGGCCCGGGCATCCCCGGACCGCGATACCCCCGCCGGACCGTTACCGCCTGCGGTCTGCAGTCCGGTGTTCACCTGCCCGCCTGGCCTAGCGGTCGCGGCACCGGAGTCCTCGACGCTGTCCGGATGAGGCCCGGACGGGCCTTCTGGCTGCGGCGCGGGCAGCGGGTAGGGGGCCAGCAGCGCGGCCAGGGCGATGACGACACTGATGCTGCTGGCCACCTTGCCGGCGGTGTCCAGCCCGGCCCACGCCAGGTAGCCGGCCAGCCCGGCCAGCCCGGCCAGGATCACCACAGCGCTGATCCGCCCGGCCCAGATCCACCGTGGGCCACGGCGCGGCACCGGCATCTGACGCCCCTTTTCCGCCCGCGTGCGGCTCTGCACCCCCCCGGGCTGCCTGTCCTCGAACTGGCCTGGCAGACCACTGAGTAACCCTGTTTGCGATCAACGAGCAAGCAGCTTACCTGCGTCTTTGCGACATTGATCATGGGAAGATGGGACTTATTCAGCGCGCTCCTAGCCAGGGACCACCGTACCCGCTCCGCTACACAGCGGAGTGGATCAGTCACCAGATGACGGCTGGGCCGGGGGGGTTCCAGATCGCCAGGGGGGCGCCAGCAGAGCATGAGCCCGATCACCATGCCCTACGTGCTCGACCCGCTCGGCGCCGCCGACGCGACAGCCCGCAGGCCCGGCGGGTCTCCCACTGGTGATCGAACCGCGCCTTCCCCGGCGCAAGGCTCGACCGGCCCAGGCTCGACGGCGCGGTTCAGGTCTCGGCGTCCAGGAGAGCGCCGAGGATGCGGCCCAGCGCCTCGAGGTCGGTGGCGGGAAGCTCCCGGACCGGCCGGGGAGGGTCGTTCAGGATCCGTTCGGCTAGATGGGCTTGCGCAGCACCGTCCGGGGTGATCGAGACGATCTTCGAGCGCCGGTCACCGGCCCGGACGGTCCGGGTCACCAGTCCCCTGCGTTCCAGGTCATCCACCACCACCGTGGTGTACGGCGGGTCGGTGCCCAGGGCCGCGGCAAGCTCGCGCATCGTCATCGGGCCGTCAACGATGCGGCGCAGCGTCTTGGCCCGGATGAAGCTCATGCCGAGCGCGTCGCACACCTTCTTGCGGCGGTCGTAGCGGTCGATCACCAGAGCGCGCATGCCCTGCCAGGCCCGCGCCGCCAGCTCGCCGGTGGCCTCGCTCGTGGCCTCGCTCGTGGCCTCGCTCGTGGCCTCGGTGGTGGCCTCGCCGGGCGGTGCGGCGGAGGACGCGGACGAGGACGAGGACACGGTCATGGCACGCTCACCGGTGACCTTTCGTCGGCGGGCGACAGGCGTTCGGCGGTCCGGGTCGCCGTCCGCAGCGCCCAGGGTCCGGTCGTGACGAAGCCCAGAATAAGCGTCACGGCTCCGCAGGCGGCCACGATCCACCAGCCCGGGCGGCTGGCGTCCACGAAGCCCGCCCGCATCCCTCCGTGCAGGTTGCCGCTAAGCACCGACCCCATCACGGCCACGCCGAGCGACGTGCCGACCTGGCGGCTGGTGGAGGCGACCCCGGCGGCAACCCCGGCCTGCTGCCGCGGCATCCCGGACACCGCGGAGTTGGTGATCGGCGCGTTGACCAGGCCGATCCCGACGCCGAAGATCACGTAGCTGGGCAGCAGGAAACCGGGGCTGGAATGATCGGTGATCATCGAGAGCAGGATGCCGCCCGCGATGAAGCCCAGGCCCGAGACGACCAGCGGTATGCGGGCACCGCGCGCGGCCACGAGCCGGCCCGACAGTACCGCGCAGGCCGCCATCGTCGCCGCCATCGGCAGCAGGTACAGCCCGGCGGTGAGCGCGCTGAAGCCCCGCACGTCCTGCAGGTAAAGGGTATTCAGGAAGAGGAACCCGCCCAGCGCGGCGAACGCGATGACCGCGGTGACGGTCGCGCCGGCGAACGGGGCGCTGCCGAAGAACCGCGGGTTGAGCAGCGGCTCGGTCCGCCGGAGCTCGTACGGCACGAACCCCGCCAGGGCCACCGCAGCCAGCCCGAACAGGCCCGCGATCAGCGGCGAGCCCCAGCCCCGCGAGGGGCCCTCGATGATCGCAAAGGTCAGCGACGCCAGCAGCACGATGAGCAGTACCTGCCCAACCGGGTCCGGCCGGCGCGCCCGGTCCGCCTTCGACTCCGGCACGAACAGCGCGCAGAGCACGATCGCCGCGATGCCGATCGGGATGTTGACCCAGAAGATGCCGCGCCAGCCCACCGAATCGACCAGCGCGCCCCCGGCCACCGGGCCCAGGGCCATGCTCAGGCCGAACACCGCGCCCCACACCCCGATGGCCCGGGCCCGCTCACGCTGGTCGGTGAACGTGTTGGTGATGATCGACATGGCCACCGGGTTGAGCATCGACCCGCCCACGGCCTGGACCATCCGGAAGGCGATCAGCCAGCCCAGGCTGGGGGCCAGGCTGCACAGCAGGGAGCCCGCCGTGAAGACCGCCAGGCCCGCCTGGAAGGTCCGGCGCCGCCCGATGCGGTCCGCGGTCGAGCCGGACAGCATGAGCAGGCTAGCCAGCACCAGCGTGTAGGCGTCGATCGTCCACTGCAGGCCGGACACCGACGAGTGCAGCTCACGCCCGATCGACGGCAATGCGACGTTCACGATCGTGCTGTCGAGACCGACGATGAACAGGCTCATACAGCAGATAGCCAGAACGAGGATTCGGCGGTGGCGGCTGAGTCCGGGCAGGGCGGTTCACCTCGGCCTTCGGCGTCCGGGACAGGGCTTTCGGGGACGGGACTTCCAGGGACCGGGCTTCCGCCCCCGGAAGCTTGTAGCAATACAACGGTTGTTAGTCTACAACTAAGTGAGCGGTGACAGCCGGGGCGGTAGCGGCTGCAGAGGAGACGTCGGTCACGAATGAGCGACGTCCACCCGCCCTGGATGTGCGGTATCGCCTGGCGGGACGGGTGGCGGGACCTGGTGGCCGGTGTTCGTTCTGGCCAGAATCTGGCCCGAAACCCCGTTCGCCTGCGATCAGACGCACTCAAGGTCTACATTTATGCCACCTATAAGGCGCTCGGGGGCTCCGCCACCGCGGAGCAGCGGGACCGCGGGCTCTAGGTGCCGTGAGGGGACGATGAGCCGGAGGCTTCTTCAGCTGGTGATGCCGGTGTTTCCGGACCGGCGCATGTTCCGCCTTCACGACGCGGCCGTCGACCCCAACGCCCCAGGTGCCCCTCTTCCCCCGGTGGGTTCGCTGATCAGCGTCAATCGCGAGCAGCTGTGGGTCGGGAGCCTGCAGGAGCAGCTCGACGTCCGGGTGGTCATCGAAGAATGGGACGCAGCGCCCCCGCCGTTCGGCGACACCTGGCAGGAGGAGGCGAAATGCCGCCTGTACCTGCGCGGGTACTTCAGCATCGACGAGGGCTCGGCGGGCAAGGCCATCCACGGCCTGCGGCTGGCCAGCGGCGTGGGCGACTACGCCGTCCGGGTCTACGCGAGCAATCGCGAGGAGGCGGCGCGCCGCTACGCCGAGCTCTACGACGCGCACCGCAACCCGCTCGCCGACGAGTTCCAGCAAGCCAAGAAACAGCTGGAAGGATTCGAGCGGTACCTCATACAGCTCTGGCGCGAGTACTTATTACCGAGTGGTCCGCGCATCCGACGGGCTCATCCGGGTGTCCCGCGGGCCGCTTCGCCACGCATTCCCCCCCGCCCAGGATGGCTTCCCGCTTAGGGGCCGGGAATCGGCCTGTCGGTAAGGAACGTGTCACCAGCCGCAAACCCGGGTGATCTGCAGACGGGGAACTGGTCGATGACGCCGTCGTAGGTGTGCTGGGCAGATGCCGCCCGCTGCGGCCCGCCAGGCGGCGTCCAAGTCGGCGGTATGCGTGGCAAGCAGCGCGTCTGGGTCTTCGGGCAGGTGCAGGGCACTCGGCGGTCCAGCACCACCAGCGGCACATCCAGCGGATCGCCCAGGAACGCCCCACATGACGAACCGTGACCAGCTGCAGCTCGAACGAACCCCAGCCGGTTGTGATCACCACGCCGCTTCGCGACAAGATCCCGGTCCGCGTCGTCGAGGAAGAAGAACCGCTCCAGCACCCCCTGATCCGGAGGCCCGGCCGCGTACCGGCCATACGTCGCAAGTTGCTCATCCGTCAGGAATCTGGCCGACACGAGCGATCAACGTACGCCACATTCACCCGCCAGCGCCGGATTTCCGGCCGTTGGTCCTCATGGGCCGTACCGTCGTCCAGGTCGACAAGGCCGTGGAAGGCCATCACCGTCGCCGGCCTGGCCGGCGGGCGAGCTGCCAGAACAGCGGAGTCAGGGCCGCCATGCTTTGCCGGTCCCGGCACGCATCCGTCCGCTCCCTCGAGCGGTACGCCCGCCCCGGCCCGGAGCCGTCGCCCGCCACGTCGCCGCCCACCGGCCCCGCGGCGCGCCGACGGCCGCCAGCCCGGTGACCGGGAACGGCCGGCGGGGGCGCGTAGTCAAGCGCGGCCGGGATCATCCCCGGTGCTGAGCTGGCCGACCCAGGTCGCCCGGGCGGGCCTCCAGATATGCACGAGCCAAGAACCTAACGCAGCACGGAGGCAACTGCCATGGCGGCAGCAGTGACCGCGCGAACATCGGAAGGACAAGGACGAGGGAGCGAGCGGATCGTGCCCGTCGAGCCGATCAGGGACGTGCCAGCCATGGCGACAGTGGACCGGCAGTGGGTGGACTGGGCTGTCAGGCAGCTCCATTCCGACGCGCAACGCAGCGCCGATACCCATCTGCTGCGGCTGCCGACGCCGGTTGGCTTGTCGGTCGATCTCTACCTCAAGGACGAGTCGACGCATCCCACGGGGAGCCTGAAACACCGGCTCGCCCGGTCGCTGTTCCTCTATGCGATCTGCAGCGGTGACATCGGTCCCGGCACGACCGTCGTAGAGGCGTCCAGTGGTTCCACGGCGATCAGCGAGGCCTACTTCGCACGTTTGCTGGGGCTGCCCTTTGTGGCAGTGATGACCCGTTCGACCAGCCGGGGGAAGATCGCACTGATCGAACGGGAGGGAGGCCGCTGCAAATTCGTCGACAGCCCTGGCGACGTGTACGCCGCCGCACAAGAACTCGCCCGGCGGGAGGACGGGCACTACCTAGACCAGTTCACCAACGCGGAGCGGGCGACCGACTGGCGCGGCAACACCAACATCGCGGAGTCGATCTTCGAACAGCTAACGGGCGAGCCACATCCCGTGCCGGCGTGGGTCGTGGTGGGTGCCGGTACGGGCGGTACCAGCGCGACCATCGGACGGTTCCTGCGTTACCGCAGCTACGCCACCAGGTTGGCGGTCGTAGACCCCGACGGCTCAGCATTCCTCCCGGCCTACGCGGGAAAGCGCGCGCAAACCCCTTGGTGGCGTCTCCCCAGCCGAGGACCAGGATCGCGGATCGAAGGCATTGGCCGACCGCGGGTGGAGCCCTCGTTCCTGCCACACGTGATCGATCGGATGATCGGCGTGCCGGATGCCGCCTCGGTGGCGACGATGCGGTTTCTCGCCGAGCGGCTCTGCCTGCCAGCAGGGCCGTCGACCGGTACCAACATGTACGGTGCCCTGCGGCTCGCTTGCGAAATGCACGAAAACGGTGTGGCCGGCAGCGTGGTCACGCTGATGTGTGATAGGTCGGAGCGATACGCTACGACCTTCGGCGACGAGGAGTGGCTGGCCGAGCAGGGGCTCGACTTCGAGCCCTACCTGGAAGTGCTGGACAAGGCGTGGAGCGGTCAGACCTGGACGGGCTCCAGCTTCAGCCGCTCCAGACCCGTGAATGGACACCCCGAATCGCCACCGGGCCATGTCAGGCGTGAGAAATATCCCGGCGGCCGGGAAATGGCCTGTCGGTAAGGAACGTGTCACCAGCCGCAAACCCGGGTGATCTTCAGACAGGGAACTGGTCGATGACGCCGTCGTAGGTGTGCTGGGCATCGGCGAGGGCGAGTCGGCTGTAGATCTCCAAGGAGGTGCGGGTGGCGTGGCCAGAGTAGGGCTGGATGAGTGCGTCGTCGATGCCCTGGGTCTTCAGCCAGGTGAACAGGAAGTGCCTGAGCCGGTGTGGCGGCATGTTGTGCGCCAGTCCGGCCTTGGCGGCGTATCGGGCGAGCATGGCGCGGACGCCGCGGGTGGAGTACGGCTTTTTCCATGAAGACTCGAATAGGAAGGCCGCGCCGTTGTCCCGGGCGGCGCTGATGTGCAGGGCGAGGGTCTCTTTGAAGGTGGCAGGGAAGGGGACGTCACACGTCTTCAGGCTCACATCGCCGGGATCAGACTTGATGAAGGCGAACGCCTCCCGGCCATCCCCGTCCCCGCCGGGCTCATCGCTGGCCTCCGCGATCAGCGCCAGCATCCGGGCCGCGGCCGCGGGCGGGATGCGGGCGGAGATCCGCAGCGTCAGGGCCGTGTCCGCCTGGTGCAGCGCCGAGCTGATGATCCGGCCGATCCGGTTCGCGGATGGCGGCTCGATCAGCTCATCGCGGCAGTGCCCGAGGAGCTCCTCGCGCACCCGCTCCGGATAGAACTTCAGCAGCAGCGCGAAGGCCAGCCGAGTAGGGCCGCGCTTCCCGGCGACCTCGGCCAGCTCGCCGCCGATCAGCGTCCAGTGCTCGATGAGCTCGTCCTCGTCGATTCGGGCCATGAAGCCCCTCCGGCCTTCGGTCCGGCTAGCTGAGGGCGCTGACGCTATAGGAGGCCACCGACAAAAGTTCCGGGAATCGCCGGAGGCGGCACTTTGCGAACGACCGCACGCATGCTGCCGGAGGCCGCTGCCCGCGGCGCCGACCCAGAACCCCGTAAGTGCCGACTGCGGACGTCAAAACGGAACTTCATCGAGAGGGAGGCCCTCGGCTATCCCCAGACGGTTTCTGTCACGGAGGGTGAACACCCGCCGGGCGGGCGGCCCGGACATTCGGCGCATACTCTCCCTGCCGACTATGCGTGTGTCGTCGGTTGCCCGAGCAGCTGGACAGGGGATACATATTCGCCGGTTATGCGACGTTGCCGCCTGCCTCGGCGTCGTTCACCTATCTCCTGGGGCTTGCCGCTGAGCAGCGGCGATGATGGCGTCTGCGCTTTGCTTGATGTCCTCGGCGGTTGTTGCCCAGCCAGAGATGCTGACCCGCATGGCCGGGCGGTGCTGCCACACGGTCGGCCCGCACCAGCACGTTCCGTCCTGCTGGACGGCCGCGACGAGGGCCAGTGTCTGGTCGTCGGTGGCCGCCCGGACGAGCACCTGGTTGAGCACGACGTCGTTCAGCACCTCCAGGCCCGCCTGGCTTAGGTAAGCGGCCATCGTCTGGGCATGGCGGCAGGTCCGTGCGATCAGATCGATCACGCCCTGCCTGCCGAGTGTGCGCAGGACCGCCCACACCTCGACCTGCCGGGCGCGCTGTGAGGACTGGGGCGTGTGATGCATAGCCTCCAAACCGGTATCGGGGGGCAGGTAGCCAGCGGCCGCGGCGAAGCTGCGGCGGAGGTCCTCGGTGCGCCGGACCAGGGTGATGCCGCAGTCGTACGGAACATTGAGCCACTTGTGCCCGTCGGTCGCCCAGGAGTCGGCGCCGCCCAGGCCAGCTGTCAGGTGCGAACGCGACGGATCCGCCAGGGCCCACATCCCGAACGCGCCATCGACATGCACCCACGCCTGGTGCCGCCGGGCCCACTCCAGGATGTCGGGGAAGGGATCGAACGCACCGGTGTTCACCTCGCCGGCCTGGGCGCAGATCACCACCGGGCCGGTCACGTCCCCGGGGAGGCAATCAGCGCGCATCCGCCCCTGATCATCGGCCGGGACCCGGCGCACCCGGTCCCGCCCCAGGCCCACCAGGCCCAGGGACCTGACCAGCGCGGAATGGGCGTTCTCCCCGATGACCACGGTCAGTTCCGGTGCTCCGAACAGCCCGTCTGCCTGCACGTCCCAGCCGGCCCGGGCCAGCTGGTGATCGCGCGCGGCTGCCAGGGCGGCGGTGTTGGCCATAGACGCCCCGGTCACGAACACCGCCGCGCTCCCGGCCGGCAAGCCGAACAACTCGGCCAGCCATACGGTCACCACCTCATGCAGGCGGGCGGCCACCGGCGACATCACCGGCAGCGCCGCGTTCTGATCCCACGCTGTGGCCAGCCAGCCCGCCGCCACCGCGATCGGAAAGGAGCCGCCGATGACGAACCCGAAATACCGGCCACCCGCGCTCGCCACGGTGGCCGCAGATCCCGCCTCGTCAAGCAAAGCCAGCGTCGCGGCCGGGTCTCCCGCCACCTCCGGCAACGGCTCGTCAAACCGGGCAAGCCCGGCCAGCGCAGCACCATCCGAGGCGACCGGGCGCTCATCGAGGCCAGCCAGGTAGCGCCCGGCCCGTCCGGCTGCATCAGCCAGCAGCGCCTGGACTTCAGCACCGGCAAGCAAGGACATAACCATAGTCTGGCAGGCCGGCGCAGACCCCGACCATAACGAACCCGGCATGGGCCACAACCAGTCGTACGAAACGAGCCGGGATCACGTCTGACCGACAGGTCCGGTGTCCACGGCACCCCAACAGCCTGCCAGCCAACAGCCCGGCAAAGATCCGCAGCCCGTCGCCAGGCCCGCGGCCCATCCCGCAGGCAAACCAGTCAGGGAATACCGGATCGGTAGTAGCGCGCGCGTGTCCCCGCTGGCCAGCAATCACGCAGAACGCCCAGTTCGGTGCGGCACCAACGGCACGCCGCAGGTGCCCGACGACCGCACAGAACAGATGTTATCGCGTGTCGCACGACCGCGGAGCTGTCACCGTCGGTAACGAGGCGCCCGTCTGGCCCTCGCCGGCGCCCGGCAGCGCTACGACGACGTCATCGGTAACTTCCCGGTCTGACTAGCACCATCATGCTCGTTTGCGGCTGGTGACACGTTTCTTACCGGCACCCCGAATCGGGCCTGAGACCCGTGAATCAAGCCTGCGCCCCGAGATGCCGGCCTGCCGTGTACCAGGCCTGCGGATTAGTACCAGGCCTGCGGATTAGTACCAGGCCTGCGGATTAGGGGCACTGTCCCGCATTAGGGGCCCTGTCCCGCGGTCGAGGCGGGATGAGCGGTGGTCCCGGCCGGGCCTTCCGCCTGCTGCACCGCCGCATCCGAAGCGTGCGAGCCGGCGCTCTGATGCGCCGTGCTGCCGGCGGCGGCTCGCGCCGCCGTGTTCTTGGCCGTGTTCTTGGCCGTGTTCTTGGCCGTGATCTTGGCCGTGTTCTTGGCCGTGTTCTTGCCTGCGTTCTTCGCCGCTTTCGTGCCGGGACCGGCGCCGATCTTCGGCTGGCCGGTGCCCGTGCTGGAGACCGTCGTCGCTACCGGGTGGCCAGCTGTCCGTGAACCGGAGCGAAAGGGCAAGATCGCGTACACCATCAGGGAGACCATCGCGACCACGGCGACGGTGAGCAGGGAACCGATGATGCGGGCCCGCGCGGAGCGAAAGACACTGGTCCGGCTCGGCCGGCGGAAAGCCGACAGGTGAACGGCCAGCCTCGGATCCTCCGCGGCAAGCCGCCGCTCAATTTCTGCGAGCATGCGCTGCTCGTCCATAGACAGCGCCATAGCGCCACCTCCGCGTCGCGCGCCGTGCGGATACTCTCTAACTATCCCCCACCACAAGATCTTTATCCAATTGTTCTGGCATTGCCGTCACTCGTTTTCCGGACCGGTTCCGGCCGGCGCCGGCCGGGTCCGTCTGCGGCTGCACCGCAGTATCGAACAAGTGACTCAGTCCGGCCGCCGGGGTGCAGCAGCTGCCGTTCAACACGATGATCCAGCTCGCCGCCGCCCGGGACACGTGGGCCATGCGGCACGCAGCGCGCCCCTGCTCGTCCCGGATCTGTTCGGATACTGGCTGACCGGCAGCTGGCGCCGGAACTGACCAACGCCTCCACAACCGGCCTGCTGGACCCCGCGCGGGATTATACGAACATATGTTTGCCATTCCTCGAATGAGAGTTCTACGCTCGCGGATATGCGATGGGATCACCTGCGGCTGGACGGAACACCCGAGGCCGGCCGGGATGAGGGCCCGGAGGCCGACCCAGGCCGCACCGGGCCCGGCGGCGCGCTGTTCGAGCGGGGCGCGGTGACCCGCACGTTCGACACGCCGGGTTTCCGCGGCATGACCTTCTACGAGATCCAGGCCAAGTCCATTGTCAACCGGGTCCCGGCGACCTCCCGGATGGCCTTCAGCTGGACGATCAACCCCTACCGGGGCTGCCAGCATGCATGCTTTTATTGCGCCGGCGGCGAAACGCCGATCCTGATGGCGGACGGCCGCACCAAACCCCTGGCCGACATCCGCGCCGGCGACGCGATCTACGGCACCGTCCGCAGAGGTTACTACCGGCGGTACGCGATCACGACGGTCCTCGCGCACTGGTCCACGATCAAGCCCGCCTACCGGATCACGCTGGCGGACGGGACCCAGCTGATCGCCAGCGGCGACCACCGCTTCCTCACCGAGCGGGGCTGGAAGCACGTGACCGGCGCGGAGCACGGCCCGCTGCGGCGGCCGTTCCTGACCGTCAACAACAAGCTGATGGGGATGGGCGGGTTCGCGGAGCCGCCCAAGAACACCGTCGACTACCGGCGTGGCTACCTCTGCGGCATGGTTCGCGGCGATGCTCACCTGCCCAAGCACCGCTACACACGAGGAAAAGGTAACGCGTTCCGCCTCGCGCTGGTGGACACGGAGGCATTGAGCAGGACCCGCTACTGCCTGGGCACCTTCGGCATCGTGACGTCGGAGCGCACCTTTTCCGAAGCCCATGGGCGGCGGAAAGCCATGCGGGCGATATACGTGTGCTCGGCTGGCTCGGTGGAAGCGATCCGGCACCTGATCGCCTGGCCCGAGGCGCCCACGCCGGAGTGGCAGAAGGGCTTCCTGGCCGGGATCTTCGACGCCGAGGGCAGCCACAGCCAAGGGGTGTTCCGGATCGCCAATACCGATCCCGAGATCATCAGCCGCACGGCCGCGGCACTGGCGTCGTTCGGCTTTGCCTATGAGGCCGAACGCACCGAGAGGCCGGACGGCCTCGTCTATCTCCGGCTGCGCGGCGGGCTCAGGGAAGTGGTCCGGTTCTTCCACACCGTGGATACCGCCATCACCACGAAGCGCTCGATCGACGGTGTCGCGCTCAAGAGCGACGCCGAGCTGAACGTGACCGAAATCAAGCCCCTGGGCATCGAGATGCCGATGTACGACATCACCACCGGGACGGGTGATTTCATCGCCAACGGGGTGGTCAGCCACAACTGCTTTGCCCGCAATACGCATACCTACCTCGACCTGGACGCCGGGCAGGACTTCAACTCCAAGGTCGTCGTCAAGGTGAACGCCCCCGAACTGCTGCGCAAGACGCTGACGTCGGCGCGCTGGGCGGGCGAGCACATCGCGATGGGCACGAACGTCGACTGTTACCAGCGGGCCGAGGGCCGGTACCAGCTCATGCGCGGCATCATCGCCGCGCTGCGCGACCACGCGAACCCGTTCTCGATCCTGACCAAGGGCACCCTCATCCTGCGCGACCTTGACCTTCTCACCCAGGCCGCCGAGGTCACCGACGTGGGGCTCAACGTCTCGGCGGGATTTGTCGATAAAGAGCTTTGGCGATCCCTGGAGCCCGGCACGCCGAGCCCGGAGCGGCGGCTGGACGTCTGCGGCACGCTGACCGGCGCCGGCCTGCCCTGCGGCGTGCTCATGGGCCCGGTGGTCCCGTTCCTGTCCGACTCCCCCGCGCAGCTGGAGGCGGCCGTGCGCCGGATCGCCGCGGCCGGCGCCGTGCACGTCACCCCGATCGTCCTGCACCTGCGGCCCGGGACGCGGGACTGGTACCTGCGGTGGCTGAACGAGAACCATCCCGCGCTCCTCCCCCGCTACCGCGCCCTCTACGGGCGGGGCTCCTACGCACCGAAGGATTACCAGGCGGAGATCAGCGGGCGGGTCCGCGAACTCGCCCGGCACTACGGCGTCGGCGCGACCACACCCGCCGGGGCCCGTTCGGTCGGCGCCCGGCGGGGCATCGGCCCCATCCGGCGCCCCGCCCCGGGAGCGCAGCCGGCCCGGGAGGCGACGGCGGGCGAGGCCGCGAAGGAGGCGCCCATGCAGCTCAGCCTCCTGTGATGGGAGACCAGGCCGCCGCCCGGGCGCCGCGCGGGTGGCACAAACCGTTCCGTTGCACGCACTGCCGTAAAATCGTCTGCCGTGACACCCGACGGGAATGATGTGACGCCCGGCGAGCCGAACCCGGGGCCCGGGCGGCCCGCACCGGAGCCCGGAGGCCTCACGGCCCGCACCGTGCCCATCGCCGACCCTGGCGACCTGCTGGCCCGCATTCCGCCGACGCCGTTGCCCACGCCGTCGCCCGCGTCCCCGCCCTCCTCGGCGCTGGCCTGGGTGCGGCAGGGATCCGGGCTGGTGGGCTGGGGCGAAGTCGCACGGATCACGCTGCCCGCCGGCGACGACCGCTTCACCGCCGGGGAGAAATGGCTGCGCGCCCTGTTCGAGGGGGCCGTGACCGAGGACCAGGTCCGGCGGCCCGGCACCGGCCCGGTGGCGTTCGGCAGCTTCACCTTCGACCCGGCCTCCGATGGCTCCGTGCTGATCGTGCCGCGGACCATCCTCGGCCGCGACCCGTCCGGGCAGGCCTGGCTCACCACCATCTCCGACGGCCGCGAGCCCGGCAGCGGTGGTGAGCGCCGGGACGGCGGTGAGTCGCGCGGCCATGGGCTCGGCGGCAGCCATGATGCGGCGGTGCCGGCCTGCCCGGGTGGGCCGGCTGGCTTCGGTGCGCCGGCTCATCCAGGCGATCTGGCCGACGCGGGCACCGCCTCGCCTGGCCTGCGCTGGCACGACGGAAGCCTGACCGCACTGGAGTGGGCGCACGCCGTCGCGGTCGCGGTCAGCCGGATCTCCGCCGGGGCCCTGCACAAGGTCGTGCTGGCCCGCGACGTGTTCGCGACCGCGGCCGGCCCGATCGACGCGCGCGTCCTGCTGCGCCGGCTGGCCACCCGGTACCCGGACTGCTTCACGTTCTCGTGCGCGAACCTGGTCGGCGCTACCCCCGAACTTCTGGTCCGGCGGCGCGGTTGCGAGGTCACGGCGCTGATCCTGGGCGGGACCTCGCCGCGGGGCGCCCAGCCCGCCGAAGACGCCGCGCTCGGGGCTGCCCTGCTCGCCTCGGCCAAGAACACCGAAGAGCACGCCTACGCGGTCACCTCGGTACGGGACGCGCTCGCGCCGCTGTGCGCCGAGCTCGACATTCCGTCCCGCCCCTCGCTGCTCAAGCTGCCCAACGTGCATCACCTGGGCACCTCCGTCCGGGGCACTCTCGCCCGGGACCGTTCGGTGCTATCGCTGGCCGGAGCGCTGCACCCACCCGCCGCGGTGTGCGGAACGCCGGCCGAAACGGCGCTGGAACTGATCCGCGAACTGGAGCACATGGAGCGGGGCCGGTACGCCGGGCCGGTCGGCTGGGTGGACGCGCACGGCAACGGGGAATTCGGGATCGCGCTGCGCTGTGCCGAACTGGACGGCCGCCGGGCCCGGCTGTTCGCCGGCTGCGGCATCGTGGCGGGCTCGGACCCGGTCGCCGAGGTGGCCGAGACCGAGGTCAAGTTCCTCCCGATGCGCCAGTCACTGCAAGGCTTAGCGTCCCGGGCATCCGGTTTCACCGGCCTGCCGCGGGGCCGGGCCCGGGGGTCAGCGCGGCGCGACAGTGCCCGCTTGCGGGCACGGCCTTGCCCCGGGGCCGGGCCCGGGGGTCAGCGCGGCGTCAGGCGGATGGCCCGGGCGCCTGCGGCCCAGGCCAGGTGCAGGTCGGCGGGGTCCGGGGTGCCGGCCGGGTCGAAGCCGATCTTGTTGAACTTGGCGAAGCTGTGGTTGTCGCGCGCCATCACGCCGTACAGCTCGACAACGCCGGCCTCGTCGGTGCGGACGTCAACCTCGGCCGGTCGCCGCTTGCCGCTGAGCCGGATATCCACCGGCTCGCCGGTACGCAGGTTGCGTCCCCACGCAAAGGGCGTACCGATCAGCAGGCTCCCGTCGTGACGGGTGTAGGCGACCGGGATGGTGTAGTGCCGCCCGGACTTGCGGCCCACCGCGTACACCGTGATCAGCCGCTTGCCCGCGAGGCGGCACACCAGCGGTGTCCGCAGGAGACCCCGCACGATCCGGTTCGCTAGCCCTTGCCAGGCCAGAGTCCGCGCCCTGACGGCGGGGGCCGGCTGCCCGTCCGCGCCCAGCGGGACCATCGTTGGGTTGGTCATCCGTGCTTGCATGAGCTGTGCTCCTCTGGATCTGTTACCTCGGCCGGGTTCGGCCCGACATTCATATGACGGGCGGCGGCGAAGGAAGGTGACAATGGACGAGGGCGAGTGGCTGGCCCGCAGCTTCGAGGCGCACCGCGTCCGCCTCCGGGCGGTGGCCTACCGCATGCTCGGCTCGCTGGCCGACGCGGACGACGCCGTGCAGGAGACGTGGCTGCGGCTGGCCCGGTCGGACATAAGCGGCGTGCAGAACCTGGGCGGGTGGCTGACGACGGTCGCGGCCCGGGTCTGCCTGGACATGCTGCGCGCCCGGGCGGCGCGCCGCGAGGACCCGCTCCACCTGCCGGACCCGATCCTCAGCCCCGCCGCCGGCCCCGGGCCCGAAGAGCAGGCCCTGCTGGCCGACTCGGTCGGGCTCGCGCTGCTCGTCGTGCTCGACACCCTGTCCCCCACCGAGCGGCTCGCGTTCGTGTTGCACGACGTCTTCGCGGTGCCGTTCGAGGAGATCGCGCGAATCCTGGACCGTTCACCGGCCGCGGCCAAGCAGCTGGCGAGCCGCGCCCGCCGGCGGCTGGGCGGTGCCGCGCCCGCTCCGGATGCCGACCTCGCCCGCCAGCGGGAAATCGTCGATGCCTTCCTCGCGGCGGCACGCGACGGCGACTTCGGCGCCCTGCTCGCCGTGCTCGACCCCGATGTGGTGCTGCGCGCCGACGCCGGTGCCGGGCCGTTGGGCCCGTCGCGGCTGGTGCACGGCTCGCGGGCGGTGGCCGGGCAGGCGCTTGGCTTCGCCCGGTTCGCGCGGTTCGCACGGCCGGTGCTGGTCAACGGCACGCCCGGACTCATCGCCGCCCCGGACGGACGGCCGATATCGGTGCTGGGCATGACGATCCGGGGCGACAAGATCGTCGAGATCGACGTCCTCGCCGACCCCGACCGCCTCGGCCGGCTGGATCTGACCGCCCTGGACGGCTGATCTGCAGGGACGGGCTCGCGGAGTGGGCGGTAGCCGCGCAGGGGTACCCAGGCGGGTTAGCGCACGGTGCGGATGGCTTCCGGGGCGACCGCTGCGGCGGAGGCGGAGGCGGAGGCGGCAGCGGAGGCGGAGGCGGCCGCTGCGGCGGCGGCTTGCTGCAGACGGGTCCGCAGAGCCGCGCCGGCCTCCCGGTCGGTACGGGCCTCCACGACACGGAGCCCGGATCCGGCCAGGGCCGCGGGCAGGTCATGGATGCGCTGCAGGCGGGTGTATGGCAGTCCGGCCGCCACGGCCAGCTGCCCCAGATCGGCTCCGTGCGGCGTGCCGAAGACGCGCTCGAACGGGCCGGCCGGCCCGGCGAAGGCCGCCTGCTCCAGCAGGGAGAAAATTCCGCCGCCGTCGTTGTTGACCACGATCAGGCACAGGTCGGGGGCGGGCTCACCCGGGCCGAGTATCAGCCCGGGCGCGTCGTGCAGGAACGCCAGGTCCCCCAGGAGGGCGAAGGCCGGCCCGCCGCCTGCCGCCTGGTGGGCCAGGGCCGCGCCGATCGCCGCCGAGGTGGTGCCGTCGATGCCGCTGGCACCGCGGCTGGCCAGGACACGGATCCCGGCGCGCGGCGTCATGTGGTGGTCCAGGTCGCGGATGGGCAGGCTGGACGCCGCCCACAGCAGGGCGCCGTCCGGGAGCGCGGCCCCGAGGTCCCGGGCCAGCCGCGGTTCGCTCAGGGCGCCGCCGGCGTCCAGGATCTCGTCGGCGGCGCGGCGGGCCGCCGCATCCGCCCGCAGCCACGATTCCAGCCAGCCGGTGCCCGGCCCGCACCGTCCGCCCTGCCCGTTGGGTTCCGCGCGGTCGGCCAGGCGGATAGCCGGGGCCACGTCCGAGGCGGTCCGCGACGGATCGTCCCACCGGCCGGGCTGCCCGGTGATGACGATGTGGCGCGGCGGCGGAAGCCTAAACAGGCTGGTCTGCTGGCGGGACAGGCCGGGGCGCCCCGCGGAGACGATGACATCCGGCCGGTGCGTGCTCATGAATTCGGGCGAGCCGAGCAGGTACTCGTAGGCGGACAGCGCGTTGCGGCCGCGGCGGGCGCCGGAGGACGGTTCGGCCAGGATGGGCCAGCCCGCGGCCTCGGCCAGTTCACCAAGCGATCCGGTGTCGTCGTCACCGTCACCGCAGACGACCAGGCCGCGCTCGATCCACGGCAACTCCAGCGGCGCTGCGGTCCGTGCCCCGCCGAACGTGGTCCACGCTGTACCGCCCGGGCGGCCCGCCAGCGGTTCGGGCCACCCTCCGCTGTCTCCGTTGCCGCCGGGCACCGGCCGGTCCGGGACGAGCGGGTCGCGGAACGCCAGGTTCAGGTGGACGGGACCGGCCGGGCCACCCGCGTTGCCCGCCGCGAGACCCCAGGCCCGGCAGGCCAGTGACCGCCAGTACCCCGCCATGCCCGGCTGCGCTTCCGGCACGCCAACCTCGCAGAACCAGCGGACCGCGTCGCCATACAGCTTGATCTGGTCGATGGCCTGGTTAGCGCCGGTCCCGCGCAGTTCCGGCGGCCGGTCCGCGGTGAGCACCAGCAGCGGCACGCACGACTCGCTGGCCTCGATCACCGCGGGATGGAAGCTGGCCGCCGCCGTCCCGGACGTGCAGACCACGCACACGGGCCGGTGGCTGGCCTTGGCCAGGCCCAGGGCGAGGTACGCCGCCGAGCGCTCGTCGATGCGGACGTGCAGCCGCACGTCCCCCCGCTGCGCCCGGGAAAACAGTTCCATCGCCAGCGGTGCGCTCCGGGACCCCGGCGCGAGCACCGCGTCGGTCATTCCGCAGCGGACCAGCTCGTCGGCCAGAGTGACGGCCAGGGCCGTCGACGGATTCACCACGCGCCCCAGGAAGTGACCTCACCGAGGAACTTCGCGGCGGCCAACGCGCGGTCCCGCCACGGTCCCGGGTCCACCTCCCACCGCACCAGCTCCACGGGCGAGACGGGCGGGCGCCGCACCCGAAGGGAGCCCTCCACCGGGACCAGCGGGGCAGCGGTGACATCCCCCGTCAGCAGGCTCATGGTGCCCAGCCCGCAGGCGTACGGAAGTTCCGGCAGCGCCGCGGCCAGCGCCAGCCCGGCGGCCAGCCCGACGGAGCTGTCAACCGCGCTGGACACGACGACCGGGAGGCCGCACGCCTCGGCGATCCGCAGGGCGGCCCGCACCCCGCCGAGCGGCTGCACCTTGAGGATCACGATGTCGGCGGCGCCGGCCGCCCGGACCCGCAGCGGGTCTTCGGCGCGGCGGATCGACTCGTCGGCGGCGAGCGGCACCCGCACGGCGCGGCGCAACTTGGCCATTTCGCCCAGTGTCGCGCACGGCTGTTCCGCGTATTCGAGGCCGAAACGGTCCAGTTCGGCCAGCATGCGGGTGGCGTGGGCGACGTCCCACCGGCCGTTCACATCGATCCGTACCTTGCCGTCCGGCCCGAGGGCGTCCCGGACGGCCTCGACCCGCGCGACGTCGTCGGCGTCCGGCCGGCCCCGTTCGGCCACCTTGACCTTGGCCGTACGGCAGCCGGACGACGCGGCGATCTCGTGCGCCCGCCCGGCGGAAACGGCAGGCACCGTCACGTTGACCGGAACCAGGTCACGGACGGGGGCGGGCCAGCCGGCCGTCGCGGCCTCCAGCGCACTGGCCAGCCAGCGAGCGCTTTCCCGCGGGCCGTACTCGGCGAACGGCGAGAACTCACCCCACCCGGCCGGGCCCTGAACCAGCGCGCCTTCGCGGACGGTGATGCCACGGAACTTCGTTGTCATCGGGATCGCGAACGCGCGCAGCGACCCGAGGACGGACTCCCGGTCCGGCGGTGTCACAGACTGGGCCGTCACGGCTGGCGTGGGAAGCGCCCGGGATCATGGGAATCCTGGCCCGCCTGCTGCTTTGCGACCACGCGCGCACCCTCCACCTTGAGAAGCCGTCACGGTGAAAGCTTCGTCACCGTTTGGTCCCGCTCGCCGGGATCGCCGTCACCGGGAGACCGGGGCCGTTCCAGCAGGATCTAACCTTACGTGCGTGGTAGAACGTCCTTTGCATGCGGTTGTCCTCCCCCCGGCGGCGGGCGGGCGGATGCTGGAACGGCTCGCGGCGGCCTTGGACGGTAGCGGGCCGGCGATCCTCCCGCTGGAGGCCGACCTTCCGCCGGAGCGGCTGGCCCGCATCCTGGACGCGTTCGCACCGTCCGCCGTGGAGACCCCGGACGGTCTCAGCCGCCGGCCTCAGCGGGCCAGCGGGATTCCGGTCAGCGAACAGACCGCTGTGGTGATTGCCACATCCGGCTCGACCGGCCAGCCCAAGGGCGTGGAACTCAGCGCGTCCGCCCTGACGCACTCGGCGCGCGCGTCGCTGGCCCGGGTCAGTGCGGTACCGGGTGACCGGTGGCTGCTCTGCCTGCCCGCCGCGCACATCGCCGGCATCCAGGTGCTGGTGCGCTCGCTCGTCGCGGGCACGGAGCCGGTGATCGCCGGCCGGCTGGACGCGGCGGTCCTGGAAGACTCCGGCTGCGCCCACGTCTCCATCGTCCCGACCCAGCTACGGCGCCTGCTCGCCGACCCGGGCGCGGACGCGGGCAGGGACGCCGGCGCGGGCAGGGACGCGGGCGCGGGCAGGGACGCCACCTGGGCCGATAACCTCAAATCGGTGCTGCTCGGCGGCGCAGCCGCGTCCGGGGAACTGACCGGCCGGGCCCGGGCAACGGGCATTCCCGTCGTCACGACATACGGGATGACCGAGACCTGCGGCGGCTGCGTCTACGACGGCCTCCCGCTGGACGGGGTATCGGTGACGACCGGGGACGACGGCCGGATCCGGATCAGCGGACCGGTGCTGTTCTCCGGCTACCGGCTGCGCCCGGACCTGTCCACGGCCGCACTGGACGGCGGCTGGTTCGTCAGCTCCGACCTGGGCGCCGTCGACGGGGCCGGGCAGCTCACGGTGCGCGGGCGCGCGGATGACGTGATCAACACCGGCGGGGAAAAGGTGGTCGCCGGGGAGGTCGCGTCGGTGCTTGAGACATGCCCCGGAGTGCGGGAAGCTGTGGTTATCGGTCGGCCTGACGCGGAATGGGGCGAGAGGGTGACTGCGGTCATTGTCCCGGACAATTCCGCCCAGCCGCCGACTCTGGATCTGCTGTCTCGGCATGTGCGCGAGCGCCTGCCACGTTACGCTGCTCCCCGAGAACTGGTTCTGCTGGACGCAATGCCGATGCTGCCGAGCGGCAAACCTGATCTCGAAGTTCTCCGGCGGGAACAATCCCCGGCCGAAAACGTTAGTAGATAGTGCCTGGGCGCACGCCGCAGCGCAGCGCCGGGTCCCCTGACGAGGACGCCTCGGGCGTCCGTGAACGGCACGCTTGCCGTGCCCGTGTCAAGAGGAGAAGGAGGGAGGTGTCGGATGCCGCGGACCGCAATCGCCACACCGGTCGGGGACGGTGAGGTAAGCACTGCGCGCGTGGACGACCTGATCCAACGAGGGCGCAGCCAGGGTCACCTGTCCCTCTCCGAGCTTCGGACCGCCTTCGAGCGGGCGGGCATCGCCCCGGCCGAGGGACGTTCCATCCTGCGCGAGCTCACCGATGCAGGCGTGCGCCTGGCCAATGAGCGCCAGGAGCCCGCCAAGGGCAAGCGCGCGGAGAAGGCCGCCACGGCCAAGGCCAGCACGGCCAAGGCCAGCCGCGCCAAGACCGGCGCGGCTAAGACCGCCGCAGACGGTGCCGCTCCCACCGGGAGCGACGGCGCCAAGGAGGCCGATGGCGCCGAGGACGCAGAGGCAGTAGCAGTAGCAGTGGCAGTGGCCGACGATGGGGTCATCGAAGCCGAGGCGGTGGCGCTGGCCGAGGTTGACCTCGACGACCAGACGCCCGCCATGGGCGACTCGGTGCACACGTACCTCAAGTCGATCGGCCGGACCAGCCTGCTCACCGCCGAGCAGGAAGTCGACCTGGCCAAGCGGATCGAGGCCGGCCTGTTTGCTGAGCACAAGCTGGACACCGAGCCGGGCCTGAGCGAGGACTTCCGGCGGGATCTGGCGGCGGTGGCCGAGGACGGCCGGCGCGCCAAGGCTCACATGCTGGAGGCCAACCTGCGGCTGGTCGTGTCGGTGGCCAAGAAGTACACCGACCGTGGCCTTTCGCTGCTCGACGTGGTGCAGGAGGGCAACCTCGGCCTGATCCGGGCCGTCGAGAAGTTCGACTACACCAAGGGCTACAAGTTCTCCACCTACGCCATGTGGTGGATCCGCCAGGCCATTCAGCGTGGCTTCGCGGATTCGGCCCGGACCATCCGGCTGCCGGTGCACGTGCTGGAGATGCTCAGCAAGCTGAGCCGCGTCGAGCGCGACATGCACCAGCGTCTCGGCCGGGAGCCGACGCCGGAGGAGCTGGCCGTCGAACTGGACCGCACCCCGGACCAGATCGAGGAACTGCTCCGGACCAGCCGCCAGCCGATCAGCCTGGACTCCACGATTGGCGAGGACGGGGAGACCAGCATCGGCGACCTCATCGAGGACGTCGACGCCCCGGAAGCTTCCGAGATGGTCGACCGTCAGCTGATGGCCGATCAGCTCCGCAGCGCGCTCGACGCGCTGACGCCGCGCGAGGCCACGATCATGTCGATGCGGTTCGGGCTGTACGACGGGAACCCGCACACGCTCGACGAGATCGGCCGGGCCCTGGGCCTGACCCGGGAGCGGATCCGTCAGCTGGAGAAGCAGTCGCTATCCAAGCTGCGCCACCCCAGTCGCGCCCAGCCGCTGCTGGACTTCGCCAGTTAGATCGCATCACAGGACGTCCGCAGTCCCACCCGGGCTGCGGACGTTCTTTATCCCGAACGGGCCTACGAGGACGGACACCCGTCCTGCGAGTACCCGGCGCGGTTACGGCGAGGCGCTCATACCGGCCCAGCGAGTCCCGGGCTTTAGCCCGGGCGAGTGGCCGGTGTCTCGGCGAAGTACCCCAGCGGGGCGCGAAGCGCAGCGGGGGGTTCCAGGGGGGGTCGTCCCCCCGGGCTAGCATCGGAAACGTGGCGACCAGGACCGAACGGCGGCGGGTACTGCGGATTTCACTGCCCGGGTCGTCCGCGCACCGGGCAGACCTGCTCGCGGTCGAGGAGCCCCTGGAGATCCGGATCGGCGGGACGCCGCTGACCGTGACCATGCGCACGCCCGGCGACGATATCGACCTGGCCGCCGGCTTCCTGGTCGGTGAGGGCCTGCTTCAGCCTGCGGTTGACCTCCGGCAGATCCGCATGTGCGACGAGAACGTCGCCGACGTCACACTCGAGCCTGCCGCGCTCCCCCTGGCCCAGGACGTGCAGCGGGCCACCGATGCCCGCCGTTCGCAGCGGAACTTCCTCACCACCAGCGCCTGCGGGGTCTGCGGGAAGGAAAGCATTGAGGCGATCCGCGTCACCTCGCGCTACGATGTTGCGGCCGACGCCGTGCGGGTCTCCGCCGAGGTGCTCGCGTCGCTGCCGGACCGCTTGCGGGACGCCCAGCGGGTCTTCGCCAGTACCGGCGGGCTGCACGCGGCCGGACTGTTCACCCCGGACGGCACGCTGCTGGTGCTGCGCGAGGACGTCGGCCGGCACAACGCGGTGGATAAAGTCGTCGGCTGGGCGCTCCGCGAGGGGCGCCTCCCGCTGGCCGGTCACATCTTGCTAGTTAGCGGGCGCGCCTCCTTCGAACTCGTGCAGAAGGCCTACATGGCCGGCATCCCGGTCCTGGCCGCGGTGTCCGCGCCCTCGTCGCTGGCCGTCGGCCTGGCCGAGGAGGCCGGCCTGACCCTGGTCGGCTTCCTGCGCGGCACCTCGATGAACGCCTACACCGGCACCCACCGCCTCACGTAACCTGCCAGGCGCGGTTGACCAGCCCTTCCGGCAAGAACCGCGCCTCCCGCACTGGCTCCTGTGCAGCTAGGCAGCCGCTATCACGCCAGACCGTTCCCCGCCGCCTTGGCGGTGATCGTCGTCCCGGCCTTCGCATTTTGAAATCCCGGCCCGGATCAGATCCCGAGGTAGGACACGACCTGGTCGCCCTCGGGGACGATAATCCGGGAGCCGGAGGCGGACAGACTGGGAAAGTCGGTGACGACCGGCGCCGTTGAGGCGGAGAACATTGACTTCCCGTCGGAGAGGCGATAGCCGGACAGGGTACTCTTTCGGCCGACATCCCAGACCACACCACCGGCGATGATCGGAGGCCCCGGGCTGAGGCCGGTCACCGACCAGCGGACATGGAGCCCGGGCGCTGCACCGCTGCGGCCGGGTGTGATCTGCACGGCGCGAAGACTGTCGTAGCAGGAGAAGACGACGGTGCCGCCGTCCACCGCGTCCCCGCCGAAGCCCCCTTCACATACCTCCGAAGAGGTCAGCTCCCCGCCGGTCCCGCCCAGGCGGGTGCCGTCGAGGACATAGCCGACCCCCTCCTTGCCCACCTGGAAGATAAGGCCGCCCGGCAGCTGGGCCGGCTCCGTCGAGCCGAGATCCTGGTCATCCGCGGACAGCGGCTCAAAATTGGTGGGCGTGAAACGGTCCTTGGCCTGCAGATCGGGGCTGAGACGCAGGACACTGTCGGAGTCGTCGACCTGGTCGTAGGGCGTGCCGTTGCCGGTGGCCACGTACAAACTCCCGTTCGCCACCGATTCGCCGGCCGGCGCCCAGATCCCCGCCTCGCGTTCGTTCGGTGTGGTGAAGCTGACCAGTGGACCCGAGCCGGACACCGGCGCTCCGACGACGCGGCCCTTGTAGTCGGAGCAGTCCCCGTACAGGCCGCCGAACGGTACGTAGACCCGGGAGCCGAGCAAAACGAGCGCCCCGCGCTCCTGCTGTGCTCGCGGATCGCTGCCGGTGACGTCGATCGGGCGCTGCGCCACTGTCCGCCCGGTGGCCACGTCGAGCTCCCACAGGGTGTGCCGGTAGGCCGGCTGACCGGTGAACGTGACGACCCACAGCCGTCCGCTGGTCACGTCGGCTACCGGCGTGCCCGTAATACCCGACGGGTCGATGTTGCCGCACGGCAGCCCGGCCCGGACCGGGGACGCCAGATGCCGCGACCAGCGCACCGCGCCCGTCGATTCGTCCAGAGCGTAGACGGTGTCGTTTTCAGTGGCGACGATCACCTCTGAGCCGATGACCAGCGGCTGGGCGAACACCGCACCGTCGACTGCTGTCGTCCACGATCGCCGCGGCGTAGCGGGCGCGGGTGAGCTGATGGAGACCCCGGTTCGGTCGGCGGTTCGATCGTACGTCGGCCAGTCCGCGTCCTGCCCGGCCAGCGGGGCCGACGTGGCCGACGTGGCCGTGGCCGACGGGACGGCAGCCGAGGAGGTGGCGGGGGCGGCCGGCGGCGGCGCGGTGCCCGTCGCTTGGCCGGCCGCCGTCCCCGACGACGTGCAGGCCGCCCCGGCCATCAGCACGGATACAATCCCCGCGAGTACCGCCGCCGGCTGCGTCACCGGTCTCCGGCGCGGAAGCCGGAACGGCCGGTGGCCTTCGCTCATCTGGCGCGCCTCCCCTAGCCGGCGAACGTGCCGAGCGGCAGGCCGCGGACGCCGGGGCTGGCGTGGAACAGCGCGCCGGCCTGGGGGTCCGCACCGGGCGGGAGGTTCTCGCCGGACGTGGTGATGTACAGCTCGTCCAGGTCGTCGCCGCCGAACGCGCAGGCAGTGACCTGGCCAGGAGGAAGCTCGATCACCGTGTCCAGCTTCCCGTCGGGCGTGTAGCGGTGCACAGCGTGGCCGCCGTGGACCGCCACCCACATCCCGCCCTCGGCGTCCAGCGCCATCCCGTCCGGGACACCGTGATCGGGATCGACGTACACCACCGGCCTGCGCGCCGAGGGCATCCCGGCGGCCGCGTCATAGTCGAAAACGTCGACGCGGTGAGTGGGAGAGTCGATGTAGAACATCTGCTCGCCGTCGGCGCTCCAGGCGACACCGTTGGAGATCGTCACGTCCCCGAAGACTCGGGATACCGCGCCGCTGGGGTCGTACCGGTAGAAGGCACCGCGCGGGCTGGTCTTGTCGTAGCTCATCGACCCGCAGAAGAAGAACCGGCCTTGCCGATCCACACCGCCTTCGTTCATCCGCACCGCGGGATCGGTGAACGCGACCTGCTCCGGGCCGATCTGCCCGGCGCCGTCGATCAGTACGAAGCCGTGCTCGACGGCCACCACCAGACCGCCGGCCGCCCGGGGCCGCATCGCGGCCGCGACGGTGCCAACGTGCAGCCGGTCGATGTCCCCGGCCGGGGTGAGGGTGAGGATGTCACCGTTGAGCATGTCGACCCAGCGCAGGACTCCGGCGGGCGCGTCCCACATGGGGCCTTCACCGTGGTAGGTGCAGACATCCGTTAGCTGTTCGGCCTTCATGGATGTCCTATCGTACGGAGCCGTTGCAGATGAACGCTCTACATCGCTCATGCGGCAGTCCTGCCTTGCGGCGGGACGGTCCCGGTCTGACCCGCAGGTGCGGTGCCGGGTTGACGTTTCACAGCCACCAGCGACCCAGA
>Ga0181521_10001734_pt1 | contig 26782 bp, 29 predicted proteins | sample PEATcosm2014_Bin_32_FD_119764 | JGI IMG/M metagenome (GOLD analysis project Ga0181521, IMG submission 119764) | Peatland microbial communities from MTU Mesocosm Facility, Houghton, MI, USA - PEATcosm2014_Bin02_60_metaG | ecosystem: Environmental > Terrestrial > Soil > Wetlands > Peat | place...
ACGGGGAGCAAGGCCGACCTCAAAAGATGCTTCCCGGAATGTCGCAAGAGATGCTGGCGGAGATCATTGGTACAACGCGGCCCCGGATCAATTTTTTCATGAACAAATTCAGAAAATTGGGCTTCATCGAGTACGGCGGCAGGCTGCGAGGGCTGCAAATCAACAAGTCCCTTCTAAGCATCATCCTCCAAAACTAACGCTTCGAGCAGCGGAAGCGTTTTCAATCAGAGCTGCGCCAGGTCCTGGGTCTGCTTGACCGCGCCGAAGCACTCCCGCTGACGCGGCGCAAGGTTTCTGCTGCCGCAGCCATTCCTCCCCCTCAATAGCAACTGTTCCCTTTTGAACATCCATCCCCGGATGAATTCATTACGCTCTTCTCGAATTTACGCAAGATACGCGTCATTTGGGCAGGTGACGAACGTCACTGACGATAACAGGATGAAGAACTATAAAGGCGGGGTGTCGGCAGGCGCGGTGTCGGACTGGTCGATCAAATGCCCCGGGATATTTGAACCAATTACAGGATAGGGAGAAAAGGAGCACGTCGATGAAAAAAATCTTCTCGTTACTGGTTGCGATTGTCCTGGCTGGCCTGCCTGCGTACGCCCAAAAAGACGAAAACAAGCGTATTGGGAATGCCGGCCAAGTGATGGTCGAGATTCTCAACGTTCCCGACGATATTCCGCAGAATCTTCTGGACAAGGCGGAATGCGTCATCGTTCTGCCTTCGGTGATCAAGTTTGCAATCGGGTTCGGCGGCAGTTACGGTCGCGGCGTGATGACTTGCCGGAGCGGCAAGGAGTTCAGCGGACCTTGGAGTGCGCCTTGCATGATGGCGCTCGAGGGTGGAAGCTTCGGCCTGCAGTTGGGAGGCCAGGCGACAGACTTTGTCTTGTTGGTGATGGATCAACGCGGGGCTAGCTCTATTCTCACCAGCCAGGTCAAGCTCGGCGGCGACGTGGCTGCTGCGGCCGGACCGAAGGGCCGCGACGCTGCAGCCTCCACGGATGTCACAATGCGTGCGGAAATCCTGTCGTATTCGCGTTCACGGGGATTGTTCGCCGGGATCTCCCTGGAAGGCTCAACTCTCCGCCCCGATAACGATGGCAACGAAAGGCTCTACGGAAAAGGAATCACCGCGAAGGACATCGTAATCAATAGTGCGATTCGCGCGCCCGCCTCGGCGAAATTGCTCGTTTCCACTCTCAACAGGAAGTCCCCTAGGAACCGGTCCGGTAAGTAGTGTCAGTGGCGCAACGCCGCGGAGCAGGCCAGACGCGTTTTGCCTGCGAGGGGAAGGAGGTCAATAGCTCATGCCCTTACTTCAAATACTGATGGTCTTGATCGTGGTGGGTGTTCTGCTTTGGCTGGTCAACCGCTTCATACCAATGCAGGGGACGATCAAGTCCATCTTGAATGCAGTCGTCGTCATCGCTGTAGTGCTGTGGCTTCTAAACATTTTTGGACTTTTTCATTCGCTCTCCCGCATCCACATCGGGAGGTAAGTGGAGCTGAATGAACGATAGCGGGAGGATTCGCATGTCATCCCCTGGTAACAGCACCGGAAACAACAACCGCCCGGCGTGACGAGCGAGGGGTGCATCTACAGCTACCCCGTGGTGGTGGTTGGCGGGTATCCCCGCTTCCAGTACAACGGCTTTTGGTTCAGCATCGTTGACCCGTGGCCGGAATACTGGTCAGACGACTGGTATGAAAACGACGATGTGTACATCGAATACGCTGGGGACGGCTATTACATGTACGACCGCAGGTATCCCGGCGTTGGAATTGCAATCAGCGTCTCCCTGAACTAACGGGGACAGCGTTACAAACTGAGAGGAGATCTTCGATGCTACTACTCATTATAGTTCTGCTCCTGTTGTTCGGCGGGGGCGGCGGCTATTTCGGGTATTCCAGGTGGGGCGCACGCGGGGGCCTAGGGATAGTCGGGACGGTTCTGCTCATCGCTTTAGTCTTGTACTTGGTCGGCGGGTTGCGTTGACCTTGTCGGGATCAATCTGAAATCGAGTAGAAGGTGTGTGCAAATGCGCTGACGCGCCTAAAAGCGCTCTCAGCGGGGACTCGCAGATCGAGTCAAGGGAGACCATCCATGAAGCAAAGCACTAGGGACAGAGCAGCAGGAAAGCTTCACGAGGTGAAGGGCAAAGTTAAGGAGAAGGTTGGACGAGCGACGAACAATCCCGACCTGGAGGCCGAAGGCCTTGTCGAAAAGATCGGTGGAAAGGTTCAAAGGAAAATCGGCCAAGTGGAGAAAGTCCTCGGAACATAACGGGTACGGCTCCGCGCGGCGGCGGGGCGGGGCCGTTTCAACCACAGCTAGCAAATAACTGTTCCTTTTTGAACAGTCTACTTCCGGATGACTTGCTAGCTTGCCGTAGTGACTATGTTCGTTCTCAAATTTAAGGAGATTCTTTTCATCGACGCGCGCCTTTTGGCCCTGTCCCGTAATAAGTTCAAATCTTCTTAAAACCTAAACGGCGTCTTCGTCATCTTATCTAGCGGAGGCCTCAAGCAATGAAGGTGCAGAGGAGGTTCAAGAACATGAACACTTTCGGACATGGCCCAGGGTTCTCAAGGCCTCGATTGGGCAAGGAGATTTTGGCTTCTCTGTTGTCATTGGCCCTGTTGTTCGGGACTTGGCGTCAGAACCTATCGGCGAATCAAGCCGCGCAAGCCCCGGCACAGGCTACGCAGGTGCCACCCCCTCAGGCCGGCCAGGCAGCGCCGCCATATACGCAACAAAGTGCCGCGCAGTTGCAGCAGTTGGTAGCGCCGATTGCGCTGTACCCGGATTCGCTTGTGGCGCAGATCCTGGCGGCGTCCACGTTTCCCGAGCAGGTTGTCGAAGCCGACAGATGGGTGCAGGACAACCCTAATTTGAAGGGCGACGCTTTGGCTCAAGCTGTGGACCAGCAGCCTTGGGACCCGAGCGTCAAGGCGCTGGCTGCATTTCCATCCGTCCTCGGAAACATGGACAAGAACCTTTCCTGGACGTCATCTCTGGGCGACGCCTACTACAACCAGCAACAGGATGTGATGGATGCCGTACAGGTGATGCGCCAGAAAGCGGAAGCAGCCGGCAATCTTAAGACCACGCCGCAGCAAACCATAACTAACGATGACTACGGAGACATCAACATTGCCCCTGTTAGCCCTGACGTGGTTTATGTCCCGGCGTATGATCCGTGGCTGATTTACGGATACTCCATATTGCCGTGGCCGGGGTGGTACGAGTATCCCGGAATCTGGTGGGGCGGACCGTACATCAACTGGGGTTTCGGCTTCGGAATCGGCTTCTTCGGCGGTTTTGGATGGGGCTGGCCTTACTGGGGATTCGATTGGCATCACCACTATCCAATCTTTAACCACAACAGGTACTACTCCCAGAGCAGGTCGTTCTACAACCGGAACAATTTCTACCGGGGAGGAGGCGTGCGCGGCGGAGTTAGCGCCGCCCGCGGTGGAGTTCGCCCAGGACCTTCCAGCGGCGCTCTCGGGCACGGCGAGGTTTTCAACCGTCCCGGCGCGACGGCCAAGCCTTTCGAGGGAAGCACTCCGGCCGCTCGAGGATACGCTGCACCACGCGGCGAGAGCGGGACGCGCTCGGGCGCTTTCAGCAACTACGACCATGGTGGAGAGACAAGAACCTATTCGTCACGCGGAAGCTCCAGCATGGGTGGAGGGGCAGCGCGCGGCGGTGGTGGTGGCGGTGGCGGCAGGCGGCGGTAATCGGAGTTTCGTGATGTTCCCAGCGGAGCTTGAAATTTAGAAATGGAGAGAAGCCATATGCAGCGAACGAAGCTGAACTTCGACAAGTTTCATTGGGCCGATCTTCCTAAATTGGCCGCAGTCACCATTCTTTTGACGGGGTGCGTACCCACTCGTTCCATGGCGCAGCAACCGGGCCAGAAAACATTTTCATCCGCGGAGGACGCGAGCAACGCTCTCGTGACGGCAGCGCAGAGTAACGACCAAAAAGCGCTGCTCGATATCCTCGGACCAGGCGGAAAGGAAATTGTCTCGTCGGGAGATGAAACCGAGGACGCCCAGAACCGCGCGAATTTCGTACAGAGATATCAGGAAATGCACCGCCTGGTGAAAGAACCGGATGGAACCACTACCTTATATACCGGCGCGGAGAACTGGCCCATGCCTATACCGCTCGTGAACAAAGGCAGTTCGTGGTATTTCGACACCGCGGCAGGCAAGAAGGAAATTTTGTACAGGCGAGTTGGCCGGAATGAAATATCGACCATTCGCGTTTGCCAGCAGCTCGTGGCGGCGGAAAAGGAATACTACTCCACGCAGCACAACGAGTACGCCCAGAAATTCTTCAGTGACGAAGGGCAGCACAACGGCCTGTATTGGAAAGCTGCCGATGGCGAACCACAGAGCCCCATCGGGCCGCTGGTTGCATCCGCCGTTGCCGAAGGCTATGCCAAAAGAGACGAAGGTCCGACTCCTTACCGCGGTTACTTTTACCGCATCCTGACGCGTCAGGGTGCAAGTGGCCCCGGCGGCGCGAAGAGCTACATCGTAAACGGCAAAATGACCGGGGGTTTCGCTTTCGTGGCCTATCCGGCGGAGTACAGGTCGTCCGGCGTGATGACATTCATCGTCAGCGAGGATGGAGTCGTGTATCAGAAGGATCTCGGCGCGCAGACCGCTGTTCTCGCCAAAGCCATGAAGGAATACAACCCGAGTGCCGGTTGGCAAAAACCTGAAGACCAGCAGAAGGAGACTGCCGGCGCGCAGAAGACCAACTAAAGACACTCTGTTGCTGCAATCGCTCCAGCGGACTTATGCCCGCTTCAGATATGCTGAAGTTTCTGCCTCTCTAGAGTCTGTAGCTCGCCCGCCCACCGGCGGCTCCCCGTCAGTGGGAATTCTTCTTGACCGGAATCCGGGATACAACAGCTATGAAACAACTGTTTCTTTTTGTATAGTCCCGTGGCGGAGAGATCATCAGGCATGTCGTCCTACCGGAGACACCACCAGAACAACAACCGCGCCCGATGTGACGAGCGAGAGGCGCATGAAATCAGCGTGACGGAGGCAACACTCATGAAACCAGTTGGACTTATCGGCACGGGAGTTCTGCTCCTTTTTCTCGGAGCCGTTGCTCCCACGTACGCACAGGAGCAACACGAAAAGGAGCAGGGCAAACCGGAACAGGGGCAGCAACATCCGCAACAACCCGCGCAGCAACAGCATCAGCAGCAGGGCAAACCCCAACAGGCACAGCATCAGCAACAGGCGAATAGACCTGCGCAACCCGCGCAACGACCGCAACAAGCCTACGGCGGCGTCTATCATGGCGGCGTCAAGCCCACCGAACCCACCTATGGCGGCGTCCACCCCAGCGGCGTCCCACAACACCAAGGGCAGGTGCGCAGCGGTTTCGTCCAGTCACGCGCCAGTTCGTGGAGCACCGACCACCGCACCTGGCAGCAACGCGGCGGCTACAGCGGATACCGGGTTCCTGACGACCGCTTCAGGCTCTACTTCGGGAGTAATCACTTCTTCCGCATCAGCCGCCTTCCAATGCTCTACGTAGGCGGGTATCCGCGCTTCCAGTACGACGGCTATTGGGTTACGTTCGTTGATCCGTGGCCGGAAACGTGGCCTCCGCTGTGGTATGAAACCGATGACGTATATCTTGATTACACCGGCGATGGGTACTACCTATATGACCGCAACTACCCCGGCATCGGGATCGCGGTGACTATCTCGTTTTAGCGAGGTGGAAAGGGAACTACGAGAACGTCTTCCCTTAAGGCCGGGGCTACGGTGTCGGGAAATTTCGGGCGGCTTCGGCGGCGGTGGGGAAGATCTCGATCACGCGGTTGAGTTGCGTCATTTTCAGGACACCCTCGACCATGCCGCGGACTCCCGCGAGGCGCAGCGTCCCGCCGGACTTCTTGAGCTTCGTGAGGGACTTCACGATTTGTCCCACGGCGCCGCTATCGATATGGTCCACGGCGGAGAGGTCGAAGATGAAGCTCTTCTCGTTGCGGAGGATGTGCTGCTCGACTTCCTGGTCAACCTGATGGCAATCCTGTCCCATCAGGAAGCGGCCTGACATTTCGAGCACCACGATGCCCGGCTCGACGCGCTTGGTTGTGAATTTCATGGTCTGGCTAGCCCTCGTACGGAAATTGGCGGATCATGCGCACGCAATCAGCCAGGGCTTCGAGCGCGGAATTGCCCCAGCCGTGCGGAAGGACCGCGGCCGTCTTCTGGTTGACGTGCTTATCCGCTTCGGCGAAAAACCGCGAGTGCTGGCCGACAGGCCGCTGGACAAACTCCTTCACCGTGATCCGGAATTCGATGTCGCGGCCGTCCTGCCGCTTCTTCATCGAATAATACGAGAGTTGAGCCAGCTCGTCGGACGGATCCGCCTGCGCGTATTGCCACTCCACCACCGTGCGCCTCCTCAAGCCTAAGAAACGCCGGATTATACCCCAAGCGGGGGCGCCGCATGCTGTGTCCCTGTGGAGAACGCCAGTAGCGAGTCGCGCCGGTGTAACAGAATTTTCATGCCCCATTCAAAGTTTGGACGTATCATTAAGTTTTGGGTCTAGGTGTGCCCCCATGGCCACGGTAACTCCCGAAATCACCACAGCCGCACAGCCGACGCCGGAAAAGGCGACCGCAGCGAAGCGCGAGTATCCCGGCGCGCTCGTGGTAGTAGAGGGGATCGATGGGTCGGGGAAAAGCACGCAGCTCTACCTGCTGAAGCGGTGGCTCGAAATCAGCGGCTACCGCATCCATTTCACGGAGTGGAATTCGTCGCCGCTGGTGAAGTCCGCCACGCGGCGCGGCAAGCAGCGGCGGCTGCTGACGCCGACGACCTTCTCCCTGCTGCACGCCGCGGATTTCGCCGACCGCTGCGAACGGCAGATCTTGCCGCTGCTGAACGGCGGCTACCTGGTGCTGGCGGACCGTTACATCTACACGGCGTTCGCGCGCGACGCGGCCCGCGGCTGCTCGCCGCATTGGCTGCGCAACCTCTATAGCTTCGCGCCGATTCCGGACATTACGTTCTATTTCCGCGCGCCGCTGGACGTGGCCGTCAACCGGATCGTCGCCGGGCGCCCGAAGCTGAAATACTACGAGGCCGGGATGGACCTGGGGATTTCGCTCGACCGCGCGGAGAGCTTTCGCATCTTCCAGGAGCGCATCCTGAACAACTACGACCAGATGATCGAGACGGACAATTTCGTCCTGATGGACGGGACGATGCGCGTGAACAAACTCCAGAAGCTGATGCGCCAGCTTCTCGGCGAGCGAATCGATCTGCCGCACTTCGCGCCAAAGAAAAAATGAAACGCACCCGCTCCAATACCGCCCCCGCCGTTTCGCCCAACGGGCATCGCGCGAAGGCGTCGAAGAAAGGGAAGAACGGACACAACAACCTCGCTTCGCGTTTCTACGGAATCCCGCTGCCGGGGATCAAGCCCGAGGAACTCAGCGGCAGCCTAATCGTGGTGGAAGGCACGGACGGCTCGGGCCGTTCGACGCAGATCTCGCTGCTCACCGAATGGCTTGAATCAGAAGGCTTCGCGGTCCAAACGATGGGGCTGCGGCGGTCGTACCTGGTGGGCGAGGACATCGACGCGCTGCTGGCGGAAAACGCCGTGACGCGGCTGACGCTCGCGCTGATGTACAGCACCGATTTTTTCGACCAGCTCGAGCGGCGGATTCTGCCGGCGCTGCGTTCGGGATTGATTGTCCTCGCCGACCGCTATATCTTCACGCTGATCGCGCGCGCGGCGGTGCGCGGAATCGGGCGCGACTACCTGCACGGGATTTACGAGATCGCGCTGCGCCCCGACCTGACGTTCTGGCTGAACGTGCGGCCGGAGGTGGCGTTTGACCGCGAGTTCAAGAAGTCGCAGACGATCAGCTACTGGGAGTCGGGCCGCGACATGTCGCTTTCGAACGATCTCTTCCAGTCGTTCATCCGCTACCAGTCGATGATCAAGCGCGAGTTCGAGTATCTTTCGAAGCGGCACGGCTTCATCGAATTGGACGGCGAAGGGAGCATCCCGGACGTGAACCGCGTGCTGCGCAAGCGCATCGCGTCGCACCTCGGCATTCGCGGGACGCACTACAAACCTTCGCACGCGCTCGCGCACCTCTGGCGCTAAAGAGTGGCCGCCCCCGTACAACTGGCAGCGATCGACGCGGGCTCGAACGCCATCCGCCTGGTGATCGCGCGCGCCACTTCGCCCGATCACATCCAGTTTCTCGAGAGCGAGCGCGCCGCCGTGCGCCTGGGCCACAACGCGTTCACGCGGCACCTGCTCGACGACGAGACGATTTCGCAGGCCGCGCGCGTCTTCCGGCATTTCCGCGACCGCATGGACCGTTCGCACGTCACCGCATACCGCGCGGTCGCCACGGCCGCGGCCCGCGAGGTGCGCAACTACCGGCGCCTGATGGACCGCATCCAGCGGAAATCAGGGATCGAGCTGGAGGTGATCGGCAGCGAGGAAGAAGCGCGGCTGGTCTGTTCGGCCGTGCGCTGGGCCCTCGGCGAAAACATTCAGCCGCGCGTGATTTTCGACCTTGGCGGCGGCAGCCTGGAGATGAATTTCTTCGAGCGCGGCGCGCTCCGGCAGCGCATCGCCCTGCCGCTCGGTACGATCCGGCTGATGGAGACGTATTCGATCGAGGGCGCGATCGACGAAGACAACGTGCGGCGGCTGCGGATGCACGTGCTGGCGCTGCTGCACAGCGCGATGCCGAACCCGCCGAAGCTTTCGCGTGCGATCGCGGTCGCGTGCGGAGGAAACGCCGAGGCGCTCGTGCGGCTCGCCGCGGGCCCGATGGCCGGGAGAACGCCGTCGATCAACGTGCGGCTGCTGCGGGATCAGACCTGGCGGCTGCTGCGGCTGGACGTCCCGGGGCGAGTGCGGGCGTTTCGCGTGCGGAGGGACCGCGCGGAAGTGATGGGGATCGCCGCGATCATCATTACAACGGTCGCGAAGTGGCTCGACTTGCGGTCGATGCTGGTGCCGGGAGTCGGCGTGCGCGAGGGATTGCTGCTCGACCTCGTCGCCGAACAGTATTCGGGCGGAGAGGCGTCGGAGGAAGAAAAGGGCCGCGCCGCCGAGCTGCTGGCCGGGGCGCGCTGGTTCGCGCGGAAGCTCAATTACGACCCGCAGCACGCCGACCAGGTCTCGCGCCTGGCGCTTTCACTTTTCGATCAGTTGCGCCCGATTCACGAAATGGGGCCGGACCTGCGGCTCCTGCTGGAAGTGGCCGCGCTGCTGCACGACATCGGGCATTTCGTTCACCGCAAATCGCACAACCGGCATGGCGAATACCTGATCCGCAACAGCGAAATACCCGCGTTGGGCGGCTGGCGGCGCGACATGGTCGGGGCGCTGGTGCGTTATCACAACTGCAAGTCCGAGCCGCAGATCGAGCATGCGTCCTACGCGGCGCTCGACGGCTCGCGCCGGCGCGAGGCTCGCCTGCTGACGTCGCTGCTGCGGATCGCGGAAAAGCTCGAATCGGACCACGCGCAGCGCGTCTCGGGCGTGGACGTGCAAATCGCGGGACATCGCGCGATCTTCCTGATCCGGGCGGCCGAAGGTACGCGGCTGGACGTAGCCGGGCTCGAACGCAAGGCCGCGCTCTTCGAGAAAGAGTTTCACCTCAAAGCCGAATTCCGGCGGGCCCAACGAAGGGAAAAGGTTGCGTAAACCATGATCCTCTATCTCGTTCGTCACGGCATCGCCGTCGATCGCACCGACCCCAAAGCTCCAGCCGAAGCGGAGCGGCCCCTGACGGCGCGGGGAGTGCAGAAGACGCGGTCCGCGGCGCTCGGACTGCGCGCGCTGGGCGCGAAGCCGGACGTCATGATCACCAGCCCGTTTGTCCGCGCGGCGCAAACGGCGGAAATCTTTGCCGAAGCGCTCGGATTCCCTCTCGACAAGATCCGCGTGAGCGAATCTCTGAAGCCGGCCGAAAATCCCGCCGACATTTTGAAGGAAATCTCGCACCTGAAAGCGAAAGAGGTGGCGTGTTTTGGCCACGCGCCCCACATGGACCTGTTGATCGCGCAGTTGGCGGGCGCGCGGGGCGCTTTTACCGGGCTGAAGAAGGCGGGCGCCGCCTGCTTCGAACAGGCTACGGCGCATACGCGCTGGGAGCTGCGCTGGATTCTCACTCCGAAGGTGCTGCGCGACCTGGGGGATTAGCGGGACTTTCTACTAGGCCGTGCGCCGCTGCGGAAATGACGCGGCGATCGGCGCGTGTCCCCACTGAAATCCGGCGCGCCACGTGAGCCAGGGAGACTGCGACCCAGAGGTTTTCGCAAGGAATTCCTGGAGACGAGTTTTGCGTTCGGCTTCGATTCTGTCAATCCATTGGGCAATGACGGCGGGATTGAATTTCGAGGCTTCCTTCCGAATCCTGCTTCGCAGCACGTCCATGTCGTGCACTTCGCCCAGCAGGTCCTGCATGCGCTTCATGTCGTCGGCCCAAACCTCGTACCGCTGCGGCAGGAAGTTTTCGACAATATAGCGAAAGCTCTTGATTCCGATCCTCAGCCGGTGCCAGGCGATGCTGGTCCGCCTCTTGCGGGCTTGCCCGTAAAGCTCGACGGCGCGGTTCAAGCTGGCGAGCGCCAGGCGCTGAAACACGACGCTTTCGACCGGGAAAAAGCCCGCCTTCGACGCCAGCTTCCTCGTCAGCTTCTTCCACTCTTTGCGGTCGAAGGCGTCCAGCGCCTGCTCCGCGCTTTGCCGGTGCTTCTTTTCCTCGCTCGAGAGCAGCCGCAGCATGTGCTTGCGCACCGGGTCGCCCGGAGTTCCCAGCTTTTTGACCCATGACCGTTCGACCTGAACGTCGCGGAGATCGCCCAGAGTGTGAAAAACCTCGCGGCTGGCTTTCTTGAGTTTGCGCCATCCTGAGCCGGGATTCACTTCGCTCAACGCATCCGCCATAGTCCGGCAGCGCCGCAGCGCAACCCGCAGATCGTGAACGTCGTCGGCGTCCCAACCGGGCTGCACCTGTTCGGCTCGCTCGAGCACACGATCCATCCATGTCTCGAAGCCAATTCGCTTTGGAGGAAGACTTGTAGGTGCAGACATTGCAAGCGCCACGGGACGTCCAACTCAGTCTGGCAGGCCGGAACGAAGCCGTATGGTAACCCGGCGAGGGCGATTTTTCCAGCGTGGGACTGCCGCGGGCTAGGAAACGAAGGAGCAGCCCGCGCGCATGCCGCCGCCCTCGACCCGCACCGTGTATACCTTGCGCAGGATGACGCGAACGGGCGGCAGAATCGGCACGTGCAGGACCGCGTGGAACTGGTCGGGGAGCTCCTCGGTTTTGTCGAACAGGAGGGCCACGCCGCCATAGCTCAGGTCGATTACCTTCGCGGTTTTCTGGCCGACATCTTTTTTCTGGCCGACATCCGTAAGGATGGCGTGCGCCTTTGTGCCTGCCAGTGACACGCGCTCCCACTTGCGTTCGGCGTGCGGGGGGCCGGGAACAGCGCTGGGCGTGGGTGCTGGAGCCGGCGCAGGTTCAGGTGGCACGGGCGGCGCGGCCGGGGTCGGCGCGGGTGCCGGAGGTGCAGCCGGTTCGCGCGATGGATACGCCTCGATCGGAATCACGCGCGGTGTGCGGCCCGAATGCTTTAATTCATAGAGTCTTTCGTCCGCGGTGCGCAGCAAGTCGCTCTTTTGATCGCCGTCCTGCGGATGGACGGCCACCCCAAAATCGAGCGTCACGCCGACGTCGAGTTTCATCGGGTGAACGTCGCTCTCGTAGAGCGCGCGGACGCGCCGGCAGAGTGTGACCGCCTGTTCGGGATCGGTTTGCGGCAAGAGCAGCGCGAACTCATCCCCGCCGATGCGAAACGCAAAGTCGGAAGCGCGCAACGTCTTGCGCAGCGTCGTGGCCGCGAGTTGCAACACCTGATCGCCCCGCAAATGGCCGTGGCGGTCGTTCACTTCCTTGAGCTTGTGCAAATCGAGAATGACGATCGCGAGATTGTGGCTGTAGCGCTTGGCGCGGTTCAACTCCTTCTCGCAGTACTCGTCGAAAAGGCGGCGATTGTAAAGTCCGGTCAGCGCATCGGTGGCGGCGTTGATTTGCAACTTCTTGAATTCGTCGTACTCCATGAAGATCGGAACGCGCAGAAAATTCGTCGAAGCGAGCGCGTCCACCATGGCGGTCGCCAGGGAGACTTTTCTTCCGAGACTTTCGGAGAGTTCGCGGCGCCGCTGGAGAATCTGCCGCCAGTATTCGTTGCTCTGTACTTCGGGGAGATCGATCTGCGCGACTGTGCGGAAGAATTGCCGCAGGAATTGTCCGCGCACGGAATCGTCGAGTCCATCCAGAATCTCTACCAGCAGATCCAGGAAGGAGTCCTCGGGCGATGGCTGCGGCTGAGAAGCGTCGCCGGGCTGAGGCATCAATGGATTCCGAATAGAGTCTTAACCTACCCTGAAATCAGGGAGTCCCTGCGGGGCAGTGAAACTATAGCAAGGGACAGTCCAATCCGGGAAAAGAATCTAGCCCAAAACGCGGCTGTAAGTCGCTGCCAAGAAAAAAATTAGGCGGTTCACGACGGGCGAGGCGTGTGCTGTGCGTGAGCAGCGGAAAAGCGGTTCCACTTCTTGCTCAGCGGGCTGCCCTAGTAGTTCAAGGAGCCCTGAGGAAAACTTTCAGCCAATCGGCTTCAAAAACTCAACGCCGACAAGGTGTATCTCGCCGGCTTCCTGCTGTCTCTTCACGCGGGCCTGTATTGGCGGCATCCCGGCTGGAACCAAGCCAGAAGAGATTATGGACGGCGCCGGGATCGTCAGCGTTACGACGTCGTTCATCGACAAGGCCCTGGGACAAGCGATGAACGCCCCTATAGCGCTGATATCAAGTGTCTTAGCAAGCTCCATGAACTGCTCGCCGTGCATGTCACGGCCGCGGACGAACAGGGGCACCTGGAGACGCATGCGCTGGAAACGCCGGCGCTCGTCGTCGAGGGCCACGGCTACCTTCTGATGGACAACGTTTTCTTTGACGCTCATGGTACCCAAGTATTAGTACTCATTTAGACCGCAATTTTATTGCAAGTTCCCGATCCCTGAAAGCGTCCAAATAAACGCCCTATTATCAATATGGTGCGGATCCGGCTGTGAGCCGCCAAATCCCCCATTCAACTGAGGTGTGCCCATTTGCTGCAATTCATTTCCACCATTGTGCAAACGTAGGACGCTTTTACCATTGACACTACTCACTCCCTTTGCGAGCATACGGCTCTTCGAGACCATCCCCACTCGATTCTCTCGACAGGCAAGAGAGTGGTGTCTTTGCCGGTGATCCGGGACCCTTGGAGGGCGAGTTGGCGTCGAAGAGCATGACGGCCGAAAAGCAAGCGGGCGGCCAGGTGAGTCTTCAGCTGGTCGCGAGCCTGCTGGACGCCTTGGATCGTCCACTGCTGGTGGCAGACCGCAGCGGACAAATTCTCTTCACCAATCTCCACGCCCAGATCGCTCTCAACACGCAGCAATGGGGCACGAACCCGGACGTAAACCTCTTCCGAGACATTCTGCACACAGATCGCAAGGGAATCCTGGGACAGTTGGAAGCAGGCGAGCAGGAAATCAACCTTCCGCTCGAATCCCCGGAGGGCAAGTCCCGGGCGCGCGTTCGCTGGCTGCCGGAACCCGACTGGCTCGCGGTCTACATCGAACCATTCCCCACGGAAGCTCCTGCGGACGCGGCGCAAATGCGCCAGACCGTCCAGGACTTGATGCAGGAAAGAGAAATCACGTATCGGAATCTTCTGGCCGCGTACCTGCGCCTTCAGGAAGCGAACCGGCAGAAGACGGTCTTGCTGGCGTCGGCCGCGCACGAGTTGAAGACGCCTCTCGCCGTTATGAAGGGGTACAACGATCTATTGCTCTCGAGTTCTCTCGGAAAACTCAGCGACCGGCAACGGGAGATTTTGCAGGAATCGAAAGAGAGTTGCGATCGCCTGGTGCGTCTCGTGTCGATGTTCCTGAATTACGCCGCGTTGGAAAGCGGCAAGCTAGTGTTGCAATTGTGCGAGAACGATTTCCGGGAGTGCGTAAACGATCTCGCGGGCCGTTGGCAGGATGTATTCCAACGCGCCGATGTGCACCTCGATGTCCGGGTTCATCCGGACCTTCCGCTGTTCAAATTCGACTATCAGAAAGTGCAGCAGTGCATGTTTAATCTTCTCGATAACGCGCTCAAGCATACGCCAGCGAACGGATCCGTGACGCTAGTGGCTCAGCCGCATTTCTGGGAGCGGCGCGTTTCGGACGCGCCTCCTTCGGAAGAGCGGCGCCGGAACAACGGCCAACGCCGGAACAGCGTCCTGGTTTCCGTCAAAGATACAGGCAACGGCATCGCGCCTGAGTTTCACCAGGAGATCTTCGAAGAGTTCGTGCGCGTTGATCCTTCTTCATCGGGCATGGGCTTGGGATTGGCAATCACGAAGCGATTGATCCAGGCGCATCGGGGGAAAATTTGGGTAAACAGTGAAGTGGGCCGCGGGAGCACGTTTTCCTTCCTGCTACCCACCTACGTCGAGTAAACTGAGCGATAGAACCGCGCTCCATAGGTAGAAAAACGATGGCGAACAAAGAAAAGATCATGGTCGTGGACGACGAACCGAGCATACGAAAGTATCTCCAGACGTTGCTCGAGGTAGACGGCTTCGAAGTGGAGACGCTCTCGAGCGGCAAAGAAGCCCTCAAGCGGATCGGCAACGACGGCGAGCGACCCGACTTCATCATTCTCGACGTTTTCATGCCCGACATGGACGGCCTCGAAACGCTCAAGCAATTGATGCAGGTAGACCGCTCGCTTAACGTCCTGATGCTGTCGTGCTCGAACGAAGTGACGACGGTGGTCGAAGCGATCCGTCTCGGCGCGATCGATTATTTGACCAAGCCGTTCGAGAAGCCGGAACTCGAAGCGGCATTTCTGAAGTGCCACCAGAAAAAGGAACTGCGTTCGGAAAACCAGGCGTTGCGCGAATATTGCGAGGCGCTTACCGAGGACATCTCCTTCCTTGCGGCCAGCCCGCAAATGCTCAAGATCCGGCAGCAAATTCTGCAAATTGCGCCCGTCGATGTGCCGGTTTTCATCAGCGGCGAAAGCGGAGTCGGTAAGGAAGTAATTGCCCGCATGATCCATCTGCGCTCCACGCGCCTGCATCAGCCCTTCGTCAAGGTCAATTGCGCGGCGCTGCCGGGCGAACTGCTGGAATCGGAGCTTTTCGGCTACGAACAGGGCGCTTTTACGGGCGCCGTGCGCGCGAAGCCCGGCAAGTTCGAACTCGCCAACAAGGGCACGATCTTTCTCGACGAAATCGCCGAGATGAGCCCCCACCTTCAGGCGAAGCTCCTGCACGTTTTGCAGGACGGCCAGTATTCACGTCTGGGCGCACGCTCGGTCGTCAATGTGGACGTCCGTGTTCTGGCGGCGACCAACATGGACGTGAAGGAAGCCATGCGATCGGGGCGCTTCCGCGAAGACCTCTATTACCGGCTGAACGTCCTTTCGATCCACATCCCGCCGCTGCGCGAGCGTACGGCGGAAATTCCGCTCCTTTTCCGCCACTTCCTGGCCAAGTACAGCGAAAAATACCAGAAGCCGGCGCCCGATCCTTCGAAGCACCTGCTTGAAGCGGCGCTGCGCTATCCGTGGCCTGGCAACCTGCGGGAACTTGAGAATTTCGTGAAGCGCTACGTCATCCTCGAAGACGACGAAGGTAGCTTCCGCGAACTTCTCGAGATGACCGGCCAACAGCAACGCATACCTGCTCGCGAAGAGACGCCTGCGCCCAAGGAACAGGGCCTCAAAGCGCTTGTGCGCGGCTTGAAGGACGAAGCCGAAATGGAAGCAATCGCAGACGCACTTGAAAAAACGAACTGGTGCCGCAAGGATGCGGCGCGGATGCTCGGGATCAGTTACAAGGCGCTGCTTTATAAAATGCGCCAATTCAATCTCGATTCCGGGCGCGGCTCGCGTTCCACAGCCACAAAAGAAGCGGCAAAGACGGCAGCGGCGGCGAAGGAAACCGCAGCGAAAGAGACCGCGGCAAAAGAAGCTGCCGCGAAAGAACAAACTTCCGCGGAGCCCGCAGTGCGTAATTCTTAGCGCGCGCTTCGAACACAACCTGCTTCGATTTCCACAATTCCACAGAGAGGGCGAGAAAAAGTTCGCCCTCTATCATCTCCTCTTCATTTTTCCGCTGCGTCGCCGAATCGCGAACCGGCGCGTCTGAACTCATTCAAGAAACCGCGGAAGTCGTGGCCGGGGGCGTAGTCCTGTACCCCTGCAAAGAGTTGCATATGTTGGGCACATGCGTCGAAATAGCACTATCCATTAACTGTGGCTTGGTCTAGTATTCCGCTCCGAAACAGGCCGCGCGAGAATTTGACAGCGCGCCCGAACAGGTTGTGATCGTCCCACAACCGAAAATGCACGAAAGCCTTCGTTGTCTGTAAAGGGGTTGCTCTTCGCGTCGTTTTTCGGCAAAGGGAACGAGCGGGCGAGCAGCAGGATTCGCGCGACACGCGCATCTTTGGTACAGCGATTGCTGATTCTGCTCACGGGGGATTCTGTGTGCTTCAACCAAAGCTCGAAGGAGCAGCAGGAATGACGGAGCGTCGGATGGCCCGCAGGTACGATTTGTCGCTACCGGTGAACGTCCGCCTGCCAATCAACCGGGAACCCAGGTCGCACAACGGCCAGACACGGGACATTTCCACACGCGGCGTCTATTTCACATTGCAGAAGGATCTCGCCCCCGGCACCGAAGTCGATTTCACGCTCACGCTGCCGGCGGAGATCACGCGTGGCACCGAAGTCTTCGTTCGCGCCCATGGACGCGTCGTTCGGGTTGACAAGCGCGTCGAAGAGGATCAGGAAGCGGTGGGAGTCGCGGCGGTGATCGAGCGCTACGACATCATCCGAGGCGAAGGCTCCCGCGTCTGAGCTGCCGCCGCTCGGCGCAGTAATTCCTTCGTCGGCCTCCCTACCGACCTGAGGGCCGCCACGAACCTAGCATCCCACATTTCTTCTGACATCACCTCTAGGCCTCTCGACTCTTCTGCGCCGACCGGTGTGCCGTTCAGGTGTTCCAAGCCCATGCATATGTGGCAGTTGGTGTAATTCCAGTACTAGAACTATAGTTGGAAGTACCATTCCTCTAAGTGCCAACTATTTTCCAGCCTGCTCGGGAAGACGCGAGTTCAACTGGATCTACGACTCCCAGCCGGCCTCTTGGAAACGCCAACGAATGAATGCGTTATGGAACAGGAGGGCGACGACGAGAGAAACCCTCTCCAAGTCGCTTTTGGCGTTCGGTGTGCAACGCAGTTGACCAATGATGGCATCCGCTGCCCAATTGGGACCTCAGACGATCGCGCACCCGATCGAACTGCCGCCCGAACACATCTACTTCGGTCCGTCCGGGACGATGCAGTCTGTCCGGCAGAAGGTGGACCGCGCCTCGGGCTTGAATGTCCCGATCCTCATCCTGGGAGAAAGCGGAACCGGCAAAGAGGTTCTGGCGCGCTTCATCCATACCCGCTCCCCCTGGCGCGACGGCCCTTTCGTGAAGGTCAATTGTCCGGCAATCCCAGGCACTCTGCTCGAAAGCGAGCTATTCGGCTTTCAGAAGGGCGCGTTCACCGGAGCCAATGCGGCGAAGCCCGGCCGCATGGAAATGGCCCAGGGAGGGACGCTCTTCATGGATGAGATCGGCGAGCTCGACCAGAGCTTGCAGGCGAAGCTGCTCCACGTCCTCCAGGACGGCCATTTCACGCGTATCGGGGATCACGAAGAAAAGCGCATGGACGCGCGCGTCATTTGCGCGACGAACCGCCGCCTCCAGCACGAAATCGAAACCGGCGGTTTCCGTTCGGATCTCTTTTATCGCATCAACGTCATCAGCATTACGCTGCCTCCCTTGCGCGAGCGCCGCCAGGATATTCCGTATCTGATCGAATATCTCCGCCAGCAGTTCAATCGTCGTTTCCAGCGCGAAGCGCCTCCTCTTTCAAAGGAGACGATCCATGTGCTGCAGCAGAGAGACTGGCCGGGCAACGTCCGCGAGTTGGAGAACTGCCTGGCCCGGTATGTCGTCCTCGGGTCGGAAGAAGCCCTTCACGCCGAGCGGCTTGAAAAAACTCCTCTGAGTTTTACTTACGAGACGACGCCCGAGGGCAATATCCCGCTCAAGCGGATCGCCCAGCAGGTCACGCGGCGCATGGAGCACGACCTGATCCTGAAAGTGCTCCAGGCCAATCACTGGAACCGTCGCCGGGCGGCCGAAGTATTGAAGATCAGCTACCGAGCGCTTCTCTACAAGGTCCGTCAGGCAGGTCTCCCCTCGAAGCGCCCCCGGCGAAAGCTGGAAACGGAAGCTGAATTCCCGGCGGAATCCTCGGCCCAGACCGATTGAATTCTTGAAGTGCCGTGGGTGGCCCCCGCACCGCCCACACCCGTATCTGGTATGAAATCGCTTGTTGTGTCTGCCTTGCCCCGGCTCTTTAATTCGGCTAGCCTGAATCTAGATAAGGCCCATGTCCAGAGCAAACGGTAAGTCGAGCCTGAAGGTCTGTCTCTTGTCGCCGCATCCGATGGTATTGGACGAGTTCCGTCGGTTGCTGGAGGATTCAGGCTTTCAGATCACGTCCAAACAGCTCGATTCCATGCTGGCTCCCGACCTGCGCAGCCTCGATGTGCCCCGGGCTTCGGTCTATGTGGTTGACGCTCATGCCGCGCGCCAGGCCACGGGAGCGCTTCTGGGCAATATTCTCGACAAATACTCGAACGCGCGCCTCCTGGTAGTGGGAGATAAGCTCAAGGAGGCAGAAAGCTACTCCCTTCTCCGCCAGGGCGTGAAGGGCATCCTGACCTATGCCGAGGCCCGTCAACAACTTGCACGGGCCCTGCCGCAGGTCGCCTCGGGCGGCATCTGGGTCCCGCGCCCGCTCCTTTCCCGGTTCGTGGATTCGATCCTGAGCAGCGCGCAGGGACGCCGCCTCCGCGCGGATTCTCCGAGCGAGCTCAGTCGGCGGGAACAGGAGGTGCTCAGCGGTCTCCTTGAAAACCTGGCGAACAAGGAAGTTGCCGATCGTCTGCACATCTCCGAACGTACCGTGAAGTTTCACGTCTCGAACCTTCTCGCCAAGTTCGGAGTACGCCGCCGGGCCGACCTCATCCTCCTCTGCTATCAACGCCGCGCAAACGCGTAGTTTTTTCCGATTCGCCTAGCCGCTCGGAGTTCGCTGCTATACTTTCGCCGATGGCCAGCTTTTCAATCGAGAACTTCGGCTGCCGGGCGACCGAGGCGGACGCCGCCGCGCTTCTCCGCGAACTGTTGGCGAGCGGTCTCGCGCTCGTCGCTGAGCATGCCTCGGCCGATGTCGTCGTACTGAACACCTGCACCGTCACCGCCGCGGCGGATGCCCAGGCGCGCGAGGCGGTGCGCAAGATTCACCGCGCAAATCCCGCCACGCGCATTGTCGTCACCGGTTGCTACGCGCAGCGCGCGCCCGAAGAGCTCGCCGCGCTCGACGGAGTCGCGCTGGTTGTGGGGAACTCGCACCAGGCCGAAATCCCGAGCGCGATTCGCGAACTTCATGCGCCGGCGGCTGATTTCGTCCCCCTCGCGCGGCTTGACGATGATGCGATGTCGCTCGCGCGAGGTCCCGCGAAAATCCTGACCGGCGACATCTTCGTTCAGACGTCCGTCCAGGTCGCTTCCGCGTCGCTCGCCGGCGCCGACCGCACGCGGCCCATCCTGAAGATCCAGGATGGCTGCAACAATCGCTGCTCGTATTGCGTGATTCCGTTCGTGCGCGGACGCAGCCGCAGCTTGCCTCCGGATGTCGTTGTTGAGGAAGTGCGCAACCTGGTGGCGGCCGGCGCGAAGGAAATCGTCCTGAGCGGAATCAACCTGGGGAGTTATGGCCGCGATCTCGCGCCGCGGGCCGGGCTTGCGAACGTCGTGCGGCGAATCCTCGACGAAACGGCGCTCGAACAGCTCCGCTTCAGCTCGATCGAGCCGCAGGACGTCACCGAGGATTTTGTCGCGCTGGTCGCGTCCTCGGACCGCATCGCGCCGCATTTTCACGTGCCGCTGCAGTCGGGCTCCGATCGCATCCTGCGCGCGATGCACCGCTGGTATCGCGCCGAGCACTACGCCGAGCGCGTGAAACTGATTCGGCGTTTGCTGCCCGACGCCGCCATTGGCGCGGACGTCATCGTCGGCTTTCCGGGCGAGACGGACGGTGATTTCGAAGCCACGGCCGAATTCATCGAGCGCTTGCCGTTCACGTACCTGCACGTCTTCTCGTTTTCGACTCGTCCCGGAACCGAGGCCGCCAAGCTGGGCGCTGCCGCCGTGCCTCTACAGGTGATTCGCGAACGCGCTCGGGCGTTGCGATCGCTCGCGGAGCAAAAGTCGGCCGCGTTCCGCGCTTCCCAGGCGGGCCGCACTCTGCGCGCTCTCACTCTTGCCCGCGCCGGCGACGACTGGACCGAAGCACTCACGGGGAATTACCTGAAGTTGCGAATCCCGGGCCGCCACCCTGCAAACGAGTGGCACGAAGGGCGTCCTAACTAGGCTTCGAAAATCACGTGCGCAAGCGCCAAGTTCCCGCTGTGCGTGATGGAGAGGGAGATGCTTTTTACGCCCATGCGCTGGGCGATTTGCTGCGCCACCCCTTCGAGGCGAATCGTCGGCTTGCCGCTGGGCTCGCGCGCGACTTCGATGTCGCGCCAGCGAACGCCGCGGCTCCAGCCCGTGCCGAGGGCTTTCATCGCCGCTTCCTTCGCGGCAAATCGCGCGGCGTAGCGCTCGAATTTGTCCTTGTGGCTCTCGCAGTACGCCACTTCGTTCGGCGTGTACAGCCGCTCGAGAAATGGCGCTCCGTGGCGCCGAATGGCGGCCTCGATGCGGTCGACTTCGGCGATATCCAGTCCCAGCCCGACGATCATTGTCTCCGCACCCCGCTAGGCACTCCTGCGCCGCCGCGGGATTATACCTGACGATCCGACAAGGATCGTCATCCCGAGTCGACCAACGGGAGCGAGGGATCTCTCTTCGCCTGTCATCGCTGGAAGTATCGTGATAGGTTGCTTATGGGCGACTTTGCAGACCCGAACTGACCAAATGGCATCGACCGTCGCAAAAGAAGGACCGATTCAGCGAGGGCGTGCGCAGAAAAAATCCGCAGGATGGATGCTGCGGCGCGCCGGCGGCTTGCAGGTTCTGGAGGCGCCGCCGTTCGCGCGCCTTCGCTGGCTCGTCCACGGGTTCAGCACGCGCCCCGGCGGCGCGAGCGACAACGGCGCCCTGAATCTAGGCTTCACCGATTGGGATTCGCGCGAACGCGTGCTCGAGAATCGCGGGAAATTCTTCCACTCGATCGGCGCGGACAAAATGCGGGTCGTCACGCTCCGGCAGATTCACTCGGACGTCGTGCACCTCGCCGATTCGTCGAAGGCGGCAACCGCGCCCAAGGTGGACGCTCCCAAGGCGGATGCTCTGATCGGGTGCGAGCCGGGCGTCCTGCTCGTCGTTCAAACGGCGGATTGCGTTCCCATCCTTCTCGCCGATCCGAGGCGCCGCGCGGTCGCCGCGATTCATTCCGGCTGGCGCGGCACGCTTCGCCGCATCGCCGCAAAAACTCTCGGCCGGATGCAACTGGAATTCGGCACGCGCCCCGAAGATGCGATCGCCGCGCTCGGCCCCGGCATCGGCCGCTGCTGCTACGAAGTCGGCTCGGACGTCGCCCGCGAGTTCCACGCGCAGTTCCCCGCCGCGCGCGACTGGTTCGACGGCCCGTTCGACGCGCTCGCTTCCGGCGAAAATGACCCAAACTGGCTTCCCTGGCTCACGATGAGGCCGCCGGGGCATCCGCCGCCGTCGCCGCGCGTCCATCTCGATCTGATCGCCGCGAATCGCGCGATCCTCGCCGATGCCGGCGTTCCGCTGCGCCAGATTTCGGTTTCCGGGTTTTGTACCGCCTGCCGTGCCGATCTCTTTTTCAGCTATCGCCGCGAACGCACCACCAGCCGCCTGATGGCCGCCATCGGAATCCGCAGGTCTTCAGACCTGAGGCCTTTACGACGTCTGCGCCAGCGTTGACGCGCTCTCCGCGAGCGCCAATTGCCCGCACGCGGCCATCACATCCTGTCCGCGAGAATAGCGCACGAAGGCGAGCATGCCCTTATCGACGAGAATCTTTCGAAATTCCTCGATGCGCGCCGCGTCCGGCTTCTCGTACGGCAGGTCGCCCGGATTCCACGGGATCAGGTTCACCTTCGCGCGTAGGTTCGCGAGCAGCCGCACGACGCGCCGCGCGTCATCGGGCGAGTCGTTGAATCCACCGAGCAGCACGTATTCGAACGTCAGATGCTCCCACGGCCGCAGCGGGTATTTCCGGCAGGCGTCGAGCAGCTTTTCGAGCGGATACTTGCGATTGATCGGCATGATTTTGTCGCGTTGCTCGTCCGACGACGCATTCAGCGAAATCGCGACTTTCGGCCGCACCTTCTCCTGCGCCAGCCGCTCGATCCCGGGGACGATCCCGCTGGTCGAAAGCGTCGCGTGTTTCGGCGAAATCGCCATGCCGTTCGGATCGAGCAGAATGCGCAGCGCGGCCATCACCGCGTCGTAGTTCAAGAGCGGCTCGCCTTGGCCCATCAACACGATATTGGTTTGAGGTTTCAGCGCCGCGCGATTGTCTTCGAGCGCGACGAGCACCTGCCCCACGATTTCGCCCGCAGTCAGGTTCCGCACCAGCCCGAGCGTCGCCGTCAGGCAGAATCCGCAATCCACCGCGCAGCCCGCCTGCGTCGAAATGCAGATCGTCTGTCGGTTTTCTTCCGGCATGAACACGGTTTCGATCGTTGCCGGCTTTCCATCGGCGGTGCCGTCCAACGCCAAGACATACCGCACCGTGCCGTCCGACGACCGGTGCCGCCGCACGATTCGCGGCAGCGCGATGGCCGCCTCGCGCGACAGCCGCTCGCGCAGCGCCGCAGGCAGGTTCGTCATCGCCGCGAAGTCGAACCGCCGCTCGGCGTACAGGGCGTGATAGATCTGCGCGCCGCGATACCCCGACTCGCCGAGCGATTCCAGCACTGCCCGCAGCTCTTCCGCGGATTTTCCGAGCAGGTTTAGGGCGGAATTTGAAGCCTGTTGCAACATCTTAAGTGCATGATAACACGCGGCGGAATTGGGCACCGCTCGCGCGAACCGGAATGACTTTTGGTCTCGCGGCGTGCAGAATAGAAGCATACATGTCGAAGACAACACATAACGTGCAGAAGGAAGTTCTGCCCAACGGCCTCGTGGTCATTACCGAGCCGATGGAGCACGTCCACTCGGTTTCCGTCGGGATCTGGCTGCGCTCTGGCTCCCGCCGCGAGCCCGCCGAGCTGAACGGCATCTCGCATTTCATCGAGCACATGGTGTTCAAGGGCACGGCGCGGCGTACCGCCGAAGACATCGCGCGCGAAATGGACAGCGTCGGCGGCATGCTCGACGCGTTCACCTCGAAGGAAATGGTCTGCTTCAACACGCGCGTCCTCGACGAGCATTTGCCGAGAGCCTTCGACGTCCTCGCGGACATGGTCCTCGAGCCGAAATTCGCCGACGAAGACATCGCGCGCGAGCAGGGCGTGGTCCTCGAGGAAATCCGCATGACGCAGGACAATCCCGAAGACCTCGTCCACGAGCTTTTCACGCAGAATTTCTGGGCTCCGCACGCGCTCGGCAAGCCGATTCTCGGCACTCCGGAAACGGTTTCCGCGTTCACGCACGACACGCTCCAGAAATGGTTTCGCCGGTGGTACGCGCCGAACCATCTCGTGATCACCGCGGCCGGCCACCTGACTCACGCGCAGCTCGTCGATCTCGTCTCCGAGCGCTTCGCGAAGCTCGCGCCGTCCGAAGACGGCCAGGCCGAACCGGAGCCGCAGGCCGCGCCGCACATCACTCTGCGCACCAAGCGCGAACTCGAGCAGGTGCACATCTGCCTGGGCGTGCCTGCCTTCGCCATGACGGACGACCGCCGCTTCGCTGTCTCGATTCTCAACAATATTCTCGGCGGCGGGATGTCCTCGCGGCTGTTTCAGAACATCCGCGAGCGGCAGGGCCTGGCCTACGCGATCTTCAGCGAGCTGAGTTCCTATCGCGACGCGGGAGTGCTTTCCGTCTACGCGGGCACTGCGCTCGAAACCGCCGAGCAGGTCGTCCGCTCCGTGCTCGACGAATTCCGCCGCCTCAAGGACGAGCCGCTCGACGCGGAAGAGCTGCGCCGCGCCAAGGACCACCTGAAAGGCTCGATGCTGCTCTCGCTCGAGGGCTCGGGCTCGCGGATGTCGAGCCTCGCGCGGTATCACATCTATTTCGACCGCCAGTTCACTCCCGACGAGCTGATCGCCATGCTCGAAGCCGTCACCGCCGAGCAAGTTCAGCAGATCGCCCGCGAATTCTTCGAGCCTCGCCGCGTCGCCGCCTCCGTCGTCGGCAACCTCAACGGCTTCGACCTTACCCGGGAACAACTCGCCTTCTAGCGGGCATTTTAGGCACCAATCCCGCAAACCCTTGGTTCACAGGAGGCATCGAACCCGGTATGATAAGAGCTTCACGATAGAGTCCGCGCGGTGCCGTGGCAGCGTGCTAGGAGAGTAATGGGCGTTCCTGGACCAATATCGCAGATGTGGGCGGTGTCGTCGTACGTCATCAGCCAAAAGCTGAAAGGGCGGAAGCAGTATCCGCTCGTGCTGATGCTCGAGCCGCTGCTCCGCTGCAACCTCGCCTGCGCCGGCTGCGGCAAGATTCAGTATCCCGCGCACGTCCTGAAGAAGCAGCTCACCCCCGAGGAGTGCTTCCGCGCGGTCGACGAATGCGGCGCGCCGGTGGTCAGCATCCCGGGCGGCGAGCCGCTGATGCATCCGCAGATTCCCGAAATCGTCGCCGGGCTCGTCGCGCGCAAGAAGTACATCTACCTCTGCACCAACGCGCTGCTGCTCACCGAGCGGCTTCACGAGTTCACGCCCAGCAAGTATCTTTCGTTTTCGGTCCACATGGACGGCGAGCGCGAGCGCCACGATTTTTCGGTCTGCCGCGAGGGCACCTACGACAAGGCCGTCGCAGGCATTCGCCTCGCCCTCGAGCGCGGCTTCCGCGTGACCACGAATACGACGCTCTTCGAGGGCGCCGATCCGCAGAGCGTCCGCCAGTTCTTCGACGACATGATGGACCTCGGCGTCGAGGGCATGATGCTTTCCCCCGGCTACACTTACGACAAAGCGCCGGACCAGCAGCACTTCCTCAGCCGCAAGAAGACGCGCAATCTCTTCCGCCAGATTCTGAGCAACCGTTCCGACAAGTGGCGCTTCAACCTCAGCCCCTTGTTCCTCGAATTCCTGATGGGTAAGCGCACTTACAAATGCACGCCCTGGGGCATGCCCACGTACAACATTTTCGGCTGGCAGAAGCCCTGCTACCTCCTCCAGGACGGCTACGCCGACACCTTCGACGAGCTGATTCGCGAGACCGAGTGGGATCGCTACGGCACCGAGAGCGGCAATCCCAAGTGCGCCAATTGCATGGTCCACAGCGGCTATGAAGCCAGCGCCGTCAACGACACCTTTGGCTCCGTCGGCGGCTTCCTCGCCACCGTCCGCGCCACGCTTTTCCACAAGTACAAGGATCCGGACGCGATGGGCGGCGCTCCCAGCGACGCTGGGAGCCCCTCTGGCCAGCTCGTCCAGATCGCCGCGCCAAAGGCGTAGATGCCCGGTTGCGGCACGGAATTGCGGGTTTCATCCACCCGAAAAAGCTCGCGCGAAGCGCGAACCTTTGCGCCGATTCTCTCGCGGCATGTCGTCACGGATTGCCGCCACTAAACCGAAATGAGCGCCTGACATGACCGATTCGAATGCATCTGCCAGTTCGTCCGAGGAACATCTCGGAGTGGTCCACGAAAATCTCGAAGGCTGGATTCCCTCGACCGCCACCGAGCCGGAAATTCGCGCGGCCCTCGAAAAAGCATTCGACTATCGCGGAGATGTGACTATCACGCTCAAGGACGGCCGTGTGATCGAAGGCTACGTCTTCGACCGCAAGAACGGCCCTGCCCTGGCCGATTGCCTTGTTCGCCTCATGCCCAAGCCGAAAGACGCAAACGACCACCCCGGCAAGCTCAACATCTCCTACGCCGATATCGCCGCGCTCGCGTTCACCGGACGCGACACCGCCGCCGGGAAAAGCTTCGCCGCATGGGTAAAGAAGTACAACGAAAAGAAGGCCGCCGGCGAGAAGAACATCGGCATCGACTCCGACCCCATCGACTAGGCTCTCCCACGGTTAGCTCTGTGCCTCTGCCTCCCTGCCCTGAGTGATGTGGCGAACGGCGTGGCTATGTTTTTCCTTTGACGCAGCCTCCGCGCTCTGCCAATATCCTGAGCGGTTCGGATTTTTCGGCTGAGGGCAACCGCATCTCGTTTCGCATCTCCATTCTGGCCTCCGGCAGCACGGGCAACGCGACGTTGCTCGAAACCGGGCGCACCACCCTCCTCATCGACGCCGGCCTTGGCAAGAAGGAAATGCTGCGGCGCTTCGAAGCGCTGGGCCGCGCGCGCCCCGAGCGCGTGGACGCCATCCTGATCACTCACGAGCACTCCGACCATTCGAGCGGCGCGGCGCAGATGGCGCGCGAATTCGACTGCCCTG
>Ga0181521_10001735_pt1 | contig 26782 bp, 21 predicted proteins | sample PEATcosm2014_Bin_32_FD_119764 | JGI IMG/M metagenome (GOLD analysis project Ga0181521, IMG submission 119764) | Peatland microbial communities from MTU Mesocosm Facility, Houghton, MI, USA - PEATcosm2014_Bin02_60_metaG | ecosystem: Environmental > Terrestrial > Soil > Wetlands > Peat | place...
CCTTCACGGCAGCCACAAATGCCAGCCCAATCCCGGTGTTGCCGCTGGTCGGCTCGATCAGCACGGTCTTGCCCGGCTCAATCTTTCCCGCGCGCTCGGCCTCGACAATCATGCTCACGCCGATGCGATCCTTCACGCTGGCCAGCGGATTCTGGCTCTCCAGCTTGGCCACCACCTCCGCGACGCAACCTGCCGTAACCTTGTTCAGCCGCACCAGCGGCGTATTGCCGATCAACTCCGTGACATCATTGGCGATTTTCATGCGATAGGTCTCCTATCCAACAGTCTGTACCCGGGCTTCGAACCAGCCGCATCTACAGGCTAACATCTGCCGCCGCCAGACGGGTGCGTCCCACCTTGCCGCAGCGCAGGTCGGGGGAAATCCAATGAAGTTCAGCTAAGGAAGAAAGAAGAAAAGGAGAAGCTGGGAGACGGGACGGCCTCCTATCGGTTTGCCAGTCCGTAGCTCACAGCCCCTGCCGAAAGGCTGCTGTTGACCATGGTGACGATCCGTTCCAGCTTGTGGTGACCCGTCTTGTGGAAGAAGTAGCTGAGGCCGATCACTCCCGCCGTCTCGGCCGCAAAGTTCATGGCCAGGCCCGGAGTCGAGCGGCCGAACACGCGAACCATCGGATTCAGTTCTCGCCCACCGCTTTGCAGGTTGGCGCGCGTCACCGCGAAATCTGCCCCGCTCAAGGCCGCCGACACTGCAAAGAGCGCGCAATTCTGCTTGTCCCAGAACTTGTGCTCCCCGAATTCCCTGGTAGGTGTGACCACGACTGCGGGCGTCGGCTCAACCGACGGCGCGTCTGGCAGAGGCCCTTGCGCGAACAGCGCCGGACAAAAAATACAACTCGCTACCAGTACTGTGGCGCGGCCGCGAAACAACTCTCGGAATCTGCGGGAAGTCATAGGCGCTCGCCTTGGTCGGCCGAGCGCCCACGAAGGCGCAATTAGTCCTCCAGCCACCCAGCATTAGAATCGCCGCAAGTGGTGCAGAATCAAGTTGTTAAGCTTCGCGCGTTGTGGGGAATCGAGGGTAACTGTGCACAGTTTTGCAGGTTCGCGTCCAAGTTCTTACCTAACCGGCCGCACGCCCGCTGTCATTTCCGGCGAATTGCACGCTGCCCACTGCTTGATTTGGCGTTCCAGAGGTTGGCCCGCAGCCTCCACTACTTCTTGTAGATAACCCCGCCCTTCATTACAAACCCAACCTTCTGCAAGACTCCGATGTCCTCCAGCGGATCGCCCGGCACCGCAATCACATCTGCCAGATATCCCGGCTCCAGTGCTCCGATCTGCCCTTCCCAGCCCAGCAGTTTCGCACCGTTCAGCAGATCCGCCTGCAGCACCGCCAGCGGCGCCATACCGTACTTCACCATCAGCACGAACTCCCGCGCCTGCGTGCCGTGCGGGAACGGCCCCACGTCCGATCCGACTGCCATGGGCACTCCCGCCGCAACTTGCTTCTTGAAATCCTGTGCTTTTGCATCGAGCATCTCGTGCTCGCGCGCAGCCTGCGCCGCCGTGGCCGCGTGCTCCGCAAAATATTCGAATATCGTGAATGTCGGCACCGCAAAGATCTGTTTCTCCTTCATCAGCCGCATGGTCTCGTCGCCAAGCTGGTTGGCATGATCAATAGAAGCCACTCCCGCCTGCGCCGCGTAAAGTGTCCCCGGTTCTCCGGTCGCATGAACCGCAACCCGTTTGCCTAATCGCGCCGCCTCCTTGACCGCAGCCTCCAATTGTGGCTCCGTGTACTGATACACGGTCGTGAACTTCCCATCCCGGATCCGATCTGCCCCGGTCTCATAGATCTTGGTAAAGTCCGCGCCTTCCTTGAACTGGCGCCGCATCACCGTGACGAGTTCGTCTGCGTTATTCGCATAGTCGGCATTCGGCAGAACATGCTGTTCCGGGTTGTAGCCAAGCGCATCCTCATGCCCGCCCAGGATATTCACCGCGTTCCCGCTGATGCGCAGCCGCGGTCCTGGGATGAGCCCCTCGTTAATCGCATCGCGCACCGCAGTATCGGCCGACCCCGCGCCCTCCGTCCCCATGTCGCGCTCGGCGGTAAAGCCCGCCATCAGGTCATTGCGCGCCGCCAGCGTCGCCAGGATTGTGCGTTGCGGCACCGATTCCTCGACCGTCTGCAGGTCCTCCGCACCGGGGTGAAGAAAAAGATGGATGTGCGCGTCAATCAATCCCGGAAGCAGGGTGCAATCCCCCAGGTCAATCACTTCCGCTCCCGCCGGACGCCTCACCGAACTTCCCACCTCGACGATGCGCTCCCCCTGAACCAGAACCTCGCCCGGCTTGGCCATATGTCCGGTCTTGACGTCCAGCAAGCGAGCAGCGTGCAGCACAACCGGGTGGGTAGGCGCAGCCGTCGTCTGTCCCTGAGCAGCCACCATTAACCCGAAGGCCAGTAGCCCGAGCAATCGAAATGCAAAGTTTCGAGTAGTCATATCGCCCGCGATGGTACCACCTCGTTTCCCCTGATACCACACTGGCGCCTCCCGACAACCGTTCCTTGCGTCCTTCGCTATCTTCGCCGTTTAGGGCGATCTCCCCGCGGGATTGCCAGAAACGTGCCCCGTTCTTGCCTGATGCAACAGCTGACTGTGATCCCAATCACAACACGCAGTACCAAAAATCACGACACAATCCGCACCTGGCACGCGAAACTTGATTAGCTGCTTATGACCGAGTTCAGCATCCTCACCAATCGCAAGCGCGCCGTGATCGCCCTCGTTCACTCCCTCGTGTTCCTGGGGATTGCGCTTCACGGCTTCGTCTCGCCCCGGCTTGCGCTGGCGCTTCACGCTCCCGGCGCAGTTTCAGCCATGATTCTGGTCGCGATCTACGTCATCGTCGCCTCCACCCTTGCATGGCTGGTGAGCATTTCGCGTTGTGCCCCGGAGCGTCTGTACTTCGTCCTCTGCACCAGCAGCGCAAGCTTCGGCCTGTTGCGCACTATCTTCGGCGATGCCGCCCTGCCCGCCGCCCAATACCTGCGTGTAGTTATGCTGACCTCAGCCGTGGTGGTCGGCGCGTGGATTTTTCGCTCCTTCTCTCGCCCTGTCCCCGAAGACGCGCTGTCCGACTGAACCATTCCTCTGGAAATAAGAAAGCCGCCCGGGATCGATTCCGGGCGGCGAAATCAGGAGGTTCGTGCGAGGCTTACCCGGCCGTCGCCTAAGTCAGGACAACGGCTTATGAGAGAAAGAACTCCTTGGTCAGCGTGGCCCAATCCTGATCGGGCAGGTGCTGCGTGATGTCATCCACCGCCACGCCGCCATCTTGCGCCAGCGCGCTGGCCATCGCGATCGGCATTCTCTTCCGCAGCCGCAGCGCCGACTCTTCGGTCCACACCCGCGCCAGCATGCCGCCAAACAGGTTGCGGAAGTTGGTCTTAGTGTCCGGAGCTTGGACGGTCACCAGCCAGCCTTCTCCGTACGGATCCTTCCGCGCCAGTTCCGGGTCCTTCATCGCAGCTTCGTTGATGTCACTGACCGTGCCTTCGATCGGCGATATCATGTCCACCGATTTGCCGTCCCGGAAGATCGTCCAAATCTTTTGTCCTTGCCGGACCCAGCGCCCGCGCTGCGGCAGCACAATGCTGTCAATCTTCCCTACCAGCTTCGACGCGAAATCATCCATGCCCACCCGCACCAGTTCGCGGCTTTCGCTCAGCGCCCAGGTATGCCCCGCGTGATAGCGCAAATTCTCAGGAACCTGGAAGCCCGCTACCAACGCCGGAACCATTCGCGGCGGTGCTTCACGAGGAACGGCTTGCAGAACGGGTTGCTTTGCCAGTTTCTGACCACGCACATAATCAATCATTAGAAAGAGGCCGAATGTAAGCAGTACCAGGATGACTGTCATAACTCACCTCGCCCGGAGCGCCCTCTTCTTTCGGAGCTGCTCGTCACCTTTCCTAAAAGCAATCCCCAGGCCATACCGAACTAGACCGGGGACATCAAGCTTCGCTCACATGCATCTCTTGATTTATGAATGAGATAGCGCGATCGAGCTTTCCCTAGAGAAGAGACCTGCGCAAGAACTCAGCAGTGAACGCCGTTGCAAGTCACAACAAGAGACGCGGCGATTCCGCCGTGCACACGTGGCTACATGCTCCGAACCAGCGTGCTATCAGCTAGTTGGGAGGGCGCACCACTGGCTGATGCGATCCACATCATGCGCTGCTGCGAAAAGCAACGCCTCGGCCGTCCTTGCCAGGGCCCTGAAAACATATTGATCCGCGTCACGCACAAAAGTGATGCCGGTCACGGCTGAGAGATGTTTAATCGATGAAACTCTTAGCTGTCTGAAGCTGCTGAATTTCGCGACAGCCTCTGATCTGATGAGGTTAGCAGCTCACTATCGGTCCGATTCCGTTTAGGGTTACCCCGGTAATCGTTCCTTTTTCCCTCATTCAGCTCAAGGCGTCGGTCGAAACGGTTTGTCGGGGCGGCTCTGTCTGCTCGAACAGCCAGGCCCGAGGAGACATTCTTCATGAGCAAAGCGCTCTTATACGATTCCACGATCTGCATCGGGTGCAAGCAGTGTGAAGTGGCTTGTGCCAGCCAAAACAAACTTCCTTACAACGATGCGATCGCCGCCGAGGAACGGCAATCAGAACACAAGTACACGGTCGTCATGACGAAAGGCGACAAGTTCATGCGGCGGCTGTGCATGCACTGTGAACACCCCGCGTGTGCTTCGGCTTGTCCGGTTGGGGCCTTCCACAAGACGAAAGAAGGACCAGTTGTATATGACGTGTGGAAGTGCATCGGCTGCCGTTATTGCATGGTGTCTTGCGCCTTCAGCCAGCCCAAGTACGAATGGGGTTCGCTGAATCCGCGAGTGCGCAAATGCATTATGTGTCCCGACCGCGTCGTCGCCGGCAAGCAGACGGCATGCGCCGAAATCTGTCCCACGGGCGCTACCAAGTTCGGCGACCGCGATGACCTCGTGAAGGAAGCGCAGGACCGCATCCGGCAGAATCCATCCACCTACCTGCCTCGCATTTACGGGCTCCACGAAGTTGGCGGTACCTGCGTCCTCATTCTTGCCGGCGTGAAAGTCGAGGAATTCGGCTATCCGGCATCGGAAAAAATTGGCGACACGCCCATGCCGGAATACACCGGTAAGGTCATGGAGAAAGTGCCAGACTTCATTCCGGTGTGGTCGCTGGTGCTGGGAGGCATTTACTGGATTTCCCATCGCCGCGACGAGGTGGCTGCCGCCGAAGCCAACGAAAAGAAGAACGGTGGTGCGCGATGAAAATCAAGCTTACTTTCTGGAAAGTTGTATTCATCGTGATCATGGCCCTCGGCTTTTACTCCACCATTATTCGCTATTCCCGCGGCCTGGGCGCAGTCACAAACATGTCCGACCAGTTCCCCTGGGGCTTCTGGATCGGCTTCGACTGCCTGTGCGGCGTAATGCTGGCTGCCGGCGGCTTCTGCATGGTGGGTGCGGTCTATTTGTTCAACGTCGAAAGCCTGCATAGCGTTGTGCGTCCCGCGGTCTTGACGGCCTTCCTCGGCTATTTGCTTTTCATTGTCGGGCTGCTGTTCGATCTCGGCCGTCCCTGGTACATCTGGCACCAGCTCATTTACATGAACCCGCATTCGGTGATGTTTGAGGTGGGCATGTGCGTGATGACCTACACCACGGTGCTCTTCTTTGAATTTCTCCCGAGTGTCTTCGAGCGCTTCAATCTCAAGACACCAATCAAGTGGATTCACAAGATATACCCGCTATTGATCGTGGCGGGCATCCTGCTCTCGACTCTGCACCAGAGTTCGCTCGGATCGCTGTACTTAATCATGCCGAGCAAGCTGCATCCGTTCTGGTACTCGCCCGCGCTGCCGTTCTTCTTCTTTGGTTCGGCGGTTGCGGTTGGTTTAGCAATGACGATCTTCGAGTCCACGCAGAGCGCAAAGGCTCTCGGCCGTCATCTCGAACTTCCGGTCCTGGTCCGGCTGGGCGGGGCCTTGCTGGTCGCTCTCTGGATTAATGCCCTGCTCCGCTTCCAGGATTACTTTCATCGGGATATGCTCCGCCAAATCATTAAGCCCAGCTATGAAGCTTACTTCCTGTGGCTTGAACTGGCGCTGTCCTTCGTGATCCCCATCACCCTGCTCAGCTTCAAGAAAATCAGACTCTCGCCCAACGGCTTGTATCTGGCTTCGATCCTCAGTCTGTTCGGCTTCATCACCAATCGCCTGAATGTCAGTCTCATCGGATTTGAGACATTCGCCGGGCACCATTACGTGCCGAAGTGGACCGAGTTCTCGATCACTTTGATGATCGTTGCCATGGGCTTTGCCCTGTTCAGGTTGGCCGTGCAGTATCTACCCATCTTCCCCGAGGAAGAACTCTTTCGGAGGCGCCTGCCGGCGCTGAACGTCGTGCCGTCAGCCGTTTCCCCGGTGCCGGAACATGCCGGAGACTGAACCAACTCGCTTTCGCTGGCTGCGCCTGACGCATAGTCTCAGCGCCAAGTTGAACCTGCTTCTGCTGGGCACGATGGTCATCATTTTTGCCCTGCTCGGCTACCTTAACGTCCGTCTGCACCGCCAGCATCTGGAACAGATCACGCTGCTCAGCGCCGAGCGCGTCAGCGGTGTGATCCAGCACAGCACCACCGACTACATGCTGCGCAACGACCGCGAGGGACTCTATCGCTCCATCCAGACCATCGCCGGTGAGCCGGGCATGGTGAAAATCCGCGTCTTCGACAAGGAAGGCAGAATCACTTACACCACCGATCCGGCGGAGCTCAATCATGTGGTGGACAAGAGAGCCGAGGCCTGCTACGCCTGCCATGCCCAGTCGCAGCCGCTGGCCCGCCTGAATCGCCCCGACCGCTTTCGCATTTATCGCAACCTTGGCGGAACCCGCGTACTGGGCATCATTACGCCCATCGAGAACCAGCCCGCCTGCTCCAATGCCGCCTGCCACGCCCATCCCGCCGAGCAGCAAATCCTCGGCGTGCTCGACACCAACCTCTCTTTGCAGAGGGCCGACGTACAGCTGGCTGAAAGCACCCGCCGCATGATCGCCTACACCGCCTGCGCTCTTCTGCTGATCGCTCCGCTGAGTTGGTTCTTTGTCTGGCGGATCGTCGGGGTTCCTGTGACCGCGCTCCGGCGTGGCACCGAGCGCCTCGCGGCAGGCGATCTGGGCTACCAGATTGATGTGCAATCCAAGGATGAAATTGGCGAACTCGCCGATTCCTTCAACGGCATGAGCCGCCAGCTGCAGTCTGAACACAACGAGAACCTGGCCTGGACTCACACCCTGGAACAGCGCGTCGAGCAAAAAACTCGTGAGCTCAAACGCGCCCACGAGCATGCCTTGCACACCGAGAAAATGGCGTCCGTCGGCAAGATGGCCGCCGTGCTCGCTCACGAAATCAACAATCCCCTCTCCGGCATTCTTACCTACGCCAAACTGCTGCGGAAGTGGATGGATCACCAGGAAGCCGCAAGCGACGACGCCAGGCGCAGCCGCCGCCAGGAAATTTGCGACTCTCTCGATCTCATCGCCAGCGAGAGCCGCCGCTGCGGCGATCTGGTTAGGAACCTGCTGACTTTCTCCCGCGCCACCCCCATGAACCTGCAGGCCACCGACCTGAACCAGGTCACCGATCGCGCTGTGCGCCTGATGCAGCACCAGCTCGATCTCGCCGGCATTCAGGTGCAGCCGCAACTGGATCCCGCTCTGCCGCACGTTCTCTGCGATGCCGCTCAGATTGAGCAGGTGCTCCTCGCTCTGGTGGTGAACGCTATGGATGCCTTGCCTCAGGGCGGCAATCTGTGGATCATCAGCAGTGCCAGCCGCGAAGACAACTGCGTCCGCATCGTGGTCCGCGACGACGGCACCGGCATCGCGCCCGAAATCCTGCCTCATCTCTTCGAGCCATTTCTTACCACCAAAGAGACCGGGCGCGGCGTGGGGCTGGGCCTCGCGATCAGCCACAGCATTCTCGAGCGTCACAACGGAAGCATCGAAGTGCAATCCGAAATTGGCCGCGGCACCACCTTTACCATAACTCTGCCCTGGGACGCCGAAGCGGACACCACCGTTTCGTCCCAAGTCGAAACTGCCGCTGCCCCTGGCGGGAGGTGATCAACGTGGAAGCACAAGGCAAGCTACTGATCGTGGATGATGAACTCAGCGTCCGCGATTCTCTCGGAAAATGGTTTCGCGAAGAAGGCTACGAGATCGGCACTGCCGAAAGTGCCAGCGACGCCCTCACCCGCATGGCCGAGAACAAATGGGACCTCGCTCTGCTCGACATCAAGATGCGCGGCACCGACGGCATCGAACTGCAGCGCCGCCTTCATGAACTCGACCCTGACCTGATCGTAATCATCATGACCGGCTACGCCTCGGTGGAAACCGCCGTGACCGCCCTGAAGAACGGCGCCTACGACTACGTCAGCAAACCGCTCGACCCCGACGAAATCGCGCATCTCGTGAAAAAAGCCCTCGCCCATCGCCGGGCCGAGAAAGAGAACGTTCGCCTGCGCGAGGCAGTGGCCGAAGCCACTCGCCCCGGCGATCTCGTGGGACAGAGTCCGGCTATGCGGAAAATCCTCGAGGCCATCGAAACCGTCGCCCCCACCGACGCCAACGTGCTCATCACCGGCGAGAGCGGCACCGGCAAGGAACTGGTCGTCCGCGCCATTCACGCCGGCAGCATGCGCCGCTTTCATCCCCTGGTGGCCATCCACTGCGGTGCCCTTACTGAAACGTTGCTCGAAAGCGAGCTCTTCGGCCACGAAAAAGGCGCCTTCACCGGCGCGCAATACCGCAAGAAAGGAAAATTCGAAATTGCCGAGGGCGGTACTATCTTTCTCGATGAGATTGGCGACATCAGCCTGAAGACTCAAACCGATCTCTTGCGCGTGCTGCAGGAGCGCGAGATCACTCGCGTCGGCGGCAACCAGGTCATCAAAGTAGACTTTCGCTGCGTGGCCGCCACGAATCGGAATCTCGAAAGCATGATCGAAGAGGGCACGTTTCGTCCCGACCTTTATTACCGGCTCAATGTTTTCCATATCGAGCTGCCGCCGCTGCGTGACCGCCGCGAAGACATTCCTCCGCTCGTCGAACATTTTGTCCGGAAGTTCGCTCTGGCCATGAACAAACACATCGACCGCATCGCGCCCGTCGCCATGAATCAGCTGCAACAGCAGCCCTGGATGGGTAATGTTCGCGAGCTCGAGAACGCTGTCGAGCGTGCCATGGTCGTCGCGCAGGAACCAGAACTCCGCGAGCAGGACTTCATCTTCAAATCGCAGGCTCCTCTTGCGGCCAACGGTAAATCTCTGGACGAAATCGAGCGCACCCACATTCTGCGCACGCTCGACGAGTGCGGTGGCAACCAGAGCCGGGCTGCCGAAGTCCTCGGCATCGACCGCGTCACGCTCCATCACAAACTCAAGCGCTATGGCTGGTCTCGCACTCCGGTCGAGGCGCGATGAACCGGGTTGGTATCAACGTCAGGAGTCCGTTGTGGGAGTTATGGTTTGAAAGGGCGCGGCTTCAGCCGCGCCGAAACCGGGCGATCGAAATCAGGGCTTTAGCCCCTGCTCCACATGAATCTCGTGCACCTGCTGCCGGTCGGTAAGGTCGAGGCTTCCCTCCTCGAGGATTTGCGCGTCGCGATTCCCCAGTGTCTCCACGTCGCCTGTGAGATTCTTCCCGTCGAACTCGATCCCGTCCCCTCCTACCACGCGGAGCGCCAGCAGTATCACTCCTCCGAAATCTTGCAGCGCATGCAGCCTTTGCTCCGGCCGCACGACTGGCGGCTGCTCGGCATCGCTGAGGTTGACCTGTACATCCCCATCCTGAAATACGTTTTCGGCGAGGCGCAAATGGGAGGCCCCTGTGCCCTCGTCTCTTTTCACCGCCTGCGCCAGGAGTTCTACGGCCTCGACCGCGATGATGCCTTGCTGAGCCAGCGCCTGCTCAAGGAATCCGTCCATGAACTGGGCCACACCCTCGATCTCCACCACTGCCAGGACTATCGCTGCGCCATGGCCTCGGCCCATGCCGTGGAATGGATTGATTTGCGGGAGAGCACACTGTGCGAGGCCTGCCGAAACCAGGTGGAAGCGAAGGCGGCTGCGGCGGTTAAGTACTACTAGTGTCCTGTCTCTGACGTTGATGTAATAATCCGGACTGCCAGATCCTCGCCAGCATCGCTCGGTTTTGTTCGCGAAACTCAGAGACGGGACGCTAGTGAGCTGCCAGCCATACCTCATGAATCGCCGAAATGACGACCTCCGGATGTTCGGTTGGCATTTCGTGGCTACTGTCGACCACGATCTGCTTGCCATGGGTCGAGAGACGAGCCAACTCCGGCTGTAACTGGTGGACCCAAAGATCCTCCTCCGCCTGTGCGTCCTTGGGCGGGATCTCCGGAGGTATATCGTCCTGTCTCGTCGCGGTAAGCACAATCATCGGGCGATCCCCGAGGGTTCCGGCATTTCGCACCTGTGCCGCGCTCAAAGTTGGGAATACCTGATCCTCATCGATCGTAGCGAATTGATGTTTGGTCGGAAGCGTCAGGAAATCTTCTTCCTCCCGGAATGCTCTGGGCCAGAATGCAGGCGCGTCGCGATTCGCCGTCAGGCGAGCCCAGCCAAGATGGAGCCGAAAGAAATATTTCAACTTTTTCCAGCCAGGGTGTTTGCGGTAGTCCTGTGACCATTTGCGGATAGACTCCGGCGCTCTCAGGTCCTGATCTTCATGGGAAACGTCAACCAGCACCATTCCCGCAACATCATTTGGATATTGACCGGTGTAAACCCTGATGTCGTACCCGCCCATAGAGTGACCGACAAGAACGTACGGACCTTTTTCACCGGCCGCCTGCATCAACTGTTTCAGTTCGCGCGCAATCTGCAGGCTGCTGCGAGGTTCCGGACCGGAGTCGCTCCAGCCATATCCGGCGCGGTCGTAGGAACACACGCGGGAGAACTTCGCGACCTCTGGTTGCACCATCAGCCAGTCAACCGAAGGGCCGCCCGAACCGCTCTCCAGTATTACCGTGGGCGAACCCTGCCCGCTGCAGTCGATGTTCATGCGGATCGAACCAGCCTGGACGAGGTGGCCACGCTGCGGGAAACGTTGCGCGTCACGCCACCTGCCGATCACCTCGTAGAGCGTGCCGGTGATCGCCAGGGACACGGTAACGAGGCAGAGGCCAGTGAGCGACGCGCGGGCGATTCGCTTCATTCGCATCAATTCTGGCGTCCTATCTCTGAAATTCGTGAACAAAACCGAGCAATGCCGGCGAGGATCTGGTCGGTCTGGATTATTACATTAACTTCAGAGACAGGCACTAGGTAAGTCACGCAGCTCATGTGGGGACAGCCGCCCCAGCCTGCCCTGAGCGACCCCGAGCATGCCGAGCGGGAGTCGAACGGGGCTGCCCCGCGGAGGAGTGAAGCTCCGCAAATAGATGTTGAAGACCCCTACGCCACTGGCGCCGCTTCCCGCTGCCTGCATAGTTCCTGCACCGCAGCCTCCACCAGCACATTCATCGCCGCCGCTACCGCTGGCGATAACTCAGTGCTCCAATCCGTGTTCGCCGGTTGAACCCCCAGCAGCACCACCGCCGGTTGCCGCCGTGCCAGCATCCGCAACGCCACCAGCAGATCAGAGACCCCTAACTGGTGCACGCTGCTGTTGCCGGGCAGGGAATTCAACTCCTCGCCCGACATGCGCACCACCGTTCCCGGAGTTTCACCCACGTCTACCGCGTCAATCACAATCAGGCGCGAACAACTCCAAATATACGGAAGCAGTTCCAGCCCCAGAGTCCCGCCTTCAACCAGAGAAACATCTTCCGGCACGCGCGCGTCTTCGCGCAGACGTTTGACCGCTTGCGCTCCCGCCCCATCGTCGGCGTGCAAAATATTCCCCAGGCCCAGCACCACCGTCTTGTCCGGTCTGGCCTGCATCATTTCACCTGACCTGAATCCTCTTCCAGTTCGTGCCTGGGAATGAACTTGTAGCCCGTGAAAATGCTCTCAATCAGGCCGTTCCGCTCTTCCCACGAAACCAGCACGGCGCTGTACACGTGGTGAATCACGAATGCGAAAAACGTGAACATGATGCAGAAATGCAGCAGCCGCAAATGCTGGATATCCACCACCCGCGGAATCCAACTGAACATCCATCCCAGCAGCCAAGATCCCCGCACCTGGGTGTACAGCGTCAACCCGGTAATGATCTCAATCAGCATGAACGCGAACATCACCAGATAAGTCACCGCCGCCAGAGCGTTGTGGCCGACATAATGCGCCAAGTCCTTCCTTAGGAAGCTGTAGTAAGCGACCATGTTCCCCATGCCTCTCCACTGCCGTTTCTTGATGGGCCAGAACGACCGCCAGCTCGACCAGTCATTGCCCACAAAAAACCAATACATGCGCAGCACAAACGCACTGATGAAGACGGCTGCCGCCACTTCGTGAATGAACCGCATCCTGGCCATCAGAAACATCGTGTGGCTTGTGCCCACAATGAACGGATCGTGTATGTAGTAGCCGGTGAAAGCCAGCACGCCAATGGGCAGAACCATGAACCAGTGCGAGACCCGCACCGGCAACTCCCACACATACGTCCGCACCGGCAAGGTGGAAGGGTAGGGTCGATGCGCCTCGCTCCATGCATGTTGTCCGGGTGCCAGTGAGCCCATAGCCGCCTCCGTTTCACAGTGGCGTTACGCCACCCTCAACTTGCTTTTACTTGCGTATAGCGCCGGCCGTGTGCATCCACTACATGCACGGCGCACGCCAGGCAAGGATCAAACGAATGCACCGTGCGCAGAATCTCGACCGGACGCTCCGGATCGGCGATCGGCGTCTTCAGCAGTGCTGCCTCATATGCGCCCCGCTGCCCCTTGGCATCTCGCGGTCCGGCGTTCCACGTCGTGGGCACAACGCACTGGTAGTTCTTGATCTTCTTGTCTTCGATCTCGACCCAGTGTCCCAGCGATCCCCGTGGCGCCTCGTGAAAGCCCCAGCCCTGCGCTTCTTTCGGCCAGGTATCCGGGTCCCACTTCTCGCCGTTATGAATGCGCAGATCCCCGTGGCCCAGCTTGTCACCCAGTTCGGCCACCCACTTCGTGACTTGTCCCGCCATCACCTTGGCCTCAATCGCCCGCGCCGCAATCCGTCCCAGCGTCGAGAACAGCGCCGTCGCCGGTGCATTCAACTTCGCCAGGACTGCATCCACCACCGGCTTCACATCGGGATGTCCCGACGCATACGCCACCAGCATGCGCGACAGCGGACCCACTTCCATGGGATGGTCCTGATACCGCGGCGCCTTTAGCCACGAATACTTCTGATCCACATTCAGGTGCTCGAACGGCGGCTTTGGTCCGGTGTACTTGGGACTGGTTTCTCCCTGATAAGGATTCTTCCCGCTCTGATCCCCGTCGCCATACTCATACCAGGAGTGCGTCACATACTCCGATACATTCGCCGGGTCCACCGGATGCACCTTCGACAGATCGTGCCCGAAGATCGCCCCGCGCTGCAGGTAGAACTGCGCCGGATCCTTGACTCCTCCTTGCGGATAATCGCCATAGGAGAGGAAATTCCCCAGCCCCTCGCCGCGCCCGAACCAGTCACGATAGAAGCTGGCTACGGCCAGCACGTCTGGCACATACACTTGGTCAACAAAATCCTGCGCCTTGGCCGCCAGCTCCGTCAGGAACGTAATCCGCTCCGGATTGATGGTCGCTCCCGGCTCGTTCGGATCCATCGACGTCGCCATCCCGCCCACCAGGTAAGTCTGCAGGTGCGGGTTCTTCCCGCCCAGCACGGCATGAATCCGGATGTAGTCCTTCTGGAATTCCAGCGCCTCAATGTAATGCGCCACCGCCAGCAGGTTCGCCTCGGGCGGCAGATGATACGCCGGATGTCCCCAATACCCGCTGCTGAACAGGCTCAACTGCTTGCTCTCGACCAGCGCCTTCACCCTGTCCTGAATCGCCTTGAAGTAGTTGTGGCTCGACTTTGGCCACGGCGAAATGGACTCCGCCAGTTGCGACGTCTTCCCCGGATCCGCTTTCAGCGCCAGAGTCACGTCTACCCAATCGAGCGCGTGCAGGTGGTAGAAGTGGATCACGTGATCCTGCACATACTGGCTGGCGCCGATGATGTTGCGAATCAGGTTGGCGTTCGCCGGCACCTCGATGCCCAGCGCGTCCTCAACCGCGCGCACCGACGTCAGGGCGTGCACCGTCGTGCACACGCCGCAGATGCGTTGCGTCCAGATCCACGCCTCCCGCGGATCGCGCCCTTTCAGGATCAGCTCGATCCCGCGGAACATGGTTCCCGAACTCCAGGCATCGGTGACCGCGCCGCCGTTCACTTCGGCCTCAATGCGCAGGTGGCCTTCAATGCGAGTCACTGGATCGACTACGATGCGTGCCATACGCTCCTCCTATTAACCCACCGAGAGCCTTATACGAGCGCTTTTGGGTGGCGCAGCGCTTTGAGCGCTGCGATTAGCCAGCCCCCCAACGACGGCTTCAGCCGCTGAGGGACCCTTCCAAGAACCCGCCTGCCTTATACTTTGTCGGGCCCGGGCGTGGTCCGCATGCGATCTCGAACAGCGCTGGCGATTCCATGAACGACAGTCGCTCCCGCCACCGCCGCCGTGATCCCGATCCCAATCTTTCCGGCGCTGACGTCAACCCCAAATCCCGGCACGTTCGGCAGCCGCTCGTAGAAGGGAGACTTCGTTTCCCAGAAGTTGTACCCGCCACACCCCACGCACCCGTGCCCGGCCTTTACCGGCCAGCTCGTGCCATCGTTAAATCGCACCGATGGGCAGTTGAACGTGGCCTCTGGGCCCTTGCAGCCCATCTTGTAGAGGCACCAGCCTTTGCGATGCCCTTCGTCTCCCCACTCTTGGGTATAGCGTCCCGCATCGAAGTGCGCCCGGCGCTCGCACTGGTCGTGGATGATCCGTCCGTAGGCGAACAGAGGCCGGTTGTACTGATCCATCGCCGGCAGTTCGCCGAACGTGAGATAGTGCACCAGCACCGCCGCCGTGTTGGCCGGATTCTGCGGACAGCCGCCCAGATTGACGACCGTGGCTTCCGGCACCGCCTCGGAGATCCCCACCGCTCCCGTCGGATTCGGAGACGCCGCCACCAGCCCGCCATACCACGCGCAGGCTCCGGCCGCGATTGTTGCCGCCGCGTTGGTGCAAACCTCTCGCGCGATGGACAACGCTGTCTTTCCCGCGACCGTGCAATACACGCCGTCGTCGGCCAGGGGAATCGAGCCTTCCACCACCACTAGGTACTTGCCCTTTTCTTCTTTCACCACGCGCTGCAGCGCGGCTTCTGCCTGGTGCCCGGCGCCTGCCATGATGATTTCGTGGTACTCCCACGAAAGCAGGTCCAGCACCACTTCCAGCACCGAGGGATGGCTCGACCGCAGGATCGCCTCTGAGTTCCCGGCGCAGTCCTGGAACTGCAGCCACACCAGCACCGGCTTCTTCGTCTTCTCCAAAGCGGAGGCAACCTGGGCCACGTAACGCGAGGGGAGGGCCAAAGTTGCAGTCATGGCGGTGCAGAACTTGATAAACCGTCGCCGGCTGACTCCTTTTTTCTGCAGGGCCCCAATAAACGACTCGTTCGGCGGGATCATAGGGTCATCCTTCCTGAGAGTTCGGCCGGTCCTCTCAACCTGGAGACTGGCCGTCGCCCTACGTCATGCACGTAGATTGGGTTTAAGTACCATCAATCAACTGGATGGGATGTGATTAATATCACGGATGGCTGTGATTGCACGGAGAATGAGCGATGGCCGTAAAGTAGGGGATCGTTTCAAGACCCAACAACCATGTGGGGACAGCCGCCCCCGGCTGTCCGGTCGAGCAAAGCTCGACAGGTTTTCTCGCCTCCAGGACCGCAAACTGAGCCTCACCGCAGACCGCGACGCCAAGGCACGAACCCGCTCCCCGTAGTACACTTTCGCCATGACAAGCCGCTCTGCAATTCTCGCCATCATCTTCCTAATCCTTATCCTTGCGACCAGTGGACTGCTTATCGCGCAAGCCGCTTCCTCAACATCCGCTCACGGGGTTCAACAACAGCCCTTCGGGACACGGGACGGGAGGCCCGTCAACTTGTACACGCTCACCAATTCTCACGGCGTTGAAGTTCGTGTCATGAATTATGGAGGCATCATTCTTTCTATCCGCGTTCCGGACCGCAACGGCCAGCTCGCCGATATCGTCCTCGGCCACGAGACCCTCGAAGGCTATATCCCCAACCCTCCGTACCTCGGCGCCATCGTCGGGCGCTACGCCAACCGCATCGCCAACGGCTCGTTCACCCTCGACGGCAAAACCTACACCTTGCCCAAGAATGACGGCCCCAACACGCTTCACGGCGGCCTCGACAGGGCTTTCAACAAAGTTGTCTGGGACGCAGAGCCCCTCAAGGACAAGACTGGCGTTACTTTCAGCTATCTCAGCAAAGACGGCGAAGAAGGCTTTCCGGGCAATCTCAAGGTCAAAGTCACCTACACCTTGACCGATGCGAACGCGCTTGTCCTTGACTACGAAGCGACCACCGACAAAGCCACGCCCATCAACGTGAGTCAGCACAGCTACTTCAACCTTGCCGGCGAAGGTAACGGCGACATTCTCAATCACGAAGTCATGCTCAACGCCGACCGCTTCACCCCGGTGGACAAGAACCTCATCCCCACCGGCGAACTCCGCCCCGTAAAGGGCACGCCGCTTGACTTCACCGCGTCCACCAGAGTCGGCGCACGCATTGACGACAATTACGATCAGCTCACACTCGCCCACGGCTACGACCACAACTGGATCATCAACCGCAAGGCCGACGACAAGGGCCTGGTTCTGGCCGCGCGTGTCTACGAGCCCACCACCGGACGCGTCCTCGAAGTCTCGACCACCCAGCCCGCGGTGCAGTTCTATACAGGAAATTTCCTAGACGGCACCGTAACCGGCAAGCAGGGCCACGTCTACAAGCGCCGCTACGGCCTCTGCCTGGAGACGCAGCACTACCCCGATTCGCCAAACCACCCCGACTTCCCGACCACAATCCTGAAGCCGGGCGAGACCTTCCGCTCAAAGACGGTGTTCAAGTTCTCGACGAAGTAGGAACGCGCTGCGGAATTGTGTAGTGGTGGAACCGCGGCCCTTCAAGGCCGCGATGGAGCATCCCGTAGGGATGCGTGACAATAGCCCGGCGTTTTAACGCCGGGTAGTCGCCACGATTTTTGTAGCCTCCGTCCCGGAGGGACGGCTGAAATAGGCGCTGAATTAAGGTAGTTTCAGCCGTGCCTACGGCGCGGGCCATTGCGAGGGGGCACCTACCCGCCGCTGAAGCGGCGGGCTACCGGAACGGGAGCAAGCTACTCCCCCCGCAATTCCTCCACCAGCGCCTTCTCTACCTGCCGGCAATGCTCCGCCTTCAACTTCTTTCCCGCAGACGTCAGATAAAACGTGTCAATCGCCATCTGCCCTTCGGTATCAATCAAGGCGATCTCGATGTTGCATTCCTGATCCGACAGGCACGACGCAATCCGGTGCAGCAGCCGCGGACGATCCTGCGCAATCACCTGCACCAGCGTCGTTGTCGCCGACGACGTGTCGTCAAACTCGATCTTCGTTTCCACTTTCACCTTCGCGATCGCACCCTTCTCCGCGCGCTGCCGGTCGCGCAACATCTTGTCCAGATCGGCCTCGCCCAGCAGCACATCCGTCACGCTGCGTTTGAACCGCGCCCACTCCGAGAGGTTCAACTCCAGTGTGCGGAAGCGGTCAGTAAAGTGAATCGTATCTACCACCGTTCCCGCCGCATTCGAGAACGCGTTCGCCTTCACGATATTCATGCCCCACGCCGCCAGCACGCCCGCCAGCGTGGCAAACAGAAACGGACGATCCTTCGTCACCAGCGTCAGATCGTACCAGTGCCGGCCCCGCTTCAACTCTACCTGTACCGGATCGAGCCCCAACTCGTCCGCCATCTGCATGTGCCGCATCACTTCTTCAGCCGTATGCACCATCAGATATCGCTGGGGAAATCCCTCCAGAAACACCTTGAATTTGCTTCCCGTCACCGGCGCCAGCGACCGCAGCCGCGCCAGCTTTTCGATATTCACGTCGGCATGCAGGCGCTGGTCGGCGCTGCGGTTCAGGTAATTCTCCGCCGCCATGTAGAGCTGCCACACGTTCTCCGCCTTCCACGGGGTTAGCGCCTCGGGATTCACCGCCTTGATGTCCGCATAGGTCAGCAGGCACATCATTTTCAGCCGCTCCGGCGTTCCCATCTTCTCCGCGAACGCCGCCACCGTAGCCGGATCGAAAATATCCCGCCGCAGCGCCGAAGACATCTCCAGGTGATACGCGATAAGAAACAGAATCTCCGCCCTCTCCTTCGGATCTACATCCAGCCGATCCATGGCGCGGTTCGCGATCTCTAGGCTCGCCTCCACGTGATTGCCGCCTGCCACTCCTTTGCCCGTGTCGTGCAGTAGCAACGCCAGATACAGCAACTCCGGATCTTCCAGTTCGCCCAGCAGCACCCCGTAGCGCTTGTCCCACTCCGACTGCGACTGCTTCAGCCGGTGCAGACTTTCAATCGCGAGAAAGGAATGCTCATCTACCGTGAAGCGATGATAAAAATCCCGCACCACCAGCGAATCAATCAGCTTCAGTTCCGGCAACAGCAGCGTGAGCAGCCGCAGCGACTGCATCGCCCGCAGTGCGTCAGCCGCATACGGCTGCAGCAGCGTCTCCTGCAGGTACAGCCATAATTCCGCCCCGCGCGGCGGCGTCGCGGCCAGCGCTGAAAGAGCCTGCTCGATGCGGTACTCCGTGGTTGCGCTCAGCTTCAGCCCGTGATGCGCCATGAAGTGAAACAGCCGAAGCAGCACTTCGGGGTCTTGTAGCGATGACGGCTGCTGCAAAAAAATCAAGCCGTCCACCACCGAGAAATCTGCCGTGGAAAGCCGCGCCCGCCAGCTCTGCACCTGCCGGTACAGCGCCGACCACGCTTCCGGGATTTCTTCCAGCAATTGCGTCACGGTGCGCCGCACGGCGCGGGCATGCCCGAAATAGATCCGCATCCAGTCGGCCGCCGATAGCTCCTCGGCGTCCGCCGCCCCAATTTTGCGTGCCGCCGCCGCATCCTGCGCTTCCCAACTCAGCGTGTTGTCGTCGCGCCCGTGCCGGAAATGCAGAAAGCACCGCGCCGCCATCAGAAAATCGAGCGCCGCCTCCAATTGCTTGCGCACCGGAGCCCGCAGCGAGCTCGCGTGCGGCCAGTCGTGCAGCTTGTCCATCGCTGAGATCAGCGCCAGCCAGCAGGCCACGTTGTAATCGCGCAGTCCTCCCGGCGCCTCCTTCAGGTTCGGCTCCAGGTGATAGAGCGTCAGCCCGTGCTTTCCGTGCCGCTCGCGGGTGACCTCCGCCAGCCCTTGCAGCAGGGCCTTCGATTCCCGCATCACCAGTTTGGGGATCACTTTGTCATGAAGCCGCTGAAATAGTTCCTGGTCGCCCGCCAGGTAGCGGCAATCGAGAAGAGAAATCGTGAATTCAGTGTTGTTCGGATCGTAGCGGTCGCACTCGGCCAGCGTGCGCGACGCCGGACTCAGCCTCAGCCGCAGGTCCCACAATTCCTGCGAAAACCGCCGCACCGGGTCTTTGAACTTCTGCTCCGCCTCGCGGTCGGCAAACAGAAACAGCAGATCAATATCGGAATAAGGGAATAACCATCCCCGCCCGAAGCCGCCCGTGGCCACCAGCGCGAAGTCAGCCGGCGCTTCCAGGGAAGACTCATCAACACAGACGATCTCCCGCCACAGCCGCTTGAGGATGCCTTCGACCAGCCGTGTACGCTTGCCCACGGCGGCGCGCCCGTCCCCGCTGGCCTCAAACTCCCGCTGGATGCGCGCCGACTCGTCGCTGAGGAAAGTGCGCAGTTCGCTGATCAAGGAGGACGCCGCCATCATGAAGGTGAGTCATCCGTGTCATCCTGAGGCGGGCGCATTTACCCGCCGAAGGACCTGAGCGAGCCGCGCGGAGCGTCGCGTTCTTTGCGACGCAATACACGCGCTTCCGGCTCGCTTCCTTATCTACAACGCTCCTTCGCCCCGCTCGTCGTTCCGGATGCGAATTGCCTCATCCACGCGCGACAGAAAAATCTTGCCGTCGCCGATCTTCCCCGTGCGCGCCGCTCCCAGGATGGCCTGCACCGCCTTATCCACCATGGCGTCCGCCAGCACCATTTCCACCTTAGTCTTGGGAATCAGATCCACGCTATACTCGCGGCCGCGATAGACCTCGGTGTGCCCCTTCTGCCGCCCGTGGCCCCGGACTTCGATCACCGTCATGCCCTCCACACCAATTTCGTGAAGAGCAGTTTTCACCGCATCCAGCTTGGAGTTTTGAATGACCGCCTCAAGCTTCGTCATGTTGTTCTCAAGTCCTGTTCTGCTGCGCAGTTGTCGTCCTGAGGCGGGCATCTTTTGCCCGCCGAAGGACCTAGGCGAGCCGCGCAATGCGTCGCGTTCTTTGCGACGCAACAAATGCGCGTTCGGCTCGCATCCTCATATCCTTCCCTCGCGCAAGCTTGCGCTGGACTGCCGGAATTTACGCCGACGCCTCCCAATAGTATCCCTCTTCTCCGTGCTGGGAGAGATCCAGGCCCTGCACTTCTTCCTCTTCCGGAACTCGTAAACCGATCGTCACATCCACGATCTTCAAAATCACCAGCGTTCCCACGATTGCCAGGCCCCACGCAATCGCCACGCCCACCAACTGATTCAGCAACTGGTGCGGGTTTCCCTCGAATAAGCCCGATGCCAGAGTGTTCCCCTGCGCGTCCTTGAAGATCGGATTGACGGCGCTCACGGCAAAAACCCCGGTCAGCAGCGCCCCCAACGTTCCGCCCGCCCCGTGTACCCCGAAGGCATCCAAAGAATCGTCATAACCGAACCGCGCCTTCACCTTGGCCACCATCCAGTAGCAGAAGACTCCGGCAACGAGCCCGATAATCAATGCCGGCATCGGCTTCACAAATCCCGCCGCCGGAGTAATCGCCACCAGCCCCGCCACCGATCCTGAGATTCCTCCCAGCACGCTGGGCTTGCCGTTGCGAATCCACTCCGCGCCCGCCCAGCCTATGGCCGCCGCCGCAGCCGCGAAATGCGTGGCCACGAATGCGCTCGTCGCCAGACTCCCCGCCGCAAGCGCGCTTCCCGCGTTGAACCCAAACCATCCCACCCACAGCAGGCACGCCCCAATGAAGCTCAGCACCACGCTGTGCGGCGGCATCGGCTCCTTGGGATATCCCACACGTTTCCCCAGATACAGCGCGCACACCAGCGCCGACGCTCCCGAGGTAACGTGCACCACCGTTCCGCCCGCAAAATCGAGCGTGGGGAATCGCCCGCCCAGCGAGGCATTCAGCAGACCTCCCTTGCCCCACACCATGTGCGCCATCGGGTCGTACACGATTACCGACCAGAGCACCATGAACACCAGCATGGCGCTGAACTTCATGCGCTCGGCAAAGGCCCCGGCAATCAGTCCGGGTGTGATGATCGCAAACATCAACTGGTAGACCATGAAGGTTTGCGCCGGAATGGTGCCCGCATAATCCGGGTCCGGTGCTGCCCCCACGCCCCGCAGGAAAAGATTGTGCAGCCCTCCCAGGAAGCTGTTCCCGGCGCCAAACGCCAGGCTGTAGCTGACCAGCCCCCATAACACAGTGATCACTGCCATCAGCGCGAAGCTCTGCATCATCGTGCCCAGCACGTTTTTCTTGCGTACCAGTCCGCCATAGAACAACGCCAGCCCGGGCCCGGTCATCATCAGGACCAAGGCCGCGCTGGTCAGCATCCAGGCGTTGTCGGCGGAACTCTTGGCGTCGGCCGTCTGCTGCTCCAGTTTGGCCAGGCGCGCGTTGGTGTCGGCCGCCGAACCCGGCGCCGTCTGAGCGCTAATCACCTGCGCCGCAAAAACGAGCAAAGCAACGAGCAAAGCTACCGTCAACCAAACCGTCACCTTCCTGGTGATCAGCCTCTTCGTAATAGACACTTCAGCCTGACTCCCGTTCAGCGGATTGGCGTCCTGCGCCACCCTGATTGCTCTTCCACCGCGGACACCAGCAAATTCAGGACTGCGCGCAAACTCGACGACGCCTCACTCTACCGTCCGCCGCCGCTTCCCGGAAATCGAAACTATTTATCGTGCCTATCAGGTTTTGTTATTGAAAAGTGGTTAATGGGAGCCCAGCCTCACCCGGCCTATTTTCCCGGCCCCTTCGACGGCTCCGGCTCCGCCGCCGGCTTCACAAACTTCCCCTCATCCACCGGAACGTTCTGCTGCACTTCACTCACCTGGATCGTGAACCGCCCGCTTGGCCGCGCCAGCGTCCACCGGTAAGGAATCTTTACCCCATCCGCATCCCGGTAATCGGCATAATCAATCTGCGTCGGCATCCGTCCCAGCGCCGTCTCGCCAAACCGCACCAGCCGCACCAGCAGTCCGCTTTGCTCGTCAAAATACAACTGGATCGGCGGCTTCCCCTCCCGCTGCCCCACGACCAGGTAAGCCTCGTGATCCCCGACTTTTTCCGCACCATGCACCTGCATCTCGCTGAACATAGGCTTCAAATGCGTCGCCAGATGCAAGTCAGCGTCAATCGCCGCTCCATCCAGATCGCTTCCGTGCATCTCGCGCAGCGGACGCCCCGGCACGCCCAGCCATCCTTCATGACCATTGAACGCCGTAATGTTGTCTCCTCCAGCCATGTGCGTGAATGAAATGCGCTTCTCCGGATCTTTCGCAAAAATATCGATCGGCATCGACAGGCCGCCGAAATCGATCGTCCCCTTCATCACCCGGCTCGTAATCTTCTCGATCGCCGCCGCTCCTCCCGCTGCCTGCACATATTTGTCGAGAAGTTGCTCCGCCGTCGGCCCCGTATTCTGCTTCGGCTCCTCCGCTTTCTTCGGCTCGCCCAACGCCTGCTTAGGTTCTTCGCTCATCACCGGCGGCATGCCCACGGGAATCGTGCTCCCGCGATGGCACGAGTAGCACGTCACCTTGCGGTCCCGGTCGAAATTGTCTGCGTTGATGGCAAACATCATCTCCATCATCTTGCGCGCGGTCTGCTTGGGCTTCTTGTCGTCTTTTTCAAACGCACCCTGCACGTGGCAGAAATCGCACTCCACTCCCAGTGATGCCGTGATGAACTGCATGGTCGGGATCAACTGATCCGCCGGAATTCCCTTGAGCACCTGAATGTTCTTGAACTGCTCTTCCGCTTTCTTGTCGGCGGATTGCGCTGCTGGCGTCCCCGCCGCCGCGTGCGCGCTCGCGTTCGATTGAGCTCTCCCCGCACTCACCACAAACCCGATCCCCGCACAAAGCACAGCCATCCCCAGAATCAACTTCGCGTTCCTGTTCATCGATTTCCCTCGATTGGAATCCTAGAAGTCTACCAGAGCGCGGCAGCAGCGGATGGCCCCGCGCACGCCGAAAACGCCGGTCTTCACCCTCGCGGAACGTGGGCCAGAGCGACCACGGTCCACGCGTTGCAGATGGCCAGCACCATCACGATGCAGGCCGTCACCAGCGCCCCGTTTCGGGTCTCCATCAAATCGGCCAGCACTCCGGCGACGAAGATGAACAGGAAAGGAATGGCGGCCAGCAGGAATCCCGCCCCGCCAAGATCCGGGTGTGCCATCCCCAGACCGAGAAAAAGCACGGCCACCAGCAGTGGTGCCGTGGTGCCGAAGTAACGCGTGCGTGGCCACACCGCATAGGTGATGACCGCGACCGGCATCAACACAAAGAGTGCCGGACACGCGCGCAGAATCTGCATCCCAACCTGCATGTAGACTTTCGCAACCATGAATCCCTGCCATGTCCCTCCCCAGAAAATTGCGTGGCGCAGGCTCTCGGCAAACACGTGCGGATGGAAGAAGTAAAACGCGAACAGCACAACTATCCCCACCCCACAAGCCGCGAGCCAGGTCACCAGCCCGGCCTTCCGCCGCACCGGCGCGACGTAGAGCAGGAAGCCCAGCGCCATCGGCACCAGCACGATCATCGAAAACTCCGATCCCACGGCGATGGCCAGCGATACTCCCAGCAGCACGATGCGCCGCCAGTTCCACAGCACCACCTCGCGCGGAGCATACAGCGTGTGCGCCACCGCGATCGTGGTGAAGACGGTTCCAAATGCTCCCCAGGCCGCGACAATCTCCGGGTCGGTGTGCCAGACTGCGCTCGCTTGCAGGAGCGAAGGCGAGAAACAATAGAATGTCAGCGCCACGAAGCCGCCGGGATTGCCGCAGAGACGGCGCGCCACGTACCACAGCGACGCGCCCAGACAAACGCCGCACGCCAGAAAAGGAAGGCGCGCCAGCCAGCGCCAGTAGGTCGCGGACTCTGGGTCAAGATAGTGCGGCCACGCCATCAAGGGTGCCGCGGAAACGAGGTAGAGCAGGGGAGAATGCTCGGTGTCGAAGCCCTTCTCCTCGCCGCCAAACGGTTCCTCGACGCCGGCCGCGAAACGCAGCTTGGGGGCTGCGGCGATCCCGTGCCCATGCCACTGCTTCCATCCTTCGCCGATGCGCATGGTTTCGGGGGCCTCGAACTGGCCTCCGGCGCCAAGCTCGGCGTGTACCAGCCACACCGCCTGGCCAAGAAACGCGAGCAGCAACGCCCCCGCCAGAAACTGCGGACGGCCGAATCGTTCGCGCGTGAAATATGGACGCATAAGGTCGAGCCGAGTGTTTTACCATGGCGGAGGCCGTTTACCGAGAAAGTTCTGTAATGAGTGAACTTAAAACCAAACCGGAGAGCGGGTCCCCGCCGGAGACTCCAGCGGCAAGGTCGGCTCCTGATTTCTCCGCCGCATCGCAACCATCGTACGCCCGCTCCTTGTTCCTGGGGCAGGAAGGCCTGCGCCCGGGCTGGGGATTCGCCTTGTATGTGGCGATGTTCTTTCCGCTGCAAAGGCTGGCAGTCGGATTGGCCTCGTCCTCGGATTCTGATGTCAGCGGCTTATGGTCCATGATGCTGGCAGAGTTTGGCATCCTGATAGCAGCGATCATTCCCGCGTTGGTGCTGGCGCAGATCGAACGGCGGGCGTGGGGAGTCTACGGCCTGCCGGGAAGGCACGCGTTCGGGAAGCTCTTTTGGCTGGGCGCGCTCTGGGGATTCGCGGGAATCAGCCTGCTGATGTTCTCGCTGCATACCTTGAATGCTTTCGACTTTGGCCATATCGCGCTGCATGGCGCGCGCATGGCGAAGTTCACGGTGTTCTGGGCGGCGACGTTTCTTCTCGTCGGATTATCGGAAGAATTCCGCTTCCGCGGTTATACGCAGTTTACCCTCGGACGCGGGATCGGCTTCTGGCCTTCGGCGGCAATGCTTTCAGCCACCTTCGGAGTGATCCACCTCGGCAACGAAGGAGAAGATTGGACCGGCGTGCTGGGCGCCGCTTGCATTGGTCTTTTCTTCTGTCTCACGCTGCGCCGCACCGGCAGCCTGTGGTTTGCCGTGGGATTTCACGCCGCCTGGGATTGGGGTGAGACTTTCTTCTATTCCGTCCCCGACAGCGGCATGGTCGCTCCCGGACACCTGTTCAGTTCGTCCTTGCATGGCAAGCCCTGGCTCACAGGAGGCACAGTCGGCCCCGAAGGCAGCGTGCTGTGCTTCGTGGTCATGGCGCTGACTTGGATCGCCTTCGACCGGGTGTATCCGGGTGTGAATCGCGGCCGCACGTCATTGCCGCTGCAAAGGGCAACAGATTCCTCGTCGCTTCGCTCGTCGGAATGACAAGATCCGGTATGACAAGAGTAGACGATGAGTTGCGGCTTCCCGGATTGGGAGTTGATTGGCGGCGAATTTCGACGGCGCCGTTTCCATTCTTCGCTTCACTCTATACTGCCTCTATGACCTCCGAAGCGGACCTGCTGACCCCGTTGCAGCGCTACTGGGGATACAGTTCGTTTCGTCCTCTGCAGGAGCGGATTGTGCGCAGCCTGCTGGCGGGCCGCGACACTTGCGTCGTGATGCCGACCGGCGGGGGCAAGTCGCTCTGTTACCAGTTGCCCGCGGTCGTATCGGGGCGGACCGCGGTAGTCATTTCTCCCCTGATCGCGCTGATGCAGGACCAGGCAGCGCAACTGGCGCAGATGGGGATTCCAGCTGCCGTCCTCAACAGTTCGCTCAGCAACGAGCAGCAATCGCAGGTCATGCGGGGGGCCCGCGACGGCGCTTACCGGCTGCTGTATCTCTCACCCGAGAGGCTGTCTCGTGGCGACACGCTGGGATGGCTGCAGAAGGTGCCCATCGCTTTCTTTGCCATCGACGAGGCCCACTGCATATCCGAGTGGGGACACGAATTCCGTCCCGAGTACCGGCAGCTAAGCCGCCTGCGCACCAGTTTTGCCGACCGCCCCATCGCCGCCTTCACCGCCAGCGCCACGCGCCAGGTGCGCCACGACATCCTGGGGCAGCTGCAACTGCGCAACGCCGATAAGTACATTGCCAGCTTTCACCGCGAGAACCTCCGTTATCTGGTTCGAGAGTGCGATTCTTTCGAGCAGTCCGCGCTCCTCCTGACCGCGCTGCGCAATTATGCGGAAGGCAGCGTGATCGTGTACGCGCCCACCATCAACAAAGTCGAGGAAACGGTGGACTTCCTCGAGGGCCAGGGCATTGC
>Ga0181521_10001738_pt1 | contig 26763 bp, 12 predicted proteins | sample PEATcosm2014_Bin_32_FD_119764 | JGI IMG/M metagenome (GOLD analysis project Ga0181521, IMG submission 119764) | Peatland microbial communities from MTU Mesocosm Facility, Houghton, MI, USA - PEATcosm2014_Bin02_60_metaG | ecosystem: Environmental > Terrestrial > Soil > Wetlands > Peat | place...
GGACACGGCGGGCGGCCGGTCGTCGCCGGATACATCCCTTGGAGCGCCGCTTCAAGGGGCCGCCAATCCAACGTGCGGTCCAGCCGTTCCAAGAAATCATTGGCGGGGGTCGAGGGCATCAAGCTGTCCAGCAGTCCCAATTGCGCGTTGGTGGTGGTGTGCATGTCTCTCTGACGTTCACTCCCTTGCACTGTTCAAAAGAGTTTTGCAGAGGTCTCTACTGATGAAATTGCTTTTTGGTTGGCAAAAGAATAGCCTCGGTCCATGCGTCCGTTGGTTCCTGCATGGCCGACTCGTGCGATAGTCTGTTTGAGCCTGCTGCTCGGCAGATCGCCGGTGGCCGCGGCGGTGGCCGAGCCTGACCCTGGCTCGCCGGTCTTTCCCCTTGCTACCAACATCCAGCAACTGCGTCAATTGGTCCAGAAGGAGCGCCAAGCCCTTTGCTCGCTCCGCCTCGAAGGCGTGGTTTGCTCGGCCAACGGGGCCAAGGACGGGCTGATCTTGCAGGATGCTTCCGGCGCCGAGTTGGTCAAACTGGATCTCCCGGAGGGCCGGCTTTCGCCGGGCGACCGGGTGAGGCTCCAGGGCCAAGGCTGCTCAGTGGCCTTCCTGGGTCCGGGGCTGGCCATCAGAAACGAAGCGGTGGTGAACAACGACGGGATCCACAAGATGGTCCGCAAGAGTGGAAAGGCTTATCTCGGCGCGGGGCGGCATCCGCTGCGCCTGCTCTGGTTCAATGGACTCAGCCCATTCGGGTTGACCGTGAGTCTTCAAGGCCCAGGCCTAGAGCGCCAAAACATTCCCGACTCCGCGTTGTTCCGAACCGAGCGTGACCCGGCTACCGGCCTCACCAATATGGTCAACGGGCTGGATTATCGCTGCTATGAAGGCCGCTGGGGGAACCTTTCAGCCGGGTTCGGTCAGAGCAAGCCGGTCAAGGCCGGTCACGCCGCTAACTTCGATCTCGGTGTCCGAACGCGCGACGAGTGGGTGGGGCTGGAGTTCAGCGGTTATCTGGAAGTGCCGCGCGAAGGGCTTTATACGTTCGAGACCGAATCCGACGACGGGAGCCGGTTGTTTGTGGGCGAGCCATCGCTGAGCCTTGAACGGTTGGGAGCGGGGACGCCGCCAGCCCCGCGCCAATTGATCGTGGCGCAATTGCTGCCCGAGGACGAAGCGCCCCATTGGACGGAGGTGGAAGGAACTGTCGCCTTTGCTAGTCAGACGAGTGCTGGCTTGCGCCTGGAGCTGCGGACCGACACAGGGCGGATGGAGTTGGCGGTGGCCGATGGGTCAGCCCTCTCGCCAACGCTCCTGCTGCACCGCCGCGTCCAGGCGGTTGGCGTGGGCCGGGGCGTTCACAGCCTGGAGGAGTCGCGGGTCCTGGGATTGCTCTCGGTATTAAGCGGATCGGATATCAAGCCCCTGGAGGCCGTGCAGGGTGGGACGCAGGGACTGCCGCTGCTGACCACCGTGGAGCAAGTCAGGCGTCTTAAACGTGAAGAAGCTCAGCGCGGCTACCCGGTCCGCATTCGCGGCGTCATTACCCGTGCGGTACCCGGCTCAGTCGTGATCCAGGACGCAACGCGTGGGATTTTTGTCGGAGGTCTGCCGCCTCCCAATCCAGGGGCGCCACAGTTTGGAGAATACTGGGAAATCGAAGGCACCACCGCCCCGGGCGATTTTTCGCCCGTGATCATTTGGCATCAGGGGCGCCGCTTGGGCGTTGGACGTTTGCCCGAGCCGGTGGCAGCGACCTGGGACACGTTAATAGCCGGGAGCTTGGACACGCAATACGTGGAAATCGAAGGCATTGTCACAGCGGTTAGAACCAATCGCCTCGAACTCCTGCTCCGGGAGGGCAAGATCCAGTTAGGCCTCTTCGGCCGGGCACCAGGAACGCTGAACCGTTTCGAGAACGCGCGCATCCGCGTGCGCGGCTGCCTGTTACCGACCTGGAACCGGGCGACCCACCGGGTGAATGTCGGCGAAATGAACATCTCCGGCGCCACCATCAGTGTCGAGGAAGAAGCGCCCCTGGATCTCTTCGCAACTCCCGCCAAACGGGCCGCCGAGCTCCTTCTTTTCGATCCTGAGGCCGGGGCTTTCCAGCGGGTGAAGGTCGCCGGCCAATTCCTGTGTGCACGACCGGACCTGGGTTTTATGACCGACGGCACCAACGGCGTGCGCTTCCAGCCGCGGGAGGCGCTCACCTTGCACCCGGGAGACCTCATCGAGGTGGTCGGCTTCCCGGAGCTGAGCGGTCCCTCGCCCCTGTTGCGCGAGGCGGTGGCCCGCAAAATCGGCCGCGCGGGCCTGCCCGAGCCGCGGGCGTTGCTGCCGGAGCATTGGTTCGACGCCGGGCATGACGCGACACGGGTGAGCCTTGACGGGCGGCTGGTCAACCGGCGCACCGAACGGGCCGAACAAGTGCTGGAACTTCAGGCCGGCTGGCAGACGTTCGTGGCGCGGGTTAACACGAAGGGGAAGTTTCCTCAATCGCTGCCGCTGGGGAGCCGCCTCGGGCTGACGGGTGTGTACGCGGCTCAGGGCGGCAACCGCGCACTGGGACAGGAGGTTGATTCCTTCGAGCTGCTCCTCAATTCGGCGGCGGACCTCCGGGTGCTGGCCCGGCCGCCGTGGCTGACCTTGCCCCGGGTGTTGGTCGCCTTAGGCGTCCTCGCGATGATTCTCCTGGGTGCAATGCTCTGGGCCTTGAGTCTGCGGCGCCGGGTCAGCGCTCAGACCGTGATTATCCGCCAAAAAGCCCAGCGCGAAGCCGCCCTCGAAGAGCGCACCCGCATCGCCAGGGACATCCATGACGATGTCGGGTCAAGCCTCACTTTTATTATGATGCTTGGCGAACAGTGCCGCGAAGACATTGCCAAGCCCCGGGAATTGGCGATTCACACCGACAAAATAGTTACCTATGCCCGGGGCACGGTGCAGGCCCTCGACGAGATTGTCTGGGCCGTTAACCCCCGAAACGATACGCTCGACGCCCTGGTCGGCTATCTCAATCAATACGCCAGCCAATTCTTCGAAAGCACCAATGTCCGTTGCCGGCTTGATGTGCCGGAGACGCTCTCCTCCGTCGTTCTGCCGGCTGAAGTCCGGCACGACTTGTTCCTCGTCGTGAAGGAGGCGCTCAACAATGTCCTCAAGCACGCCCAGGCATCCGAAGTCAGCGTCGCTATTGCTGAATCCGCTGGCGTCCTCGAAATTGCCATCGAGGATAACGGCCGCGGGTTCGACGCCGCCACCTCTGCCCAGAGCAGCCCGGGTGACGGCCTGAAAAATATGCCCGGGCGCATGGCGAAAATCGGCGGCGGCTTCTTCCTCGCCAGCCTCCCGGGACAAGGAACCAAGATTAAGCTCACCATCAAGCTCAACGGAGAGATCAATGCGAAAGCCGCGAATGGCTGAGGAGTTTGGTGCTTTGCAGCGGGTGGACACCTAACCTGACTTCCTCCCGACCCTAACGGAAAGCGTTGATTTGCAAGGGTCCACGAGGGATTTACTTGCTACACGGGTCCGGTGCCCAACTGGGTGGCTGCGAGAATAACGGCAGCAAGCCGAGTTTGTTCAGAGCGGGGTTTAGGTCTTTTGGCACACGCGTTACCAGCGTCTTGAGGGTTCTGCCCTGCACTTCCAGCCGCCCCAAGCGGATGGTTTGGAGTTGGCGCAGCAGGTTGTGCACCTCAATGGTCTGATCCTTCTGCCGCCATTGCCGTTCCAGCTTGGCCGTCAGCCAATAGGCCAGGAAACAAATCCGCACGTGATTGCGCACCCGGTCTGGCCGATGGTGAAAAACCGGGCGGACCCGCAGGTAGTCCTTGAGATGGCAAAACGCATCCTCAACTTCCAGGAGGTTCTTGTAATGGCTGACCACCCCCGCCTTGGGAATCTGCTCGGAGTTGGCATTGGTTCCTAAGAGATAAAGCCCGTCGCGCACTCCCTCGGCCTGGATCAACTGCGCCCGCCGACTCCACCGCAACTGGCCGTGCTCGTCCACCGCATAGTCGAAGTATTTGTGGGCTTTGAGCCGCTGGAGCATTCGCCCCACTTGGCTGGCCAGCTTCTGCGGGTTGGGCTTTTTGCGCTTCACGGCGGCGGTCCGTTTGAGTTCGGCCTCCGCCCTGGCCAGCCGAGCCTGCCGCCGCTGCTGATCGCGTTGCTGTCGCCAAGGCCCGCCGGCGACCACATACCGTTTGCCTTCCCGCACGATTTCCATCACCTGGGTGCGGTCCCACAGCTCGGGCGACTGGTCGGCGGGCAACTGAGCCAGCAACTCCTCCAGCAGGCCCGCGCCCAGCCGCGTCACATACTGAAGCTTGAGTTCCTCCATCGCCTCCAAGTTGACTTTGCTGCTCATGCCGCCGTCGAAGACAAAGACCGCTTCTTTGATCCCAAAACGCCGGCGCAAAGTCCCCAGCAAGCCCTGCAGGGTGGTGGTGTCGCCCCGGTTGCCACGCAGCACCTCCAGATGCAGCGGGACCCCCTGGGCGTCGGTGGCCACCGCCAACATCACCTGCGGACGGTCCGAGCGGTGATCCCGGCTATGACCGTAGCGGCTGATTCCCCGCGGGCCGTTGCCTTCAAAATACACACTGGTCAGATCATAAAGCACCAGAGAAACCCCTTGGGGAAAGCCCTGTTGGTAGAGATGCTTCTCCAAGGACACCCACCGCCCGGTCAACTCATCCATGGCGGCGTAAAGGTCGTCCTGGTTGAAGTTCTCGCGGGCCTGATCCAGTCCGCAAGCGGCAGCCAAAAGCGTGCCCCGCGCATGGTCCACCAAAGCCAGCTTGGCACAGGGAAAGAGAACCCGGCCCAGGACCATGGCTTTGAGCAAACCCGCGTTGCGAGCATTGGCGACAAAGCTGAAGATCCCTTCCAGGCCAAATTCCTGCCACGCCTGGCGCAGAACGGCGATGCCGCCGAAACTCCAGGCATCAGGCAATTGGAGGGCCTCGGAAGCAACAAAGCTCTGGCCTTGGAGCGATTGAGCAACCAGTTCCCGAGTTTGGGGCGGCAGCGCTGTGATATTGCAGAGAGTGCGAGAGCGGGGCCCCTGTGCAGTACGGAAGGACTCGCGCACCAAATAGGTAAGGTAGGTGGACTGGCCATGCCGACACTTGGTAACCTGGACGAACATACGTGCTACATAATTGCCCTGAACTGCTGTGAAGTCAAGGCATCCTTCTAATTATTACTTGCTACATATTAGGCCAAAACCCTGCCTTTCATTGGCTTTTCCTTAAATGGGGGAGGAAGTCAGGCTAACAGGCCGGGTATTTGGCGGGCTCGCGGCTCGACTCATACGTTTGTACGAATTGCGGATTCTTCGCGTCACAACTAACCTCGGCTGTGTGTGAGCGCTGTGTCGGCTGAAAAGAGACCCATTGAAGTCGCCCTGGTCGAAGACCGGGAGGAGATCCGTGCGCAGCTCGCGCACACCCTCGGGCGCAGTTCCTCGCTGCACCTGATGGAGGCCTATCCGGACGGCGAATCCGCGCTGGCCGACCTGCCTTGCCGCCGGCCCGATGTCGTTCTCATGGATATCAATCTGCCCGGCTTGGACGGTGTAGAATGCGTCCGCCAATTGAAGGCCAAACTACCCGACACGCAGTTTGTAATGCTCACGATTTATGAGGACGGCGACCGTTTGTTTCGGTCGCTGGTGGCGGGAGCCAGCGGTTATTTGTTGAAGCGAACGGCGCCGGAGAAGCTGCTGACAGCCATCCAGGAGGTGCATGAGGGCGGCGTCCCCATGACCGCGGAAATGGCGCGGCGGGTAATCCGCCATTTTCAGCAGGTCCCGCAACCTGCCCCGGAGCTGCAAGGGCTGGGGCCGCGTGAACGAGAGGTTTTGCAGCAACTGGCCCAGGGGTTCCGTTACAAGGAAATCGAGGAAAACTTGCGCATTAGCACTGGCACCCTGCGCACGCACGTGGCCGGCATCTACAGGAAACTCCACGTTCACTCGCGCACCGAAGCGGTCGTCAAGTATTTGCATCACTAGTTTCCGCGTGCGATTGTACCACTTGCTTAGACTCCGGCACCAGAACACGCGTCAACGTCTGATCTCAGTCGTCCGCCCGGCGGTGTTGCCCTTGAGCCAACCTCTAGTGCTCATCGCTCTCATCCCTTTTCTGTGCGGCGTCGGCATGTCTCCAGCCGAGGCCACGCCACCGGCAGGCTACTATCTGGTGTGGGGCGACGACTTCAGCGGCAGCTCGCTCGACACCACCAAATGGGATTACTGGGAGAATAACAAGACTTGGGGCAAGGCGTACAACACTGCCAGCGCTGTCTCCGTCAGCAACGGCCATCTGGTGATTACGACCGAAACTATCAGCGGCACCACTTACACTGCTATGGTCGCCTCGGACAACCACTTCCGCCCCCGCTACGGCTATTACGAAGCGAGCATCAGTTGGGGGGACTACAGCGGCATGTGGTCGGCCTTTTGGCTGCGCTCGCCCACGATGGGCACTTACCTGGATAACGCGTTTGTCTCGGGCGCGGAGATAGATTGTTGCGAACATCGCTACATGGGCATCTACGGCACCAATATTTCCAATATCGTCTCCGACAACATTCACTGGAACGGCTACGGTTCGCAGGAACAAAGCAGCGGCAGCCCCAACGTCGGCACCGGCCTCGCCACGGGCTTTCACACCTATTCGCTGTTGTGGACCTTGAACTCGTATGTCTTCGGCATTGACGGCTCCACCGCCTGGGACGGCAGTTCGGTGACGCCGCCGTTCGGCAGCGGCGTGTATGTGATTCTGAGCAGCCAGGTGGACGACGGCACCGACGTGGGCGTGCCCCCCTGGGCGGGTTACATTCCTACCGGCGGCTACCCGACCGGTACCAACCAGATGATCGTGGATTACTTCCGCTATTATGCGCCGACCAATGTGCTGTTCTGGACGGGCACCAACTCAGCCTACTGGACCAACTCCGCCAATTGGATGGCCGGCATGTCGCCGCTCCCGACGAGCGACCTGACCTTCTCGTACTTGATGGCCGCTCCCAGCAGCATCCTGGGCAGCAACTACACTGTTGACGGGTTAGTCTTCCTGGGCATGACCAACAGCCCCACGATTGGCGGCACTAATACCCTCACTTTGGGAGCGGGGGGCATTGACATGGTGGCGGCGGATCAAAACGTCACCCTCAACGCCCCCATCAGTGTGGGCACGAACCAAACCTGGACGGTGGGCCGCAACAACCCCGGCAATGTGTTGACCGTCAACTCGGACCTGGCCGGCAGCGCGACACTCACCAAAGCCGGCTACGGCACGCTGACGCTCAACGGCACCAACAGCTTCTCCGGCGTGCTCAACGTAGACACCGGCGGCGTCACCAACGACGGCATTCTGACCATCACCCGTTCCGCCGCCGTCGCCAACGTCGCCTCGCCCATCGCCATCCGCAACACCGGCACGGGTGTTTCCACGCTGCAATTGTCCGGCAGCGTCAATGTTCCCCAAGCCATCAGCCTGGCTGGGCGCAGCACCAACGTCACTGCCATCGAGGCCGTTTCGGGCGGCAGCACCCTGGCGGGCGGTCTCACCCTGGAGGGTGGCGGTTCTTATTACGTGATCCAGTGTGACGCCAACACGCTGACGCTGGGTGGAATGATCAGCAGCACCGCCAGCAGCGCGCGCATGCTTACCTTGCAGGGCAACGGCTTTATTGTTGTCTCCGGCTCGATCCAGAACGGCAGCGCCTCGCCTCTCAGCGTGCTGAAGACCAACTCCGGCGTGCTGAGCCTTGAGGGCACCAATACTTATACCGGCACCACCACCAGCGGGGGCGGCACCTTGTTCGTCAACGGTTCGCTGGCCGGCCCGCTGGTGGTTAACAGCGGGACATTCTCCGGCACGGGGTCGGTCGCCGGCAATACCACAATTCAGGGCGGCGAGCTTTCGCCGGGCAGCCTCACCGTCAACTCCATCGGCACCCTATCCTTCGGCGGCAGTCTCACCCTCGCCTCGGGCACCCTCTCCCTCATGGAGCTTAACGCTGCGACGCTGACCAACGACCTGCTGCAGGTCGCGGGCACGCTCAACTGCGGCGGCACGCTGTCTGTGGCCAACCTCGCCGGAACGCTGGCGGCCGGCCAGAGCTTCAAGCTCTTTAAGGCCGGCAGTATTGCCGGGAGCTTTTCCTCGCTGAACCTCCCGGGGCTGGGTCAGGGGTTAGTGTGGAACACCTCCGGCTTGGCCCTCAACGGCACGATCAGTGTGGCCGCCGTCCCGTCGGTGACGGTTGCTCCCGCCGCCACCAATGCCGAGTGCGCCAGCACGCTCACTCTGGCCGCCACCGCCGCCGGTACGCCGCCTCTGGCTTATCAGTGGTTTGATAGCCACACCAACGCCATTGTCGGCGCAACCAATGCGACGCTCACGCTGTCCCAAGTGACCAGCACGCAGGGGGGCAACTATACGGTCCTCGTCACTAACAGCTACGGCGACGCCTCCAACATCACAACCGTCACCGTCTCCGACACAACACCGCCCGTCATCACGCTCAACGGCCCGAACCCGATGACCGTCGAGTGCCACTCAGCCTTCACCGACCCTGGCGCCACGGCACTGGATGCTTGCGCTGGCCCCGTGGCCGTTGTGGTCAGCGGCAGCGTCAACACCAACACCACCGGGATTTACGTGCTGACCTACACCGCCAGTGACGGCAACGGCAACTCCACCAACAAGACCCGCGCTGTCAACGTCGTGGATACGACCCCTCCCGCCATCCTCTGGAGCTTTACCAATCTGACCGTGAGCACTGACACCAACGGTCAGGCCTGGATGCCCGATGTCACCGGCGCCAACTACATACACGCCGCCGATGCCTGCAGCCCCGCTCTGACCATCACCCAAGCTCCATCCCATAACGCTCTCCTGGCCTGGGGCAGCAACACCGTCGTCATTGCGGTGGCCGACAGCTCCGGCAACATCGCCTACTCGACCAACACCATCGTCGTGGTGGACACGACCTCGCAAACGCTTTCCATTACGGACCTGGGCGGCGGCCAGTTGCAGTTGAACTGGGACTACGGGACTTTGCAAAGCGCCTCCAACGTCGCCGGGCCTTACAGCGACCTCCCCCAAGCCACTGGGCCTTATACGATCCCGGCCACCAACGCGCAGCAGTTTTACCGCCTCAGAGAATGGTAACCGGGCATCATACAAATGCATGAATTGTCGCGCCCGGCTACCTGCTTCAACCTTGTCTGTGATGCGAAACACCCAACTGATCGACTCAATTCAACGTTAAACACCTGACCTCGGCTAACGGAAAGCCTCGCATGACAGACAATGCCTTTTTCAGTCGCCGCCATTTTATCCAAAGCCTGGCAGCCGCCGGGGCGACCTTGAGCTTGCCGGCGATCGTGCCGTCGCCGGGTTCCGGGGCCAATGTCACGGTACCCTCTGCGCGTCCGCACCCACAAGTCGTTGCTATTTACTGTCCTCTCTGGCATCGCTACGACCACATGGACGCCTGGCACGGCTACGGTTGGACCGAGTGGGAACTCCTCAAGACGGCGCCTCCGCGCTTCCCCGGCCACTACCAGCACCTGCGTCCCTCGTGGGGCTGCTTCGACGAGTCCGACCCCAAGTGGGCCAGCCGCGAGATTGCACTGGCCACCGACCACAACATCGACGTCTTCCTGTTCGACTGGTATTGGTATTCCGGCGTGCGGCTCATGGAAGAGGCGCTGGAGAGGGGCTTCCTCAAGGCCCCCAACCGCAAACGGCTCAAGTTCGCCCTGATGTGGGCCAACCATGACTGGGCTGATTATTTTCCCGCCCCCTACGACAAGCCGTGGAACGCCTGGCTCCCGCTGCGTCATTCCGCGGCAGACCTCATGCGCGTCTTTGACTATTGCATCGAGCACTACTTCCGCCAGCCCAACTATTGGACCGTCGAGGGCCGGCTCTTCTTCAGTATCTTCCAGACCGACAAGCTCATTCAAGAACTTGGCGGGGCGGCGGAGGTCAGGTCGCTGTTCGCCAGTCTCGACCGCAAGCTTGCACGCGCCAAACTCCCGCCCGTCCACTGGCACGCTATGAACGCCGGGCCGCCCCCAGCCGTCTCGCGCTGGCAGGAAGCCGGATTCCGCTCCACCACCACGAACTACAACGTTACCAACACCGGCAACACGTCGCCCAATCACACTCAAGAATACGAAGACCTCATCGCAACCCACGCAAACGCGTGGAAAGAGATGGCTGGCACGGCGCTCCCGCACTGCCCCATGGTCACGATGGGTTGGGATGTCACGGCGCGTTGTGAGCACAATGTCCCGTGGCCGTTTGCCAAAACCAGCTATCCGTACACCCACGTTGTTCTGGGCAATACCCCCGAACGCTTCCGCCGCCTCTGCCGGCTGGCCGCCGAGTTCGCTGCCTCCGACCCCAAGCGCCCATTCGCTGTCTTTATCAACGCCTGGAACGAGTGGACCGAAGGCAGTTACCTGCTGCCGGAGGAGAAATACGGCACCGCCTACCTTGAGGCAATCAAACAGGTGTTTGGCCGTTAATCGATGCGCAAGCAGAAGCAACCCATTAAGAGAATCCGCGAAAACTACTATTATTATGAAGAACCCAAACTCAAAGTGGTTAAGATTCCTCGCGACTGCCCTGTGCCTGGTGTTCTGGTTTCCGGCCAATCCCGCCGGGGCGACCGTTCTTTATTGGGACAACAACGGGACCGGCACGCCTTCCGGTGGCACCTGGGACACCACCAGCTCGGATTGGGCCACGTCTTCGACCCTGACGTCTTCCCCCGGTGTCTGGAACACTGCCGATGCCGCCGGCTTCTGCGCTGGCGCCACCTCCGCTGGCACCATCACGATCTCCGTGAATAGTACGATAGCCCTGGCCGGCTTTTTTAATGGAGATCTCGGACAGCCTGGTTGCTACCTGACCCTTAGCGGCTCCGGCTCATTGAGTATGGATTCTGGTTTGCAGGGATGCGACACCACCAGTGGTTCTACTACTACGGTGAGTGTCCCGATCACCGGATCCGGGGGGGTTCAATCCGAGGGAGCAGGCACCCTGACGCTTTCCGCCGCCAACACCTACAGCGGCGGCACGACCGTCACCGCCGGCACGTTGCAGATAAGCGGCAGCGGCACCTTAGGTTCCACCTCCGGCGCCTTGAAAGTGACCGGCGGCACCCTGGACCTCGGCGGGACCAGCCAGACGGCGGGAACGGTAACGGTCTCCGGCGGCACGATTCAAAACGGCACGCTGACTGCCGGCACTTCTTACTCCTGTTCGGGCGGGACGATAAGCGCGGTCCTGGCCGGTACCAAGGTGTTGACCCAGACGGCTGGCGCCAGCACAACGACTTTAAGCGGGGCGAACACCTTCAGCGGCGGAGTCACTCTCAACGGGGGCACTGGGAGCGTGCTGGCGGTCGGAAACAACTCGGCCTGCGGCACCGGCACAATCAACTTTAATACTGCTCCCACCACCATCGCATCGACCAGCGGCAAGTCTTACACGTTTGCCAATCCTCTGACCCTCGGCGCATCAGGCACATTACCGGGCCCACATGAGATCTTTGGCATCCCGGGCACGGGCAACCTCACCTTCACCGGAAACGCCAATAGCGGAACAACCACAGACAAAACACTCGAGGCCAACGGGATCACGGTGACGTTTGGCGGCGTCATTAGTGGCAGCACCACCACGCACACCCTCGGCTTTGCTGGCATCAACGGCGGCATAATAGTTCTTAGCGGAGCCAATACTTACAAAAAGATCAACAACCTTTACAGCGGCACGGTGCAAGTGGCTCACTCAGAAAATTCGGGAACGAGCGGGCCTCTGGGCGTTTGGAATACGGCGGGTGGGATCGTCTTTAGCGGAGGCACCCTCCAATACTCCAGCGCGAACCAGTACGACTACTCCCCTCGGTTCAGCACCGCCGCCAGCCAGGCTTACAACATTGACGTCAACGGCCAGTCCGTGACGTTCGCCACCGCCCTGACCAGCAGCGGCGGCACATTGACGCTCAGCGACACTGCGGGCGGCGGCACATTGACGCTTTCCTCGTCCGGGAACACCTACGCCGGCGGCACCACCATCAACGCCGGCACGCTCGAAGTGAGCGGCTCGATCGCGGGCAACGTCACCGTCAATGGGGGCGTCCTCAAGCTCGATAACGCCTCCGCCCTGGCTTCCACCGCCGTTCTCACCTTGGCCGTATCACCCGCCACCGGGGCGGTGAATCTCAGTTTCTCCGGCAGCCAGACTATCAGCGCCCTTAACTTCGGCGCGAGCTCGTTAGTCGCGGGCACTTGGGGCGCGATCGGCTCGGGCGCTACCTGGCAGAACGCCGCTTTCACCGGCGCCGGCCTGCTCAATGTTACGAGCGGCGGCACAAGCCAAACCATCACCTTCAACAACCCGGGTCCTCAGACCTACGGCGTCCCCATCATGCTGACAGCAACGGCATCTTCTGGCCTGCCCGTCACCTTCAACGTAATCTCCGGCCCCGCCTCCGTTTCGGGCAGCCAATTGACCTTCACCGGCGCCGGCGCCGTCACCGTGCAGGCAGACCAGGATGGAAACTACCTCTACCTGCCTGCCCCACCGGTGAATCAAACCTTCACGGTAACGGCAACAAACCCGCCACCTTTGACATTCATCGTCAGCCGCCTCCAGGCCCCGCAGATCATTGACGGGCCGAACAATCGTGCCGACTTGCCTGCACGCGCCTTTTGGAACGGCTCCACGCTCTCCATGTATCTCGCCAACGCTTACACCTACAACATGCGCGGCGAGGACATGCGCAGCCTGTCCGAGGCTTGGGATTTCTACTGTGATACCTCGACAAGTTTGCAGCCGGGCACCCCCGGAAATTTTGATGATGGCGGAGCGTGGCTCATTCATGTGGAGGTCGCGCCGGAGAATACCAACCTGGTTCGAGCATGGTATCACGCCGAGCAAAGCCGCCCGCCCAATCCCAACCGCAAGACCATGGCTTACTGCGAATCCACCGATGGCGGACGCACGTTCCAGAAGGTTTGCGCCGAGGGTCCCTCCCTAGGCTACACCAACAACCAGATCATCACCGCCTGGACCGGGTATAACGGCAATACGGCTGCGGACTCGGCTGGCGACGGACGCATTGTGATCGTTGGGGATTATTACTATTGCTATTTCCTGCAAACCGGCAGCACGAACGGCTGGAACACGCACGTGGCCCGCTCGCTCCTCACCGATCATGGCCGTCCCGGCACCTGGTGGAAGTATTATGATCCGGCGGGAGATGGCGGAACCAATGGCACATGGACGCAGCCCGGTTTGGGCGGAAATTCCAGTTCCCCGTTTCCTGTCAACTATGTTGACACCTGGGGAAGAGAAACGACCTGGAACGCTGATCTGAATCAATTCATGATTGATGATGACGCATACCCCGGTTTGGGCTTCTGCGGAATCTACCTCGACTTCTCGACCGACAACCTGTTTAATTGGCAGCGTTCCCCTTATCCGCTGTATCCGTATGAAGGCGTTTATACGAACGCCCCGAACTGGGATCGTGACATCATCCCCGCGAAAGCGTTGATTGCCTATCGCGGGTTCGCCGCCCTTGATGGGAGCACTGACGGCGAGTTTCCCACGGTTGGCAGCACCCGCTTTGGCACTTCCTTCTGGTGGGAAATCACTTATCTCAATCCGTACGAAGGTTTTGCCGAGCGATACTTTATGCGCCAGAAAGTGACTCTCTCGCAAACCTCCTCAACCGCTCCCCAGGATCAGGTCGGGCGAGTCGAACTCGCTCTCTTTCGTCACCGGGACAACACGGATGATTGGGCCACCACCTACAATACCTTTGGTCACTATCGCAAAATCCAGACCCTCGGTTACCTTTGCAGCGCCAACATTGCCGGTACCGCACCCATCTACGATCTTACCAATTCCGCCTCACAACACCTCGTCAGCCTCGATCCGACGGAAGCGACCGAGTTGACCATGATGGGTTATATTTTTACCAATCAGACCAGCGGTACCCTCCCGCTCTACCGCACACTGGTCTCCGGCATTTATTCCGCCACCACCAACGCCAGCGCCCCCGGCGTGACCGGCCTTCTGGGCTACCTCTTCCCGCCCGTCGGCGACGAAACCTTCGCTTACCGCTACGATGCGACCGAACAGACCGAACTTATCAACGGCGGGGCGGAATTGGTTCCCCTCACTCGCACCGGCCAACAAGGTTACCAGAACTGGTACTTCGAGGAGCGACTGGCTTCGGGCACACTGATCCCGCTCACCTACAACCCCGCCAGTGCCTCGGTGTGGATCCCCAACCCTACGCAGGTTTGGACCTCCACCAATGGCCCAACAGGAGCGATGCTCAATGCTTACGGGGGAACCCCTGGTGTCAACAGCAGCGCGGTGCGACAATGGACGGCCATTGACACCGGGATTGCTTATGTCAGCGCGCGGGCTTTCAGCCTGGTCGCCGCCGGGGGCGCCGGAGTCAATGTGCTGATTCAAAAGAACGGCCAGTTGCTCTGGCAATCAACGGTGACGAACGGCCAGAGTTCCGCTCAATCCGTTAGCTTCGGGAACTGGATGAGCGTCACCCAGGGGGATGCCATCACCTTCGAGATTGCCCCGCTTTCTTCCACTTCGACGAATGACAACACCTATTTCAAGCCCACCATCTGGTTTCAGTTGGGTTCGCTCTTGTCGAGCAGCCTCGTCTCCGTGCTGCACCTGCAATCCAACACCGTTTCGGTGCAGTGGCCCAGTAGCGCCAATCAAGTTTATTTCGTCGAATCCTCCTCCAGCCTGCTCAACGGTGCGTGGACGCCGGTCTCACCCCCGATTCTCGCCACGCCTCCCACGAATACCTTCGTTATGCCGGGCGCCAATGCCACGTCATTCTACCGTGTGCGGCTAGTGCAATGATCGGAACCGAAATTCACCCTGCGTCATACAAACGTATGGGCTGTTGCGTGCCCTTGTTGGCCGCGCTGGTCCTGGGTGCGGAGCTGGCGGTGGCCACGGCGGTTTCAATCCAGCCTGATGTCGATCCCCGTTCTTTCGGCGCGGTAGGCAACGGGGGCATCGATGACGCCCCCGCGCTGCAGGCTGCGCCGGACGCGTGCCCGCAAGGCAGTGTCCTCCGACTCCCCAAGGGCCGCTGGCTGCTTCAATCGCAAACCTCGCGCCTGCGCTCCGGCGTAACACTGCACGGCGTCGGCCAGGATTCCGTTCTGGTCAAGAGCGCAAAGCTGACCACGGCGCTGGGTGCGGTTAATGCCTCAAACATCGTCGTCACCGGGGTATGGTTTGCCGTCGAGGCGTCCGCTCCCGCCGTCATGGAGGGAAGGCTGGCCCATTTCCGGCACTGCCGCCAAGTGACCGTGCGCCAGTGCAGCTTCGACGGCAACGCCACTAATGGACTGCCCTCGCAGTTTTCCCTGTGCCTATTCGAGTGCTGTAATGACGTGAAATGTCTGGATAACTGCTTTAGCAACGCCGCCGGTTCGGCCACGGGCGTCACCGGTGCATCTTGGGAGCCGGGCTGGGGCCACGGCTCCGAGTTCGCCCGCAACGTCATTGAGGACTATTGCGATACCGGAATCGGTCTCTGGACCGGCGCACGCGATGCGCACTTGCACCACAATCGCCTGAAGGGTCGCAGGGAGAAATTTACCTCTTTCCCCGTGGGGACTGACGCATCAGGCTTTACGACTGTCATGACGGCGTCTATCCAATAGAGGCCATGGTGGTGCGGTAGAACTTCCTCCATGATCAGCGCACGTACGATGCTTATCATCCGGCTTGGGCCATTAAGCCGGAGAACCCGAAATCGCGGATGGAAGTCCGGTTCGAGCGTAACCGAATTGACAACCGGATCCGAACGCCTTGGCGTTGGCGGGCGGCGGCGCGAACAGGACGATCCTGCATGTGGACCAAAACGAGTTTACCGGTGCGACCTTCTGGAGCTTTGTTTACTACGCCACGAACGCTCTTGAACTCTTTTCGGGCGGCAGAACCGTGGACTGGCGGATCGGAACGGGAAACAACCACTGGAAGAAGCCATAAGCCATCCACAGCTCCAGCGTCAAAAGGCGAATCGATCTATGTCTGGAGGTCTAGCTCTGTGGTACCCCCATCACGCAGATTAGTGATCATACAACCACAACAAGCAATTGATCAGGCTATTGGAGGCATAGGTATTGAGCTTGCTGGTATAGAGCCCATCGCCATTCCAGAGAGTCGATCTGTAAATATTGGTGCTGTAACGGTACATGGTGTTTCCGGTGATGGTATTAGTATGCCCCACGAAAGCGACCTCGTGATACCCCGTTGGGGTGTTGCTTAAGTTGTTGTTGGTGGTGGCATTGCCCGTGAAGGACGAGTAATCCGAATATATCTGGAACCCCCCGGTCCCGTTGCTTTGAGCGGTATTATTCGAGTAGGTCCAGTACTTCCCACAGTTGTAGTAGCCGGTTTTGCGATTGTTGGTTGAAATGTTATTACGGACCATGCTGCCATGGGCTGGTCCCTGACCACCCGAGGAATCGAATTCAGGATCTTGCGCCTCAATGGGGAGCAACTCGATGCCGTCATACCAGTTGTGGTCGGCGATGTTTTTGTCGTAGGTCATCCGCACGCAGGTCCTGTATGGATCGCCATAGTCAGACCATGCCTTAATGCCGCTTTCGCCGTTCCAGTTGCAGTGATTAGAAGCTACCAAGCAGTCCTGGGCGGCGGCGGTACAGATGCCGCTTAAGCTGGCATGGTGGACGGTGTTACGCAGAATGACGTTGTTGGAATTCACCTGGCCGGCGCCACCCCAGAAGAGGATGCCCCCGGCGAAGTTCTTGCCGCCGCGAAAACTGCAGTCCGTGACCCGAGAGTTGCTCGTGTTGGCGAATTCCAACGTGACGAAATCGCCGGTGATGCCGAACACGGAAATATTATTCCCGCCGGCCACATAAATTTTAGGTCCAATGTCCTGATTTTGTTGCGACGCTGAAAGTGTGGGCCATATGTCATCATCATTTGGGGTAGGCTGGTAGCCGACGGTATCCCCCCAGCGGTAAATCAGATAAGGAGTGGTGATATTCCTCAGGCGCAGATTGCAAATCTGCGTGTCCGTTGTGTCTTGCAGCATGAAGACATAGCCATCGCTTTTGATGACCGAGGCGTCACCCGCCCCGTAGAGAACTCTCCAGCCATTTGCCCGGGTGATCGACGCCGATGAATTCATTCGATAGGTTTTATTGGGCGGGAACCATATTTTATTGTAGCTAGAGTTGATGGCGTTTTGAATGTTGGGGGTGTCGTCATGAACCCCATCACCAACAGCTCCGAAATCCAACACCACATTGGCAACCGCAGTGATGGTAACGTTGTCGATCAGAACCCATTGGGATTGATCTGTCCCCAAGCCTTTGAAGGCAATTTGATGGGCTCCGGCAGTGACGGTAACAACCGGAAGGATGAACTGGGTAAAGCTCTCCGCAGTGACCGTAATGTTAGAACCCAGCGACACTCCATCCACATAGACCGTCAGGGGATTGGCGGGATAGCCAGCCCGCTTGGCCGCAAAGCATGAAATTTCATAGGTGCCGGCAGAAAGAGAGAGGTTCTGCGTGAAGAACGACAAGTTTGTATTCCCTTGGATAAAGGCCGCCTGAGATCCGTACGGAGTAGCGGGGGCGCCCATGCTGTTGTTGGCGATACCGGAATTGTATTTGAATGCCCACGAGGCGCCGGGAACGTTGTACTGAGACGATAGCACACTGGGGGTTTCAAACGACGGATTCAACAGCGTTAGCGCGTGAGCTGAAGAGGGAAGCAACGCCGTAGCCGCGATGGAGAGGAAATGATAGAATCTGCTTTTTGACGCTGGCGCGCTGGAGTAGGGTCTTTCCTCACTTGCATGCATTATTCGCAGTATGGTGACTGGCCACCGGCCGTCAACGCCGAAATGCTGGCGGTTTTGAGGCGGCTGGCGGGCTCCGATTCCCGCAAGACTGAACTCCTTCGTTGCTGATATTCGTTCGCAAGTGACAGGGGGGGCGCCGCGCGCTTGGCAGAAAACATGGGCTATCCGATGGCTTATTATGACCCTTCCGCAAAAGGCAAGAGTGGGCCATTGTGAATAGAGCGGGCGAGGACCGAGATTGCTTTTGGGCGCGCCTGCTTGGACTTGGCGCCGCGCTGCGACTACTTCCCACGGACGTCGAACAGCGCGGTCAGTGTCGTGTCCTTCTCCACGTTAACTTGGATGCGCGGGGAAGCGCCGCGGCCCTGCCACTCGCGGAACCGGAACTTGCGGTCCGCGCTGGGCTTGGTGGGGTTCGAAGGGTCCATAAACTCACCGAGGCGCTGACCGCTGCTGTAGCCGGCCGGCGTCTTCATGTCCGCCGGCACGACGTCCACCACCTCAACGGTGTGCGCGCCCGGCTTGTCGAAGACGATGTCAAACTTGCCGAAGTTCGGCCCCAGCACATACTCCGTTGTCCAATAGCCGCAGTGCGTCCAGTAGTCGAATCCATCCACGCGGAATCGCACCTCACCGAGACCGGGCGAGGTTACGATAGTCAGGCGTGGCCCGTGGGTTGCGAGCGCATCGCCGTTATCCGGGGCATACAGGTACACGCGACCGGAATAGGCCGGGATAGTGACCTTGCCGTCGCACGACGCCGCATCAACCAGCACCGATTGGCGCTGCTCCTCTTCGAAGCCGCCGTTGCGCACCAGCTCGGCGCCGTCGGCAGTCTTCAGCGAAACCTCGTCGAACCAGGCACGTCCCGTCCGGCCACGCAATAGGCAGTACAGCGTAAGGCTGCGGATCGGCTTTTCGGGACGGAGCGTGAAACTGCTCTGTTCCCAGTCATGGGTGCCGGGCCGAAATTGTGCAGTCTGGCCGTAGAGAAATGTGCCGTCCCCGTGAGCGGCATCAATGTAGAGTGAGTAGTCGGCGTTTGTGCCCCCCGACACCGCTTCCGCCTTGCTCCAGCCGCTCAGAACGAGTGGCTCTGCTCGGGCCTGGTTCACCTCGATGGTCTCGCTCGCGCCGCAGTCAAGGACGGAGAATGCCTCGCAGACGATAGACCGTGCGCCGGCTCTGTGGGTCAGGGCATCCACGCGATAGCCGCCGGGCGCATAGGGGCTCCAGCCAGTGGCGACGGAGCCGCTCAGGTCAAGCAGCCGCCTCGTCGGCGCTGGCGACCCGAGCGTGATCTGCCGTGTGGCGCTGCGGTCAGGGTTGACGGCCACCAATCCGCGCTCGAAGAGCCGGTAATGCGCGCCCTTCTCCTCGCGCTCGTCGGTGAGGGGCTTTCCGAGCCGAAGCCGATACAGGTCGGCCACGTCCGGATGGGAGATTGGCAGGCCGCCGTTCCAGACGAAGCCGCCGAGGCGCGCGCTGGCGTAGCAGAAGAGGGCGTCCTCGCGGACGCCGTAGGGCGTGTGGCCAAGGTAGCTGAGGGCTTGGATCTGCTTCCCGGCGCGCACCAGGGGCTGAAGGTCTTGGCCGGCCTTGTTCCAGTGGGTTTGCCAGTCAAACCAGCGTTCCTTGCTCACCCAGGTGCAGATGTAGGACTCCAGCATGTCGGCGTCAAGGTAGGCCCAGTACTCACGCGGCAGCGATGGCGGGTTGGCCGAGTTCCCGAGGACCGCGCCGTCTGGCTTGTACTGCTTGACGAGGGCGCGCACTCGCTTCAGCAGCATGGCGAAGGCGTAGTTCTGATCTTCGCAAATGTGCTGATGCTTGCCAAACTTCGGCCCCCAACAGGGCTCGCGGCTGGCAAGGTTGTCCACGAACACGCCGTCGGCGCCCAGGACCATAATGCGGCGCACCCAGGCCACCATGGCGTCCTGGTAGGCCGCCACGTTGGGGCACGTCGTGTAGCTGTTCTTGTTGTCCTCGCTTTTCCAGAAGCGCGTCCGCTGGAGCTCGCCTTTGGAATCCACCTCGATGAAGTCCGGATGCTCCTTGAGGTTGACACCCTCGTAGGCGCTGGAGGCATTGCCCTGGTAGAAGGTGACGTAGGGAAAGCACCGGATGCCGAATGCGTGGCACCGGGCGAAGAAATCCGCATTGACGGGACAATGGGTGATGAACGCGACCTTGGCCTCTGCCAGGGCGTCCAACTCGGGCGTATAGCCGATGGCATAGGTCTCGGAGTTGACCAGCCAATCTGGCGCCGATTCGCCCAGGCCCTGCTGCCGAGCGACGGCGGTTCGCGCCCGCCATTCCGGCGACCCCGAGGAGTCCGCCGCTGCCATCGGAGCGGTATTGGTTCCGGCCTCCGCCTCGGCCGCCCGCACCAGCCAGGATGCCAGGAGAAGCAACGCCGCTAGGATTAAGCGAGCATGCAAAGCCATCTTCACAGAAACGAGGACGACTTGGTTCGGATCCCCGCCCCATGTCTTGAGGCGTCCAGCCTGCCCGCGGAAATGGCCTTTATCATGAACCGCAGCCTGCCTTCACCGCCGCTTTCAGTCAATTCCTATTGACTTCCCAATAGCTGACCCCCGCTATGGGTGAATTGGCGCGACGCGCGCGTCCGGCTGATTGGTCGTCACGAATCATCGGCTGTCAATTCCCCACCCCTTGCGCCATACAAACGTCATACAAACGTATGAGTTGTCGCCCCGGGCTATCTGCTTCAACCTTGTGTGTGATGCGAAACTCAGAGAACGCCATGAGTTCTGAATTTGTCGCCGGCAAGAAAGACCGGCACGCGGGTTTCACCTTGATCGAACTCCTGGTAGTCATTGCCATTATCGCGATTCTGGCCGCGCTGCTTCTGCCGGCCTTGAGCCGGGCGAAAGCCCGCGCCAATGACGCCAGATGCATATCAAATCTGCGCCAGTGCGGCATTGCGCTGAATCTGTACCTGCAAGATTACAACGATCGGCTCTTTTGGAAATCAGACGACGTCGCGCTCGAAGGGATGGAGTGGTTTGTTTGGGCGGGCCGAACCAACAACAACAAGATCGGCGCGGCGCAGGGCAATCTGTTCAATAAAACAGACCGGCCTCTGAACCATTACGGATTGACCGAGGGCACGGTAACCTGCCCAGCGGACCAGGGGCGCGCCGTGGACAACACCACCTACACACTATTCGAGTGGGTTGGCAACTCTTACATCTTCAATTTTGGCGGACTGCCGGACTTTGCGGCTGGGCACGGTCTGGATGGCTTGTCCGCAACGAGTTTGACCAATTCTTCGCAAACCGTGGTGTTCGCTTGTGGCGTTATGTCCTACCCGGCTACCGAGACCAAAGGGTGGCACCGCAGCACTCCGGCCGGAAACATCTTCTTCGCCGACAACCATGTCAGTTTTTACCAGGCGAGAGCGGCCACCAACTTGGTTTGGTAACGCGCCTTGAACCGACGGGGCTCTCAGCGCGCATTTCTATTTCTTGTCGTCAATTCTTATGATGCGGCGATAACCCTCCAGCCGGTGTCCGTCATTGATGGTGATGTCAAAGTCTTCGCCCCGATCAAAACATTGCTGCGCGGCGGTTAAAGCCCGGGTGAGCACACGCGTGTACTTTTCTCCCGCCTCGCGCCGTTCCGGGTCGTTGCCCGCTTTCCACTGGAAATCTTTCAAGCACAGAAAATAACCCTTTTGAATGGCGATGACCGCGTCCCGTCGCGGCTGGGGCGAATAGACAGAGGGACGCGGGTGTTCCGAGGCGTATTCCTTGAGCGCGCGTGACAGGCTCATCTGCTCGTTCCAAGGGAGATGATGCTGGTGGTCCGAAGTCCAAAACCAGAAATAGCGCGCTCCCATGTCGTACGCGGTCGTCAGGGCCAGTGGTGCAATGGCCGGATCACATTGGCCGTAGATGGAGGTGCCCCAGAATTTCCCGAATGGACGGGCGCCCCCGCGCATCATGGCGTATTGGAATTTCAATCCCTGGGCCGGGGTATGGCGCAGCTTCAAGCCTGTGGCGGCAAAGATTTCGGCGTCGAATCCGGCCGTGTTGTAGCGGCCCTCCTGGACCAGGCCGGCGATGCCGGCTTTCATTTCGTAATAGGTCGCTTCGGCGTATGAATCCCAAGTTGGATAATCGAATTGTGCCAGGCGCATATCGCCCAAATTGATGCCGTGGCCGCGCAAAGCGGCATCCAGGTGCCAGACACCGTACGAATCGGCGGACAAATAAGAAGCCCGCGTCTGTGTTTCAATAGCGGTTGAAAAATCAGACGGGAATCTTCCGGCATAACGATGCTCGTCATTGTCCCATACCATGTCCGCGGGCTCATCAATGAACATCACGGGCCCAAGATAATTGGCCCGGTAAAGATCCGCCGGAAAGCGCAACGCCGGTTCGCCCGTGGCTTCGCGCAAATAAAAGACCGGCTCCGAACGCACCCATTGCTCGTGTTTCGCGCTGATCGGGAACATATTCATTCCGGCGGCGATTGCGGTTCGATAGTCATCCTCGGTGAGGGGAACATACGTGTAATCATTCGTTGACGATGCTGGCAGCCGATGGCCTTCGGCGTCTTTGAAATCCCGGTCGTTCCCGATGAGCATCTCGCGATTGAGATCCAGGCGCTTGACATCGTTCCAGGGCCGCCAGGCCTCGTCCTCCGGCCTGGCTTTGCGCACCAAACTAAGCGGCTGGCCTAAGAACTTGCACGTCTCGGCCGCGTCATCCTTCCATCCGGTGTTCGGCGCGGGATGTGGAAAAAAATCGCGCTCGAAGCCCTCCCAGCAGGAAAGCAACGCCGCTCCGGTTCTGCTGTCCCGATATTCGTAGGCTTCGCCCGTCTCGGGGATTCGCAATTGATACCGCGCAAATTCGATGGGGTGTTGTTTTTCCGTCAACGGATCGGCGGAGGTCAGCGCGCGGAGCAGGAACAGCGGCAGCGCGTCAGGATTCGTTCTGGCGCGAACTTCCAGTTGCCACCAGCGAAAATTCCTCGCGCCTTCGCCAGGGCCGTAAACCAAATCCACAGTGGCAAAAGGCGGCGGAACATCGCTCCTTCCGCTGAAAGCGAGATAATGCAGCCTGGTTCCGGCGGGCGGCTGAAGGTGCGGTTGCGCCGAAACAGCAGCGGAAAGAATCAAAAAAATGCCCAATGTCAGTGCCTGTTTCTGTCTCATAGCTTAAAAATTCCGAGAACTGCGCGCAAGCGAACCGACGCTGTTTCGAGGCGTCAGTTGCCTAAAACATAAACATAACCGTCGCCGACGCTGACCACGATCTCGCTTTTGCCATCGCCGTTGACGTCCGCCAGGATCGGCGTGCCAACGGGGGCGTCGAAACTCTTGCGCCAGCGGATTTCGCCGCGGTCGCCGGCATCGCGCACGGCGAGGAGATTGCCATCCTGGCCACCCAAAAGCAGTTCACCTTCGCCGTCACCATCCACGTCACCGCTGACAATGCCGCCGGTGGCCGTTGGAAGTTGCATTTTCCAAAGGTGTTTGCCCGTGGCGGCATCAAAACAGACCAGCGCGCCATCCGCTTCCATTTGCGCGCCGCGCCAGCCGCGGGTTTTGGAGGGGGGCAGCAGGCCCTCATTAAACCCGCAATTGCCGGCGCGCATCGGCCAGCGTTCGGTGGGCAGATATTCGCGCCACAGGCCGCGCTTGCCGTCGGGCGAAATGCTGGCGCGGCAACTGTAAACCCCGCCCAGATAAACGATCGGTTCAGTGCCAGCCCGTTCCAGCAGAGCGGGGGAGGCGTAGGCCGCCCACCATTTGAGCAACGGCTCAAGATTGACCGGCCCAACCAGCAGGTTGCCGCTCTTGCCGTCGGCTACACAGTAGAAATCCGGATTGCAGAAAAGGACATCGTCGGCACCGTCATGGTTGAAGTCCCAAACCGAGACGCGACCGCCCAGCGGTTGATAATGACGTTCGATGGCATGCATTTCTTCCCGCTGCCATACGATTTGGCCGGTGTGCCCGTCTAGGACGTAGGTGCGTGCGGCGGGTTTGGCGGCGTAAGTGAAAAGGTCAAGGTGTTTGCCGCCGGTGAAATGACCAATAGTGAAGCAATGGGGGCGTTCGGCGTATTGGCCGCAAGCACCGCTGTGCGGGAAGGTGAATCGCCACAGCGTCTTTTTATTCGCAGCCCGCGCCTGGACCCAGAGATTGCCATCGGTGCCGCGTCCGCCGGTGATCAGACAGGGTTTGCCGTCACCGAGCAAATCACAGACGACGGGAATTTCGGAAGAGGCAAAGTCCTCCACGCGCCGCAGCTTGTTTCTCTCCAGGCGCAGCACAGTGACATTGGTGTTGTCGTAGAGCAGAATGTCGTTCTGCTTGCGGCCCTCCAAATCCGCGGCGAGAAGATAAGGCAACATCGCGCCCTGGAGCGGCGGAATCTTTTGCGGCACGGCGGGCGGCTGGTTGGCCAGCGGTTGGCCGGGTTTGGCGACGAGAGCGCCGTCCCGGTTGAGGCCCCAGGCCTGAGCGCCGGTCGAGGCGCCATTGGCCAGGGTGAAGAATTCCGGCCTGCCATCACCGTCCACGTCCCCGGTGACGGCCCATTGCACGTTGACTGCGTTAAAGTAAAAGGCGCGGCGATCATCGGATGCGCCGGGTTTCAGCAGGAATTGCGCGTTTCCCAAGGACCAGAGTTTTTCCATTTGTCCGCGGCGCAAGCGCCAGACCTCGCAGCTTTCGGGCGGTTGATATTCGAGCAGGCTGCTTCGGGCGCAGAGCAAGGCGCGCGGGCCGTTGGCGCCCCAGAGCGGCACGAAGGCCAGCGGCACCAGGTCGGGCATTTGAACTGTCTCCGCCCCGGAGGCGGCCTCGAAGATCGACAGATGCCAGCGTTTGTCGGTGAGACCGTCAAAGAGCGCGCACACGATTTGCTTGTGGCCCGTGCCCTCCAAGTCCACTACCGGGTCCGAAGGGCAGACCAGCGAGCGGGCTTCGGTTGTTACCGGGTCGGGCCACCCGCGACTCCAGGCCAGCTCGAGCTTGCCCCCGGCGTTGCGCAGCACGTCCACGTGCTTGGTCCGCGAGATATTGACGAAACCCAATTTGCCGTCGCCGTCCACGTCCACCAATTCGTTCCAGCCGTAGTGTCGGGCATTGGCGCCTTGGGGGTCCCAGCTCGTGTGCGAGAGCGCGGTGCCACTGGCCAGGTCGATATTCCAAACATGGCACCAACTGTCCACCACCGCGTGAAAGCGCCCGTCGCCATTCAGGTCGGCAACCGTTACCGCCGGGTAATAGATCACGTGCTCGGCGGGGGTCCACGCCCAACGCTGCGTGACGGTATTCCCATCGAAAGACCAGAGGGAAAACTGGCCAAAACTGGCCGGGGGGCCGCTCTCGGATTGGCGCATCGAGGTCACCACGAAAATCTGTTTCCCCTTTTGGTTGGGCAGGAAGGCGCCGCAATGGCCCCGCCAGGAATAATCCCCGGTGCTGATTTCAATGGCCGCCCGCTTCTCTCCGTTCCGTCCGTCCAGAATCAAATAAGCCTGCCGCGTGATCCCCATGTGGCCCGCGACGGCAACGACTTCGTTATGGCCGTCGCCGGCGAGGTCTTCGACCCATTCAACGTGGTCCATGACATAACCTGCCGGCGCACTTTCCCACAGTTGCTGGCCCTTCGGGTCATAGGCCGTCAGCCGCGCGCGGGTCGCGATGATGATGTCCTCCTTTTTTCCCGTCCCGCGCAGGTCGGCGAAAGTGGGGGTGCCCTGTTCGGCGCCCACGAAATACCTGGCCAGCACGCGCGGCCCCTGCTTCATCGCTCCAGGCAGCGGTTGATAGCCCGTCAAGCGTCCGTCATGGCGCCACATCGGCCATTCGCCCTCCGCGGCCACCAGAATGGTGGCGCTGGGCAAATAGAAGAGGGCGGCCAAGGTTGCGAAAACCGCGAAGGCTGGCGAAAGGAGAGTGTTCTTCTCTTGCACAGCCGCCGACTTTGCCGCAAAGCGTCCCAAAGAGACAGCAGTATTTACCCAAATGAAAGGCCAAGAAGACTTATGCGGGGCGTCCTGCCGCGCAGGCCATCCAAGCCCGAGGTTACACACCGCTTCTGTAGCTCAGGCATGCAAGTCCTTCAAAGAATGGTTTTTGAAGAAGGGCGGAACCTTCGAGAACTTTCACGAATCCATTAACAGAATCGCTGGTCAAGGGACTAATTTCTGCGATACACTTCACCAGATCAGGATGCTGCGACGCAAACTTGCAGATGAGCAAAACAAAGACAAGAAATCAGCCTGGAAGCTGATCAAGTTGATCCATGAGGCACTTGGCCATCGCAATGACGGACGCCAAAGCAATCAGGCAAATGGGGTGCCTGCTGGCTGGCGTGTCAGCTCTACGAGCAACTCACCTGTGATACCGAGTACCTACCCATCCCAAGTGTACCGTACGTACCTGCTACGCACCGGCAGGCCCCTTGTCAAGGAGAATCTGCCAGAAATTCAGTATCATTATGGGGTGGAGATGCCCGGTGGTAATCAGTCGCCTGGGGCTGGATCGTTTCTGGGCCGAGCGTCTGCCCGACAGCCGCGAGGGCACTTGCTGGCGGCACCTTTTACAGACGCTGGTGTGCTATCGGCTGATTGACCCAGGCAGCGAGTGGCGTCTGCACCGGCGGTGGTTTGAACAAAGCGCCCTGGGCGATCTGCTCGGGCAGGATTTTAGTAATACTAGGTTAAGTAATCAACAGGAGTCTGCGAACTCAGTTAGGCACCCTGGGCACCTTCCGCTGAGCCGGATCAGCGGCACTTGTAGTCGTTTCCGGACCATCGGCAAGGTCATAC
>Ga0181521_10001741_pt1 | contig 26718 bp, 22 predicted proteins | sample PEATcosm2014_Bin_32_FD_119764 | JGI IMG/M metagenome (GOLD analysis project Ga0181521, IMG submission 119764) | Peatland microbial communities from MTU Mesocosm Facility, Houghton, MI, USA - PEATcosm2014_Bin02_60_metaG | ecosystem: Environmental > Terrestrial > Soil > Wetlands > Peat | place...
CGCCCGCCATGACGGTAAAGCGTCATCACGCCGCCTCCTGCTCGGTCAGCAGGTGGATGAACACGTCGTCGAGTCGTGGCGGCACCTCCTGCCAGGTCAGCGCGGGTGGCGGCAGCGCATCGATCGCGGCACGTAGCGCGGCATGGTCCTTGCCGGCGATGCGCAGAGCGTCGCCGAACACCGCGGCGGTCTCCACCCCCGGCGTGTGGCGCAACGCGCGCACGGCCGTCTCGATGCCCGGGCCGGTGGCCTGGAACACCGTCAGGCCGGCGTCACGCACCACCTCCTCCGCGGTGCCCTGCACCACCAGCTTCCCGCCGGCGAGATACACCACGCGTTTGCAGCGCTCGGCTTCGTCCATGTAGTGGGTGGAGACCAGCACGGTCATGCCGTCGGCGGACATCTCGTGGATCAGGTCCCAGAACTCGCGCCGGGCCCGGGCGTCCACGCCGGCAGTCGGCTCGTCGAGCAGCAGCAGGCGCGGCCGGTGCAGCACGCAGGCCGCCAGCGCCAGCCGCTGCTTCCAGCCGCCCGACAATTCGCGCGCCAACTGGCCGGCGCGTGGCGCCATTTCCATGCGGTGCAACACCTCGGCAATGGCGCCGGCGCGGTCGGGCAACTGGTACAGCCGGGCGACGAACTCCAGGTTCTCCGCCACCGTCAGGTCGTCGTAGAAGCTGAAGCGCTGCGTCATGTAGCCGATCTGTTCGCGGATGCGCATCGGCTCGCGGAGCAGGTCGAAGCCGAGGCAGGTGCCGCCGCCGGCATCCGGCCGCAGCAGCCCGCACAGCATGCGGATGGTGGTGGTCTTGCCGCTGCCGTTGCCACCGAGGAAGCCGCAAATCTCCCCCTCCGGCACCTGCAAGGACAGGCCGTCCACCACCTTCACCGCGCCGAAGCTTTTGACGAGATCGTGCACGTCGATCGCCAGCGCGCTCATGGCGCCAGCCGCACGTTGACCGGCTGGCCGGGTTTCAGCGTGGCCGCCTGCGCCGGATCGGGGTGTGCCTCGACCAGGTAGACCAGCTTCTCGCGCGCCGCCTCGCTGTAGATCACCGGCGGCGTGTATTCCGGTTGCGGCGCGATGAAGGAGATGCGGGCGGTCAGGTCGGCCGCGCAACTATCGCAGGTGATCGCCAGGCGCGCGTCGCGGTGGATCGTCGCCAGGGCCGTCTCGGGGACGAAGAAACGGACCAGGATGTTGCCCGGCGGCAGCAACTCCACCACCGGGGCGCCGGCCTGCATCATCTCGCCCGGCAGCGCGTAGGTGTCGGCGACGCGCGCAGCGTCCGGAGTGGCGACGTGGCGCTGCGCCAGGCGCCACTCCGCCTGAGCCAGCGCCGCGTGCTGTTCGGCGACCACCGCGCGCTGCGCCGCGATCTCGTATTGCCGGCCGGTGGCGGACTGGATTTGCTCCAGTTTTGCCTCGGAGGCCTTCACATGGGCGATGGCCGAATCCAGATCGGCCTGCTGCTGTTCGACGGTCTGCTGCGTCGCCGCGCCGGAACGCAGCAGGAGCCGGTTGCGTGTCAGGTCCCTGGCGATGCGGTCCCGGGTGGCACGCATGTCCACCAGGTCGGCCTCCGCCTGGGCGATTTCGGTCTCCCGGCCCGCCTTTTCCAGGTTGGTCAGCCGGTCCTGCGCCTCCGCGAGCGTGGCGGCAGCCTGGTCGCGCGCAGCCAGGTCGTCGGCATCGTCCTGCGCAAACAGCGGTGCCCCGGCCGCGACCAGGTCGCCACGCTGCACCGACAGGCTGACCAACTGACCGGCCAGCGTGGGACCGACGCGCACGTAATCGGCGTCCACGTAGCCCTGCCAGCCGGGCGGCGGCGCGTCGTAGCTTTGCCACCAGAGGCCGCCGCCGACGGCCAGGGCGACGAGCACTGCCACGAGAACCAGCCAACGCTTCATGGGTGCGGGTCCGGCGCGAGGCCGCGCAGCAGGATGTCGAGATGGGTCTCGACCACGATGCGCGGGTTGAACTGGATGTCGGTGTGGCGGCCCAGCGAGTGCTTCCACAGGAGCAACAGCAGCAGAGGAGCGGAGAACAGCGGTAGCGCGCCGTCGAGATCGACGGGACGGAATTCCCCCCGTTCGATGCCACGGGCGAGCACGCCGCGGATCAGCGCCATGCCCTTGAGAATCACCTCCTCGGCGTAGAACCGGGCGATAGCGGGGAAATTGCCGGATTCGGCCACCACCAGCTTGGGGATGGCGGTCAGGTCGGTGTCCAGCAGGAGCAGAAAATGCTCGGCGATGGCGCGCAGGATGTCGGCGGCGGACCGGTCGGGGTCCTGCGACAGCACCAGGGCCGCTTCCAGGTTGGGCAGCACCGCCTGGCGGACGACGGCGCGGAACAGGTCCTCCTTGGTCGGGAAGTAGAGGTAGATCGTGCCTTTGCCGATGCCGGCGGCAGCGGCGACGTCCTCCAGCTTGGTGGCGGCGAAGCCGCGGTCGGCGAACAGGCGGAGCGCCGCCTCGACGATCTCGCCGGGGCGGGCTTCCTTGCGGCGGGCGCGGCGCTTGGGCGGGGTCGGGGTCTGGATGTCGCTGGCCATGACCGCAAATTACTGACTGGTCGGTCAGTATTCAAGGGCCGCCATCGGCGGGCGACGCTCGTGAGATCGGCGCCGCCGCTGGTGTCATGGCCGGTGCGGGGCGGCCGGCCACGACTTTTGTTCATGCCACGCCCTAATGTCGGAGGTGGCCGCCCTGCGCCGGCCATGACACAAGGAGCGGCACCGACCGTCCCGGTGGCAAACTTGCAGGCGGTTGGGGTGACAAAGGGGGACCGCGATGGAACCGATCGTTGGCAGCGGGAAGTACACCTACAAGGTGCACGAGGATTGGGCGCGGCCGCCCGCGGGCGTCGAGATGAAGCCGGCCGCGGTGACGGTGGGACCGCAGGATCGGGTCTACTGCTTCAACCGGGTCGCCGAGCACCCCGTTGTGGTGTTCGATCGGGACGGCAACTTTCTGTCATCCTGGGGCGCCGGGTTGTTCCGGTTCCCGCACGCCATCCGTTTCGATGCGGCGGGATTCGTCTGGCTGACGGACGAGCATCACCAGCAATTCATGAAATTCACCGCCGACGGCCAGTTGCTGCAAACCATCGGCGTCAAGGGGCACCGCTCCGATACCGGCGTGCCGGACGACGATTTCAGCTCGGTGGCGTGGAAGAGGGTGACGCACGGCGGCGGGCCGTTCAACCTGCCGACGGACATTGCTTTCGCGCCGGATGGCGCGATGTTCATGAGCGACGGCTACGGCAATGCCCGGGTGCACAAATTCTCCGCCGACGCGCGATATCTGTTCTCGTGGGGTGAGCCGGGCAAGGCGCCGGGACAGTTCAACCTGCCGCATGGCGTGTGGGTCGATCGGCGGGGCCGGCTGCTGGTGGCCGATCGCGAGAACGATCGCGTGCAGGTCTTCGATCTGGACGGCCGGCTGCTGGAGATCTGGCCGACCGAGCTGATCGGGCCCGCATTCTTCTACGTCGATGCCGACGACGTGGTGTACATCCCCGAGCATAACGGCGGCATGGTCAGCATCCTGACGCTCGATGGCGAGCGGCTGGCACGATGGGGCGATCCGATCCATCGGTCCGTCCACGGAATTGGGGGCGATTCGCGTGGCGATATCTACGTCGTGCAGCCGGGCGCGTGGGGGCGGGTGCGGAAGGTCGTGAAGTTCGAGCGGGTGTAATACCAACCGTCCGAAAGATTGACGTACGGCACGGTCCGTCCCAACCGTCATGGCCGGGCTGGACCCGGCCATCTATGCAGCCGCAGTGCCGCGATAGATGGCCGGGTCAAGCCCGGCCATGACGGGTTGCGGCGGGCCGTGCCAACACCATGCGAGAGTCAGTGTTTCGGGCGCTTGGTATAATTCATCCCTTGTGTCATGGCCGGCGAAGGCCGGCCACCCACGACTTTGCAACGTTCCCCACAGCAAAGTTGTGGGGGGGGACGGCCTTCGTCGGCCATGACACAAGGGGGAGGTGGACGGTGCACGGATTCGACGCATAGGGGTTGAGGCCGGTGCGCTGCCCGCGCAGACTCGCGGCGGCCGAGCCACGGGAGAGAACGGCGATGACCAACCGGATCGAATTCATCATCACCGACCGCCGCCCCTTCGCGGATGGCCAGTCCTTCGGCGAGGTCGGTCCGTATGAGCGCCTGTCGGGCCGTGTGCATTTCGCACTCGATCCGTTGGCGGCAGCGCAGCGCGACGTGGTCGATCTGGACAAGGCTGCGCGCGACCCGGGGGGTCTCGTGCATTGCGAGGCCGACTGCATGATCCTCAAGCCGGTCGATCTCGCCCGCGGCAACCGGCGGCTGTTCTACGACTACGGCAATCGCGGCCACAAGCGTGCGCTGCAGTTCTTCAACGACGCGCAGCACAGCAACGATCCGCTCACCACGGCGCATGCCGGCAACGGTTTTTTCATGCGGCGGGGCTATTGCGTGGTGTGGGTGGCGTGGGAGGGCGACATGCTGCCCGGCGACGGGCGCATGCTGCTCGACGTCCCGGTCGCGCGTAACGATGGCGGGTCGCCGATCACCGGCACGGTGCGGGTCGAATACATGGTCGACGCGCCGGGACGCACCAGCTTCCCGCTCAGCGGCCGCACCGCCGCGCATAGTTTCCCCGCCGTGTCGCTCGACACGCGGCAGGCGAAACTCACAAAGCGTCGCTACCCGTACGATCCGCCGCTCGAGATTCCTGCCGATGCGTGGTGTTTCGCGCGCGTGGAAAACGGCTCCGGCGGCGAGACCGGCACGCCGGAACGCGCGCTGATCCCATCGGCCACCGACATCACGCTGCCAGCGGGATTCCAGCCAGGCTGGATCTACGAATTGCTCTACACCGCGCGGGACCCGCAGGTGATGGGCCTGGGTCATGTCGTGGTGCGCGACGCGATCAGCTTCCTGAAATACGACCGCAGCGACGCCAACCCGTTGCGCGGCGTGGAGAAGGCATATGCCTGGGGCCGCTCGCAGACCGGCCGCTGCCTGCGCGACTTCGTGTATCGCGGCTGCAATGCCGACGCGCAGGGGCGACGGGTATTCGACGGCGTGCTGCCGCACGTCGCCGGCGCGGGACGCAAATGGCTGAACCATCGCTTCGCCAGTCCGATCGTCTCCGGCGGACAACAATACGAGGACCATTTCAACATCGCCGACAGTTTTCCGTTCTCCTATGCATGGTCGCGCGACCACCTGACGGGGCGCGAGGATGCGATCCTCAAGCGCCCCGATACCGATCCGCTGGTGATGCACACGCAGACCTCGACCGAGTATTGGGTGCGGCGCGGCTCGCTGGCGCACACCGACACTTTGGGCAACGACCTGCCGCAGCCGGATGGCGTGCGCGTCTATCTTTGGGCCAGTTCGCAGCATTTCGCCGATCCGGTGTCGAAGCCGCCGTCCCGCGGCATCGGGCAGAATTTTTCCAACGTGGTGTCCACCTCGATGCTGTTCCGCGCGGTGCTGGATGCGATGGATCGATGGGCCACGGACGGCACGCCGCCTCCCGCCAGCCGCATCCCGACGCGGGCCGACGGCACGCTGGTGGACATCGCCGAATGGCGCAGCCGTTTCCCGGCGATCCCCGGCGTTGCCACGCCGCGCACACCAAACCCGCTGCCGCTGCTGGATTTCGGACCGGATGCGGAACGCGGCATCCTGCGGGAACCGCCGACGCTGGTGCCGGGCGGCAATACCCCGGGTGCGCCTGGCAAGACCTATACCGTCCTGGTGCCGGCGGTGGATCGCGACGGCAACGACATTCCCGGGGTGCGCGCGCCGATGGTGGCGGCGCCGCTTGGTACTTACACCGGCTGGAATTTGCGGGCGCGGGGCTGCGGCCACGGCATGCAGCTTCGTTTTGAGGGCAGCTATATTCCGTTTGCCGAGACGGCCGCCGAGCGCGAGGCCACCGGCGATCCGCGGCCGGCGATCCTGGAGCGCTATCCCGACAAGGCGGCCTACGTCGAGGCGATCGTCGCGGCGGCGCGCGCGTTGGTGGCGCAGGGGCTGATGCTGGACGAGGACGTCGAACGTTGCGCTGCCGCCGCGGCGAACTGGGGCCGGCCACGGCATGTCGTTACATTGGAGTGACTCAACACGACGGGCGTGCATGCTTCCGCGATCAAGCAAGATTTTAACACGGAGAAAGTGCGGAGAGCCACGGAGGGCCACGGAGCAGTACAGGCGGATAGTACGGCACTTCGTGCGATACACGTTGAAACTCTGCTCCGTGGCCCTCCGTGGCTCTCCGCACTTCCTCCGTGTTAAAATCTTGCGGACCCGCCGCAGGCACGAGAGACGCGGCCCGGCACGTCGGACAAACCCGGCCACCGCTTCGCTCCTTGCAGTGAGACACGACAAAGGAAACGCCAATGCCTGATCCCGCCTGGCTGTTCGGCCCCGCGCGCCCACACCGCCCCTGCATCATGGCGCAGCAGCACGTGGTGGTGTCGGGGCACTACTACGCGTCGCTGGCGGGGCTGCAAATCCTGGAAGCCGGCGGCAACGCGATCGACGCCGGGGTCGCGGTCGGCCTGGCGATCGACGTGCTGGAAAGCCAGTTCGTCGGGTTCGGCGGCGTCGCGCCGATCATGGTGCATCTCGCCGATAGCGACACAGTGCAGGTGATCAGCGGCGTCGGCCCGTGGCCGCAAGCCGCCGACCTCGAGCATTTCCATCGCGCATTCGGCGGCCGCATCCCCGATGGCCTGTTGCACACCGTGGTGCCGGCAGCGCCCGCCAACTGGATCGAGGCGTTGGCGCGCTGGGGCACCATGCGGTTCAGCGACGTCGCCGCGGCAGCGATCCGTTTCGCGCGCGACGGGTTTCCCGCCTATCCGTTCTTCGTCGAAATCCTCGCGGACAAGCGGCACGAGTTCGAGAAATTCCCGACCACCGCGGCGATCTTCCTGCCAGGCGGACGGGTGCCGGAGATCGGGGAAAAATTCGTCCAGGCCGATCTGGCGCGGTCGCTGCAATACATGGCGGACCAGGAACAGGCCGCGCATGGCAACCGGCTGGCCGGGCTCGCCGCGGCGCATGATGCGTTCTATCGCGGCGACATCGCCGCGGCGATCGTGCGGCATCAGACGGAGAACGGTGGCTGGCTGCGTGCCGACGACCTTGCGGCGTTCCGCGCCCGCGTCGAACCGCCGTGCCGCACGCGCTTCGGAGAATTCGATGTGTACGGCTGCGGCCCCTGGTCGCAGGGACCGATGGTGTTGCAGGCGCTGAACATCCTGGAAGGCATCGACCTGCGCAGCATGGGCCATAATTCGCCGGCCTATATCCATGCGGTGACCGAGGCCCTGAAGCTCGCCGCCGCCGACCGCGAGGCGTATTTCGGCGATCCGGATTTTTCCCCCGTGCCGCTCACGGCGCTGTTGGCGAAGGACTATGCCGCGCGGCGCCGCGGCTTGATCGATCCGGCGCGCGCCTGGCCGGAGATGCCGCCGGCGGGAGCGGTCGGCGGGGTGACACCACCGCCCTGGCGACCCGACCCCTCCGCCGGTTCCGGCGCAGAGCAGGTGGGAGCGAAGCCGGCAACGTCGTTTCTGTGTGTGGCGGATCGGGCGGGCAACGTGTTCGCCGCCACACCGAGCGACGGGACGATCGGCGGACCGGTGGTGCCGGGCACCGGCATTCTGCCGTCGATGTGGGGCTCGCGTGGCTACAGCGGACGCGACCATCCGGGGCGGGTCGGTCCCGGACGCCGGCCGCGCATGTCGGCCAATCCGGCGATCGCCATCCAGCCAGGCAAGCTGGTGATGCCGTTCGGCTCGCCGGGCAGCGAGGTGTTGGGGCAGGCGATGGTGCAGGCGTTCCTCAACCAGGCGGTGTTCGGCATGGACCCGCAATCCGCCTGCGAGGCGCCGCGCTTCGCCAGCTATTCCTGGCCCGAATCGACGCTGCCACACAGCTACCTGCCGGGCGTGTTGCGCGTCGAACGCGATATCGGCGAGGCGACCGGCGCGGCCCTGGCAGCGCTGGGCCATCACGTGGAATGGTGGCCGGAACGCAAATACGCCGCGGGTTCGGTGACGACGATCCAATCGGATCTGCGCACCGGGGTGAAATGGGCGGGGGCCGATCCGCGGCGCTCGGCCTACGCGATCGGATGGTGAGAACGATGCAAGATCCGCTGAAGCCTGCCGCGCGGCTGGACTACGAAGCCAGCATCGACCGGCCTCGGCTGGCGCTGCCGGGGGGCAAACGCGTCGCCGTCTATATCGTCGTGAACGTGGAGCACTGGGAAATCGAACGCGCCATGCCGCGACAGGTGCTGACCGCGCCGCAGGGGGCTTCCGTGCTGCCGGACCTGCCCAACTGGGCGTGGCACGAATACGGCATGCGCGTCGGCTTCTGGCGGTTGAAGGCAGCGCTGGATGCGCATGGCATCGCGCCGTCGATGACGATCAACGGCACGGTGCCGGCGGCGTATCCGCGCGTGGCGCGAGCGGCGCGCGAGGCGGGCTGGGAATTCATGGGGCATGGCTGGCGGCAGATGGCCACGCACCTCGTGGAGGACCAGCGCGCAATGATCCGCTCCACCATGGACGCGTTGCGCGAGGCCGGCGGGCACGACGTGGTCGGCTGGCTGGCGCCCGGCCTGACCGAGACGCCGGGCTCGCCCGACCTGCTGGCGGAGGCGGGGATTCGTTACTGTGCCGACTGGGTGGTGGACGACCTGCCGTGCACGTTGCGCACCGCGCACGGGCCGCTGCTGACCATGCCGTACAGCGTCGAGCTGAACGACATCCCGATGATGATGATCCAGCACCATGCGGCGCGCGAAATGTTCGACCGCACGGTGGCGCAGTTCGACCGGCTGTATACCGAGGCGGAGACGCAGGGCGCCAAAGTGATGGGACTGGCGGTGCATCCGTATATCAGCGGCGTGCCGCACCGCATCGGCTGGTTCGAACAGGCGCTGGCGCATATGGCGCAACGGGAGGGAACGCTGTTCTGGCAGGGGCGGCAGATCATGGAGTGGTATCTGCGGGCGACGCAGGAGTGAGGCGGCATGGGGAACGCCCGCCAGGGCGATCCATAGACCTGTAAAACCTTGCCGGCTGATTACCCCGCCATGTCCGCGGCCCAGCGCGTCACCACCGCGCAGCCGGCGGCGAAATCCTCCATCCGCATCGCCTCGTGCGGATTATGGCTGCCGTTCTGGTTGCGCACGAACAGCATCCCGGCCGGCACGCCAGCCTGAGCGAACGCCGCCGCATCGTGGCCGCCGCCGGATGGCATGACGCGATAGGCGACACCCAGTGCCTCAGCCGCGCGGACCAGACCCTGCTGCACGCCGGCATCCATCGGGCTCGGCTGGCTGCCGGTCTCCTCGCCGAGTTCGAATCGCACGCCGCGGCGCGCCTCGATCGACCCGATCAGCCGGTGCAGTTCGGCGAACATCGCATCCACCGTGGCCGGCCGCACGCTGCGTACATCGAGTTGGAACCGCGCCTCGCCGGGGATCTTGGTAAAACCGGCGTCCTCCGTCGTCGCCAGCACGCAGAAGGTGCAGACCAGCCGATGACCCTGCGTTTCCAGCACTGCCCAATGCTCGTCCAGCCGGTGCGCCAGTTCCGCCAGCGCAATGGCGGCGTCGCGCCGATAACGCCGCGGCGTGGCGCCGGAGTGGTTGTACTCGCCCACCACCCGGGCCGCGCGCAATCGCCGAGATCCGGGAATTCCGCTGACCACGCCTACCGGAATCTCCTCCGCATCCAACACCGGCCCCTGCTCGATATGCAATTCGAGATAGGCTTCGGTATTCGCCGCCGAAAGTTTTCCCTTGCCCGCGCGTACCGCATCGGGATCGAAACCCAGCGCGCGCATGTGGTCCTCCAGCGTACGGCCCGTATCCATACGGCGAACCGCCAGCACCTCCGGTGGCAGTCGGCCGAGCGCGGCGCGGCTGCCGGGATAGCTGGTGGGAAACCACGCACCGGCTTCCTCGGCGCGGATCGCCAGCACGGTGATATCGCGCGACGGCTGGAAACCGGCGGCGCGCATGCCCGCCACCGCCGCCAATCCCGCCAGCACGCCGGCCGCGCCATCGTAGTTGCCGCCCTGCGCGACCGAGTCCAAATGACTGCCCAGGACAATACGTTTCGCTACCCGATCCGCACCCGGCAGCGTCATGTAAAGATTGCCGGCGGCGTCGTTGCCGGTTTCCAGGCCCAGCGCCTCGGCTTCTGCTCTTACCAGCGCATGCGCCACTTGCTCGCCCGGCCCGTAAGCCTCGCGCGTGATGCCGACACCGTCGAAGGTTTTCGCGCGCAACGCATCGAACAGCCGTGCCGCGAGTTCGACATCGGGAGTGAGGTTGGTGCGCATGCTGGCCCTCCGCATCACGTCGGAAGCTTGCGCCGCCCCCACCCCTTCCGCAACCGCGCCTGGTTGGCCATAAATCGGGCAACGAGGAGGCCAACCATGAAACCACGCCTGGTGCTCGCGGCGCTGATGCCGCGCGACGTCGTGACGCGCGCGCGTGCCGAGTTCGACGCGCTGGTGGTTGACGGCAAGGACGACATGACCGCGCCCGAAGCGGTGCGCGCCGCCACCGAGCATCGCGCGGACGCCATCATGTTCACCAACACGCTGCCGTTGTCGGCCGAGGCGATCGCCGCGTTGCCGCCCAGTGTGAGGGTCGGCGCCACCAGCAGCGTCGGCTACGACCACATCGACGTCGCGGCGGCGAAGGCGCGCGGACTGGTGGTGACCAATACGCCCGACGTGCTGACCGAGTGCACCGCCGATCACGCTTTCATGATGCTGCTGGCCGCCGCGCGCCGCGCCTACGAATACGACCGGATCATGCGCAACGGCTGGCGCTTCCGCATCGGCCAGGGCGATTTGCTCGGCGTGCGCGTCACCGGGAAGACACTCGGCATCTTGGGTATGGGACGCATCGGTCGCGCCATGGCGCAGCGGGCGCGCGGCTTCGACATGCGCGTGGTGTATCACGCGCGCAACCGGCTGCCGTTGCACCAGGAGCAGGGAGCGACGTATTTCGGGGACTTTTACGCGATGCTGCCGGAGTGCAATTTTCTGTCGCTGCATGCGCCGGCCACGCCGGCCACCGACAAGATCATCGACGCGCGTGCCCTGGCGCTGCTGCCGCGTGGCGCCGTGCTGGTGAATGTGTCGCGTGGCGGGTTGGTGGATGAAGACGCATTGCTCGACGCGTTGGCCTCCGGCCAGTTGTTCGGTGCCGGGCTGGACGTGTTCCGCACCGAGCCACACTACGACCTGCGGTTCGCCAAGCTGGACAACGTGATCCTGTCGCCGCATGTCGGCAGCGCATCGGTGGAAACGCGCAATGCCATGGGGTATCGCGCGCTCGACAACATCGCCGCGGTGCTGGCCGGCCGCGGCCCGATCGATCCGCTGTGGTAGGCGGGCAGTAAACCTCTCCCGCGCTGCGCGCGGGAGAGGTCGAGACGCGTAAGCGGCGAGGGTGAGGGGGGTCGGGTCGGCACGCTCTACCTGCTTACGTGCCGGCCCGGTCACCCTCACCCTCGGTGCTTCGCACCTCGCCCTCTCCCGCCGCGGGCGGGAGAGGTGTAATGTGGTCGCATGACCCATCGCATCGCCGTCGGCGGCTTCCTGCACGAGAGCCATTCCTTTGCACCGCACCCGACCACCTACGCGGACTTCGTCAACCCCGCCGGCTTTCCGCCCTTGCAGAACGGCGACGGCTTGCTTGACGCGCTGCGCAACACTTCCGTGCCCAGTGCCGGCGCGATCGCGGTCGCCGAGGCGGAGGGCGCGACGCTCGTGCCGCTGGCCTGGGGGTTCGCCAATCCCGCTGGTCCGGTGCAGGACGAGGCGTTCGAGCGCATCGCCGCGCTGATCTGCGCACGGCTGTCCGAAGCGCTGGATGCCGCACCGCTGGACGGCGTCTATCTCGATCTGCATGGCGCCGCGGTGGTGGAAAGCTTCCCCGACGCCGAGGGCGAGCTGCTACGCCGCGTCCGCGCCATCGTGGGCGAAACGCCGCTCACCATCAGTCTCGATCCGCACTGCAACCTCACCGCGCAGATGGTGCGGCTGGCCGATGCGACGGTGCCGTTCCGCACCTATCCGCATATCGACATGAAGGCCGCCGGCGCGCAGGCGATGCGGCTGCTGCTGCAACGGATCGCGCGCGGCACGCCGTGGGCCCGCGCGTTCCGGCAGTTGGAATTCTGGATCCCGCTCGGCAGCCAGTGCACGCTGCTGCCGCCGATGCAGGACGTGATGCAGGAACGCACGTCGCTCGCCGAGCGGATGGGCCTCGCCGAACTGGCGTTCTGCTTCGGCTTTCCGTACTCGGACTTCGTCGATTGCGGCCCGGCGCTGGCGGCGTTTGCCGACACGCAGGAGAACGCCGATGCCGCGGCCGATGCGTTCGCGGCGCATGTCGCGGCACGCGAGAGCGATTTCGTGCAGGAAACCTTGCCGTCGGCCGAGGCGGTGGCCGAAGCGATGCGGATCGCACGTGGTGCGTCGCGTCCGGTGGTGGTGGCGGATACCCAGGACAATCCGGGCGGCGGCGGTCACGGCGACACGACCGAATTGCTGGCGGAGTTGGTGCGCCAGCGTGCCAAGCGGGCATTGTTTTGCTTGATCAACGACGCGGAGAGCGCCGCCGCGTGCCATGCCGCCGGCGAGGGTGCAAGCGTGTCGTTGTCGCTCGGCGGCAGGTCCGACGGCTTGCCGTTTGCTTGCACGGCGCGGGTGCAGCGGCTGACCGACGGGCAGTTCACGCTGACCGGGCCGATGGGCGCCGGCAATCCGGGCAATCTGGGACCGACCGCGCTGATCGATGTCGATGGCGTGCATGTCGTGCTGGTGTCACGCAAAATGCAGGCGCTGGATCAGGCGATCATTCGCCATCTCGGCGTCGAGCCGGCGACATACGCAATCCTGGCGCTGAAATCGTCGGTGCATTTCCGCGCCGATTTCGCGCCGATCGCGGAACGCGTCATCGTGGCGATCGCGCCTGGCCCGGTGGTGGCGGACCCGGCAGTGCTGAACTTCCGCCACGTGCGCGCGGAGGTACGGCGGCGGCCGAGGGTGGGATAGCGGGACACCGTGGTTCTCCCCCTCCCCTCGTGGGGGGAGGGGGCCGTGCGGCACGACCCCATCCCCCCAGCCCCCTCCCTCAAGGGGAGGGGGAGAATTTCACCCCGGCTGGGCCGCTTCGACGGTCACGGGTCAATCCGCGCCGTCGCGCTGCCGCTGACCACTTCCTTGCCGTCCTGGTTCGTCGTGGAGAGCGTCAGATCGACGAAATGCTGCCCGCCCTCCTCGCGGATCGCCGCTACCGTCGCCTTCGCATCCAGGTCGTCGCCCGGCCACACCTGGTTGGTAAACCGCACGCCGAACTTGGTCAGCCGACCGTCGCCGACATAGTTGGTCAGCATCTTGCCGGTCATCCCCATCGTCAGCATGCCGTGCGCGAACACGCTGGGATAGCCGGCGACTTTCGTGGCGTACACTTCATCCGCGTGCAGCGGGTTGTAGTCGCCGGAGGCGCCGCAATACATCACGATCTGCGTGCGCGACAGATTCTCCACGACGCGCTCGACATGCGTGTCGCCGACCTTGAGCTGACTTGCTTTCAATGCCATGGCGCAGCCCCCTTACCGCTGGTCAACGGGACGTTCGGTGGTCACGCCGACGCCGCGCGCCGTGATCACCAGCTCGCCGTTCTGGTCGCGATATTCGGTGATACGCTCGCGGAACGTCAGCTTGCCGGCGCGCTTGCTTTCGCGTTCCCAGGTCTCGCCCGGGCGCGTTTCCACCGTCAGCAGATCGCCTGGCCGCAGCGGCCGGTGATATTCGAAGTGTTGTTCGGCATGCAGGCCGCCGCCGCCCGAGGGCCGGTTCTCTACCCCGGTCGGGGTCTTGCCGGAGCCGAACCACTTCTGGCCGGGACGCCAGCGCAGCGGATAGTCGGGATCGAATTGCGCCACCGCCTGCGGAAAGGTAGGCGAGGCGACGATGCCGCCGACCTCGGACTTCTTCGCCTGTTCGGCATCGTGATAGACCGGGTTGGTGTCGCCGATCGCGCGCGCGAACATCATGATGTGGGACGCTTCGACGGGGAAGGTGATCTTGGCCAACTGTTTCCTCCAACGCATTGGGTTGCCGCAGCCTAGCAGCAGGCTCCGCCAATGGACCAGAGCAGGCTGATGCGGCGTCCCAGACGCGCCGCGCGCGCGGCGCTCGCCGCGACCACGATCCCCACCTGGAGCAGTGCGTCGCCGCTCGCCACGACGGCCGATGCGTTGCGGTTCCGCGCCGCACCCGGCTGGCTGCCGCGCGGACGCCGCGTCTATGCGATCGGCGACGTGCATGGCTGCAAGCCGCAACTTGTCGCATTGCATGCGGCGATCGCGGCAGACCTGGCGGCACGGCCGAGCGACGCGGCGCTGCTGATCCATCTCGGCGACTACATCGATCTCGGCCCCGACAGTGCCGGCGTCATCGAACTGTTGGCGAACGGCCCGCCGATCCCCGGCGTAACGACCATCAACCTGCTCGGCGACCACGAGCGGATGTTGCTCGAGGCGCTGGGCGGCGACCGTGCCGCGGCGACCGACTGGCTGTGGTCCGGCGGACGCGATGCGCTGACAAGCTGGGGCGTCGCGGCGGACCTGCCGCGCGAGTCGTGGGAAGCCGCGCTGCCCGCCGCGCACATCGCGTTTCTCCGCGGCCTGGCCTGGTCGCACCGTGAAGGCGACTACCTGTTCGTGCATGCCGGCATCCGTCCCGGCATCGCGCTGGCACGCCAGGCGAAGGACGATCTGCTGACGATCCGCCAGCCATTCCTGTGGACAGAGCAGACTCTGGGGGTTGTCGTGGTGCATGGGCACAGCACCAATCCCGCACCGGTGGTCGCGGCGAATCGCATCGGCCTGGATACCGGCGCGGGCAATGGCGGCAAGCTGACCTGCGCTGTGCTGGAGGAGGATCGCGTGGGCTTCCTGACCGCTTGATCCTTACCTCTCCGGCTGCGCGGGAGAGGTCGAGACGCGAAGCGACGCGGGTGAGGGCGATCGGGTCGGTACACGCGCCTCTCACCCGCACGACCCCTCCCCCAACCTTGGTCCGCTTCGCGGCCCAAGCCCTCAAGGGGAGGGGGAGAAGTCTTCGCGATATTCCTTCACGTTGAAATACACCCACACCAGGTTCACCAGCAGCAGCCCCGCCGTCACGACGAACACCCAACGCAGCCCGAACCATGCGGCGACCGCGCCGCCTGTCAGCGGCCCCAGCGAATTGCCAAGGAACATCGCCGACGACGACATGCCATAGACCAGTCCGCGGTCGGATCGCGCCACCATGCGCCCGATCAGCGCATTCGCCGCCGGCAGGATGCCGCCGATGAACAACCCCACGCCGAAGCGCTCGGCGGTAAAGTCCCAGTAGCTGACGGCGAAACCTTGCGGCAGGCTGGTCAGCGTCGCGCCGAGCAGACAGATCAGCAGAACCCGGCGATAGCCGATCTGGTCGCTGCGCCGGCCGAGCAGGGGCACCGCGACCATGCCGGCCATTCCCGTGACGGAGAATGCCAGGCCGCCCAAGGTCGCGAGGTCCGGCCTCGGCCCGGTCAGTTGCTGCACGAACAGCGTGACCACCGGCTGCACCGCGCGCGTGCTGAACTGCGCCATCAGCAATACGAAGAACAGCGGCAGCACGCCCGCGGCACTGACCAGCAGCGTCATGCTCTTCCAGGTCGAGCCTTTGCGACTTCCCGCTGCCGGCCTGGCGAATTGCTCCTTCACGCCCAGCCAGACCAGGAAGATTGCGCCGAAGGTGATGGCAGAGGTGCAATAGAAGGGAATGCGGTAGCTGTTGGTGAGGTCGGCGAGCACGCCACCGATCACCGGCCCGACCAGCGATCCGACAAGCTGTCCGGTGGACAGCAAGCCAAGCGAATAGCCGAGTCGGCCCTCCGGCACCTGGCTCGCCACCAGCGCCATCGCGGTCGAGGAGAATCCGGCGAACACCCCCATCAGCGCGCGCGCGGCGAAGAACTGCCAGACATTCTGCGACAGTCCCATGAACGCGGTGAACACCGCGATGGCACAGCTCGATCGCAGCAGCATCAGCTTGCGGCCGTGCTGGTCGGCGAGCCGGCCCCATAGCGGCGATGCGAAGGCGGCGACGAACGACGTAGAGCCACTCAGGACTCCGGCCCACATGTCGATCGCGGCCTCGGTGTGCACGCCGAGCACCGGCAGGAACAGCGGCATGATCGGGGTGAGGAAGCTGAACGACATGGTCATGATGAACTGGATGCCGACCATCGCCCATAGCGTGCGCTGCCAGTTCGCGGCGGCTGGCAGGGTCGGCTGAACGCTGTCGCCCGTCGGTTCTGCCGGCGGGGCGGCGCTGTCGGTCGCGATGTCGGTCATCGTTGCGCAGGGTGGCATGCCGGAGTTGTTTGCGAAACCCGGGTCAGCGGAGGTCGCCGGGCAATCGCACTTGGCGTGTCGGTTCGCGCCCGCCTGGTGCGGAGGAACGTCAGGCGATGGTTGTGCCGTGTGCTGCGAAGCAAGCTTTTAACCCGGAGAAGTCCAAGAGCTACGGGGCGCCACGGAGGAAGTTTTCGCTGCGCTTCGCGCACGGGCGGTTGGTACGCAGCCCTGAACAAAGTGAAACCCGCTCCGTAGCTTTCCGTGGTTCTCGGACGTCTCCGTGGTAGAACTTGCTTGCGGTCAGCCGCAGTTGCCCCGATGCGCGGCACGCGCGCTGACGTTTCGTTAACCACGCCGCGCTACATGCTGCTCCCGGGCCAGCGGTTCCACGCGGGCTTCAGGAGGCGTCGCGGACCGCATTCCAATGAGCGATCTGGCAAGCATCCGGCCGGCAATCGAGGCCGCGCTAAAGCAGCTCAATATCCGGCTGGCGGCGGGCGACAGAGCAGGCGCGTTGCACGGCCTGAACGAGCTGACCAACCGCATGATCCAGACCCAGCGGCCGGACATCGCGGCCGCCTGCTACCTGCTGCCCGGACGCACCGTGAGCCTGAGCGTGTGCCGCATTCCGGCGGTGCCGCGTCCCGGGCGGCCGATCGCCGTATTCGTTCCCGGCCTCGGCGCCTCGCTCTTGCTGGCGGCGGTGCACGCGCTGGCTTTGCTCGACCGGTTCGACATCGTCGTTTGCTCGCTGCCTGGCCATAGCGGTTCCGACGAGTTGCCCGACGTGTCGCTGGCGGGATTCTCCGACGAGTGCGCCGCGCTGATCGCCGCCGCGATGCCGAACGCCCGGAACCTGTTTGCCATCGGCCAATCGCTGGGCGGACTGATCGCGCTCGAAATGGCGCGTCGCTGCCCGGACCAGGTCAGGCATGTCATCCTGCTTGATCCGCCGTTCCGTCTGACGCGTGCCCGTCCGGCGCGCGTGCTGCATCAGGTGTGGCGCTTTACCGGCGCGAATCCTTATCACGCCCGGATCTGCCAGGAGATCATGGGCTTCGATGCGGCCACCGGCGAGGCCGGCCCATCGCGCGATTATCATGCGCTGGTGCGCGGCAACTTCAACTGCCTGCTGCTGCGGGGCGGCAATCCGCCCGGCCGCATGCCCAGCTTCGTGGAGGAGGAAGACCTCGCCGCGCTGCGCGCGCACAACCCCTCGATCATGGTCGGCGCGCAGCTCCACGCGGGCGGCCACACCCTGCTGGCCGACGATCCGGTCGGTGTGCTGGCGCAACTCGATCAGTTCCTGATGCCGACAGGGATTGCGGTACAGCCCTGACGCGCCGGGGCGGGCAACGACCGAATGCAGCGCCCCGCGGCGCGCCCCCCCCTGCCTTCCCTCAACAGGACTGCTATCGTATCCCAGTGGAGGAACACCGATGCTGGATCGATCGCTCAAGCGCCTGAGCAAGAAGGCGCGCCGCGGCATGCGGGGCTATCCGATCGGATCCGTTCTCTGTTACGGACCCGACGACAAGCGCGCGAGCAAACTTGTTGCCGGCGTCAAGACGTCCGAGGACGCCGAGATGGATGTGCGGAAATGGTTCGCGGAAACCGGCGATATCCGCAACGACGCGAGGGTTGCAGCGGAGATCCTGGCGTTCTTCGACGAACGCGGCGTGAAGACCGTTGCTATGGCAGACCGGATCGTCGGTTGCCCGCACGAGGAGGATATCGACTACGTCGGCGAATACTGTCCCAAGTGTACGTTCTGGATCGGCCGCGACCGTTGGACCGGCAAGCTGGTCACCTAGTCGTGCCGCCTCGCCTGGCTACGCCGCCGCCGGTATGATCCGGCCAAAACCGGGAAGGAAATGCCCATGTCGATCGACCGCATGCTGACCGAGGAGGAGCCGGTCGCCGAACTGGTCGGCCGCGTGTTGCAGGAAGCCGGCATCGAGTATGTCTTCGGCATCTCCGGCGGCCACACCGGCCGCATCGTCGCCGGTCTGCGCAAGATCCAGAATTCCCTCCGCATGGTGATGGTGCGCGAGGAATCGCTCGCCGGCGTGATGGCCGAGGTCTATGGCCGGCTCACCCGACGGCCGGGCGTGCTGATCGGCCAAGGCCCCTGGGTGCTGGGCAACGGCATGATCGGCACGATCGAGGCGTTCCTGTCCAGTTCACCCATGTTGCTGCTGACCGACTTCTCCGATGCGTCGCGGCTGCAACTGCACGCGCCGTATCAGCAGGCGACAGGCGACTATGGAAGCTGGGACGCGCGGCGCGCGTTTTCCGGCGTGACCAAGCAGGTGATGCAGGCGACCGATCCCGGCAGCGCCGTGCAGGCGACGCAGCTTGCGATCAAGCACGCGATCTCCGGTCAGGCGGGACCGGTCGTGGTGCTGTTCAGCCAGGATTCGCTGGCCGGCACGATCGGCCCGGATTCCGTTCCGACGCTGTATCCCACGCGGTACTACCTGCCGCCGCTGCCGCCGCCGGCCGACGCCGACCGTGTCGCCGCCGCGGTCGATGCTCTGCTGGCGGCGCGGACGCCGGTGATCATCGCCGGCAACGGCGTACGCATAGCCCAGGCGTATGAGCCCCTGCGCGTGCTGGCTGAAGCGGCCGGGCTGCCGGTGGCCACCACCGCCGCGGGCAAGGGCTGCTTTGCCGAAACGCATCCGCTGGCGCTGGGCGTATTCGGCACGTTCGGTACCGAGGTGGCGAACGCAACGATCGCCGAGGCCGACCTGATCCTCGCCGTCGGCACCAAGCTCGGACCGTCCGACACCGCCTGGGAAAACCGCAAACTGCTCGATCCGACGCGGCAGACTTTCGTCCAGATCGACATCGAGCCGCGCAACGCGTCGTGGACCTTCCCGGCAGAGCATGTGCTGCTGGGCGATGCGGCGATCGTGCTGCGACAGTTCTGCGATGCGGTGGGTGCGCGTGCGTCCGGCCGGCGTGAGGCGGGCGAGCGCCGCGTCGCGGCCTGGCGAAGCGAAAAGGGCTTCTTCAATGCGCCAGCGTATTTCGCCGACGAGCAGCCGATCCTGCCGCAGCGGGTGATCGGCGAGCTGATGCGCAACCTGCCGGACAACGCCATCGTCACCTGCGACGCCGGCGAGAACCGCATCATGATGACGCACTGGTATCAGACGAAACAACCCGGCGGCTTCCTCCAGGCGGCTGGTTCGGGACCAATGGGTTTCGCCATTCCCGCGGCGATGGGGGCCAAGCTGGTGCATCCGGATCGGCCGGTCGTCGCGGTATGCGGCGATGGCGGTTTCGCCATGACGATGAACGGACTGATGAGCGCGCTGGAGCAGGATATTCCGATCACGGTGGTGGTGTTCAATAACCAGGCGCTGGGATGGGTGCTGCATGGCGGCGGGCCGTTCGCCGCCGAGTTCAACGATTTCGACCATGCGGCGATCGCCCGGGCGATGGGGTGTCGCGGCGAGCGCATCACCGACCCCGCGGCGCTGGGGCCGGCGTTGCGCGACGCGATCACGGCCCGCGTGCCGACGGTGCTGGACGTGCGCACATCGCTGAAGGTGTCGTTCGCCGATATCACGTCACCGCTGGCGGTCGAGGCTTCGCCGCGGCGGCGGTAGTTCACAAAACCTCTCCCGCCTCGCGGGAAAGGCCGCCGCGTAAGCGGCGAGTGAGGGTGCCGCGGGGCGAAGGAAGCAAGGGGGCTGCGTGCCGACCCGATCACCCTCACCCTCGGTGCTGGCGCGCCTCGACCTCTCCCGCGCGCAGCGCGGGAGAGGTGTGCCGCTAGGCTTTCACGAACGGACAGCCGCCTTCGCTCAGCGGTCGCCATGCCTCCGCCGGTGGAATGGTGGCCACCAGCTTGCAGAAATCGTACTTGTACTTCGCCTGCGCCGCCGGCTTGACCTCCCACAGATACATCTCGTGCATCACCCGCCCGTCCTCGCGGATTTTCACGTTGGTGTTGTAGAAGTCGTTGACCGGCGTGGCCTTCATCTTTGCCATCACCGCGTCCGCGTCCGTCGTGCCCGCCGCCTTCACCGCCTTCAGCCAATGGTATGCCGCGCAGTAGCTGCCGGCGTGCAGCAGGCCGGGTACCATGCCGCCCATCTTGGCGCCCCAGCGCTTCGACCAGGCACGCGTCTTGTCGGTCATGTCCCAATAGAACGAGTCGGTGTAGATCAGCCCCTCGCAGGTCTTCTGGCCCAGCGAGTTCACGTCGCTGATCTGCATCAGCAGGGTGGCAACCTTCACGCCGCCGCTGGTCAGGCCGAATTCGGCCGACTGCTTGATGCAGTTCTGCAGATCGGTTCCCGCATTGGCGAAGCCGATCACCTTGGCGCCGGAGCTACGCGCCTGGATCAGGAAGCTGGAGAAATCCGGCGTCGCCAACGGTGCTCGCACGGTTCCCAGCACCTTGCCTCCCGCCTGCTCCACCGCGGCGATGGTATCGCGTTCCAGCGCATAGCCGAACGCGTAGTCGGCGGTAACGAAGAACCAGGTGCTGCCACCGGACTTGGTCAGCGCGCTGCCGGTGCCGTGCGCCAGCGCATACGTATCGTACGAGAATTGCACGCTGTAGGGCGAACACTGCTTGCCGGTGAAGTCGGACGAGGCGGGCCCGGTGACCAGGTAGATCCGCTTCTTCTCGCGGGCGATCTGCTGCACCGCCAGGCCGGACGAGGACGCCGCGCCGTCCGCCAGCACGTCCACACCCTGATCGACCCACTCGCGCGCCAACGAGGCGGCGACGTCGGGCTTGTTCTGGTCGTCCGCCTGAATGATCTCGATCGGGCGGTCGAGCACGTGGCCGCCGACATCCTCGATCGCCAGTTCGGTGGCGACGTGGTTGCCCGGCCCGCCGACATCCCGGTACGGGCCGCTCATGTCGCTGAGCAAGCCGATCCGCACCGGCTTGGAGGTACTCTGGGCGCGGATGATGCCGGGCATCGCCAGCGGTGTCGCTGCGATGCTGCCGAGCAGCAAGCGGCGCGAGAAATTCGTCATCAAGTGCGTCTCCCAATGGACCGCGCCGGTTGTTACAGGCTGGCGCCCCGGCAGTTTGCCGGCTTCGGGCGGCGCAGGGAAGCACCTGGGCTCGCGGCTTGGTCACGGCACCGGCGCGGCGCTATGAACGCGGCTTCGACATGGGAAGGAGGTGGCATGCCGGTACGGCTGACGCTTGCGGCGGTGGTGTTGCTGGCGGGAAGCACGGCGGCGCGCGCGGCGGGCTGCGATCTGGACGCCGTGATGGGATACCAGCTCGTCAAGGCATGGACCATCCAGGGGTATATCGACAACGGCCAACAGATCTACGGTTTCGAGGGCTGCGTGCCGGGGCGGATCCTGGTCTTCTCCGACCGCTCCGGCCTGCGCTGCAAGGGCACCTGGCGGGCGCATCTGGAACTGCCGAAAGCCTGGTTGTTCGGCCGCAGCCGCGACGACCTGAAACTCTGCGTCGGGGATCAACTCTACGACGTGGAACCGATACCGTGATGCGGGAGACGGCGATGGCACGACTGGCAGGACGGCGCATTCTGGTCACCGGCGGAGCATCGGGCATCGGCCGCGCCACAGCCGTATTGTTCGCGAGCGAGGGCGCCGCGGTGGCGGTGCTCGACCGCGCGGCCGATGCCGCCGCCCTGGTGGCGCGCGAGATCGGCGGCCATGCCGTTGCGGTCGATGTCGCCGATCCTGCCTCGGTCGAAGCCGCGGTGGGCGGTGCCGCGTCCGCGCTGGGCGGGCTGGACGGCGTGGTGACCGCGGCCGGCATCTTGTCGAGTTCCGGGATTGCCGATACGGCGCCGGAAGCGTTCGCCCGCACGCTGGCGGTGAACCTGACCGGCACGTTCCTGGTGGTGCGTGCGGCGCTGCGGTTCCTCCAGGCGGCGCCGGCGGCGACGATCGTCACTATCGGCTCCGGCGTCGGGCTGCTGCCGACCGGCCCCGGCAGCATCGCCTATGTCGCGTCGAAGGGCGGCGTGATCGCGATGAGCAAGGCAATGGCGGCGGAACTGGCGCCGGCGATCCGGGTGAACGTGGTGTGCCCCGGCATGGTGGAGACGGCGATGACCGAGGGGTTCCTGCGCAACGCGGCCGGCGAGGTCGCGCCGGAACTCGCCGCGCGCTATGCGCTGAAGCGGCCGGCGACGCCGCGGGAGATCGCCGCCGCGATCCTGTTCCTGACCGCGGACGACTCGTCGTTCGTGACGGGTATCGCCTTGCCGGTCGATGGCGGACGGACGTTTCATTGAACGGCGGCCGGCAGGCCATGAACGGCGGGGAGGCACGGATGGAGCATAGCGGCGGCTGCCATTGCGGGGCTCTGCGCGTGCAGGCACGGCTGACCAGGCCGCCGCTGGAAAATCTGCTGCGGTCCTGTTCGTGTTCGTTCTGCCGCGCGCACGCGACGCGGACCGTGTCGGATCCGGCCGGACTGTTGGAGGTCTGGTCGGAGGACTGGTCCCTGGTGGAGCATTACCGGTTCGGCTCGCGCACCGCGGACTACCTGGTGTGCCGCCGCTGCGGGGTCTACATCGGCGCGGTGTGCGAGACGGCGGCGGGGACGCGCGCGGTGCTCAACACCAACTGCCTGGACGACCGCGCCGCCTTCGCCCAGGACCCGGTCCGGCCGGATTATGACGGCGAGGCGACCGAGGCTCGGCTGGCACGACGCGCAGCGAACTGGATGCCGACGGTGCTGCACCGGTGAGGCGTGTGCCCGCCGCCCGCCAAAGCGAGCGGCGTGGATTCCGCGCGGACTTAACCCCGCTTTAAGGAATCACGGCACAGAACCGCGGAGGAAACGCTTGCCCGATGCAGGCGGTCGTGGCTCTTCCGGGTAACGCGAATGAATCGGGGGCTGCTCGACCCAGCGTCGCTCCAGCAATTGCTCTACCAGGCGTTGGATGGGTCGGATAATATAGTTCTGATTCTAGAACAGTCGGGCGACGATTCAATCGGGCTGGTCGTCGTGGCGACGAATGACGCATTCTGCCGGGCGTCGGGCTTCACGACCGCGGAGCTGATCGGCCGACCGTTCCTCAGCTTGGCGGCGCCGGAGGCCAATCCGGCAACCGGTGCGGCCTTGACGCAGTCCGCGCGCGAGCAACGGTCGTATCGTTCGGAATGGCTGTGTGGCCGGCGGAGCGGTGCGCCGTTCTGGCTCGGTCTCCACCTGATGCCGGTGCGCGAGAGTTCGCCGCCCTGTTGCGTGTTGCTCGGCCGCGATATCACGGAGACCCTGCGCGACCGGCAGCAGCACGCGGCAGTCCAGGGACTGCTGGCAAAGGTGTTCCTGTGCGTGCAGGTGGCGCTCGCCATTGTCGACGAGACCGGCGTGATCCAAATGACCAATCCGGCTCTCGATCGCTTGCTGGGTTATCGGTCTGGCAGCCTGGCGGGCAAATCATCGATGGATTTTGTCACGCCGGCCAATCAGGAAATCGCGATAGCGGCGCGCCAACAGCAACTCGAAAGCGGCCGCGACTACACGATCGGGGCCGCATTGCAGCGGGCGAATGGCTCGACGCTTCCGGTCGAGCTGACGTCAGTCATGGTGGGGCACGAGGATCTGAAACGTTTTCGGATCATCACCGTGTCCCCAGCGGCGCCACACAGCGCAGCGCCACCGCTCAGCGTGCATGTCGCCGGCAAGATCAGGCTGATCGGACTGGACGAGGTCAGGGCGGCGCTTGGCTCACGCTGGGCCTCGGTGTCGTCGCGGGTGATGGCGAGCGCGGAGCATGTCATCAGGCGGCGCTGCGGGCCGCGCGATTCCTGGTCGCGGACCGTCGATGGCGGATTCCTCATCTGCTTCGGCGATGCGACGGAACAGGAGGCGGCATTCCGTGCCGCGACGATCGTCCGCGAAATGCGGGTCCGGCTGATCGGCGAGGGGGAGGCGCCATCGACCGCCTATGTCACAGCAATCACTGGCAGCGTGGAACTGCCCGACCAGCCTGGCCAATCTCCTGACATGCTGGCAGTCGCGATCGGTGAACGGCTCAATGCCCGCTTGGGCGAGATCGAAGGGCGGGCGCGGGAAACGCTGCAACAAGCGATCCACACCGCGACCTGTCAGTTGGCCCCCGTGCGCAGCCGCCACACGGGTGAGATTGTTGGCCATTTCGCCACGCTGCCGCACGCGCTGGAGCATGCGGTGGACTGTGCCCTCTCGGCGCTCCCGGCGCGCGAAAGCCAGGCATTCGATTCCGACCGGCTGGTGCTTGGGGTCGCGGCGGAGCAAGTGATCGGCAAGCTGGCGGCGGGCAACGCGCACCCGATCATGGTTAATGTCGATTTTGAGGTGTTTCTCGATCGGCGCCGCACCGAACGCTATGTCGCGGCCTGCCAGCAGTTGGATCCACGACTGCGGTCGCGACTGATCCTGGTGCTCGCGCGGATGCCGCACGGGGTGCCGAAGAGCCGCGTGTTGGAATGCGTGATGCGGCTGCGCCCGTTCTGCCACGCCGTGGGATTCCAGGCGGAATCGGTGGAGTTGCCGCCGGTCGAGTTTTCGGTCCTCGGCGCATCGATCGTGGTCCTGCGGGAGGGGGATCTGAATGCGTGGGAGGCCGATGATCTGGCGAAGCTGGAAAAGTTGATCAGTGTCGTGCGGACCCACCGCGCGCACGCGCTGGTGCGCCAGGTCAGCAGCCGGGAGAACGCGATGCGGCTGCTGAAGCTGGGGGTCGATCTCGTCGCGCTGGCGGAGGATGAAGGGCAGGTCGGGCAGGGCTGGTAGGCCGGTCAACCTCTCCCGCGAAGCGGGAGAGACGCCGGCATTCACGACTTGCCTTCGTGCGTGCAGCACAGTCGTGGATGCCGGCCTCCGCCGGCATGACGGGGGTGGCAGCGGGAGTTTTCATGGCAGGTTTCCTTGCGCATCCGGCGATTCCTCCATAGCGTCACGTCCGGCCCACGAGGAAACATCCAGGAATGCCCGACGACAGCCCGCTGCGTCCCCTTCCCCCCGCAGAACCCGCCGCCGCCATCGGCTGGGAGCCGGAACTCGAGGAACTCCGCCACCGCATCGCGCTGGCCAAGCAGCTCGGCGGCGCCGAGCGTGTCGAACGCCAGCATAAAGGCGGCCGGCTCACGGTGCGCGAGCGGATCGACCGCATGCTCGATCCGCACAGCTTCCACGAGATCGGCGCCATCGCCGGCAAGGCGACCTACGACCCCGACCACACGACCATCACCGGCTTCACCCCCGGCAACTGCGTGTTCGGCCGTGGCATGGTGGATGGCCGCCCGGTGGTCATCGCCGGCGACGATTTCACCCTGCGTGGGGGTTCGGCAGATGCCTCCATCAAGGGCAAGCCGAAGATGTCGGAGGAGCTTGCCGCACTTTACCGCATGCCGATCATCCGGCTGATCGAGGGCTCCGGCGGCGGTGGCTCGGTCAAGACCATCGAGACCACCGGACGCGCCAACCTGCCCGGCGGGCTGACCGAGACCACGTCGTTCGACCTGGTCGCCAACCAGATGGGCATCGTGCCGGTGGTGGCGCTGGGGCTGGGCTCGGTCGCCGGCCTGGGCGCGGCGCGGCTCGCCGCCAGCCACTTCTCGGTCATGGTGAAGGAGATGGCGGCGGTGTTCGTCGCCGGGCCGCCGGTGGTGGAACGGCTGGGCGAACCGCGGACCAAGCAGGAACTCGGCGGCTGGGAGATCCAGTTAAGCTGCGGCGCGGTGGACCACGCGGTGGACACGGAAGAAGCAGCCTTCGACGCCGCCCGCCGCTTCCTGTCCTATCTGCCCAGCTCGATCCACGACCTGCCGCCCCGGGCGCGCGGCTGGGACCCGCCGGACCGGCGGGAGGAATCCCTCATTTCCGCCGTGCCGAGGGTCAAGAAGCAGGCCTACCACATGCGGCGCATCATCGAAGCGCTGGTGGACAAGGGGTCGTTCTTCGAATTGGGCCGGCTGTTCGGCCGCCCGATCATCACCGGGTTCGCCCGGCTGGACGGCTGGCCGGTGGCGCTGATGGCCGGCGACCCGCTGTTCCATGGCGGCGCCTGGACCGCCGACGCCTGCAACAAGATCATCCGCTTCGTCGATACCGCGCAGACCTTCCACCTGCCGATCGTGCACCTGGTGGACTGCCCCGGCTTCCAGGTCGGGCTGGCGGCGGAGAGCTCGGCGGTCATCCGCTGGGGCGTGCGAGCGCTGTCGGCGATCAACCAGACCACCGTGCCGTGGTGCAGCGTCGTGGTGCGCAACTGCTACGGCGTGGGCGGGCTCGGCCACCAGCCGGTCAGCCACTA
>Ga0181521_10001743_pt1 | contig 26695 bp, 19 predicted proteins | sample PEATcosm2014_Bin_32_FD_119764 | JGI IMG/M metagenome (GOLD analysis project Ga0181521, IMG submission 119764) | Peatland microbial communities from MTU Mesocosm Facility, Houghton, MI, USA - PEATcosm2014_Bin02_60_metaG | ecosystem: Environmental > Terrestrial > Soil > Wetlands > Peat | place...
AACCAACGGATCGAAATTGATGTCTCGGGCGGGGCTGGTTTCCTCGCTCTCGATATGATCGAGGGTCAGCGTTCCCACATCCACCTGCTCCCGCCCGTCAGGCCACGCCACGGTGGCGTCGTTCTGCCACTAATTGCGGGCGGATCATGGCGCACCCGGAAATAACGCCTGTACGACGCCCTAATCGGAAATTAGCCCCCTACCGGAAGCGGCCATATGCCAATTTTTCGTCACGCGGAGGGGCTTCATAGGCTGGCGCAGGAGCGCTCGCATGCTCCAACGGGAACCGACGCACGCTATCACGTCCAATTTGCGCGCGCGCGCACTGTCTCGCTGGCCGCCGACACTTCGTTGACCAACTGGGGAACGTCGATCGCCGTGAGCTCGCCCCGGCGTTTCAGGATGCGGCCATCGACCATAACAGTGTCGACGTTCGCCGGCTGCGCCGCTTCTACCAGCAAGTGCGCCGGGTCGGAGGACGGCGCCATATTCACGTCGCGCGTGTTCACCATGATCAGATCGGCGCGCTTGCCTCTCGTGAGCGAGCCGATTCGGTCTGAAAGCCCCAGCGAACGAGCGCCCTCGATCGTTCCCATTTCGAGAGCGCGGCGGGCGGGCAGTCTGCACTCGTTCCCGCATTTGCCATTTTCGATGTTCTGCGCGATCTTCATGATCCCGAACATGTCGGCGTTGCCCGTCAGTGGCGTGGTGTCAACCGACAGCCCCACTATCACGCCGCCGTCAGCAAACTCGCAGATTTGAGGAATCCCGTAACCGATGCGCAACTCGGAAAAGGGCGAGATGCTCACCGATCCGCCCGCCGCGCCGAGCGCCCTGATTTCCTCCGGCGTTGACGTCAGCGCGTGAATCATTTGCAGATCCTTGTACAGCAGCCCCAGCTTTTCCATGGCGGCGATGTGTCCTTTGTCCGCGCCCGCGTTTGCGTGAACCGAGATCGGAATATCCATTTCGCGCGCCGCGTCGTACTCGGTGCGCCAGACGTCGGGCGACAACGGGCGGATCTCTCGCTTCCCGTCTGCCGTCGGAAAGACTGCCTGAACGCCGCGCCAGCCGAGACCAAGCGACAGCAGCCCTTCGTTCGCGTAGCTGGCCCAGTTGCGATGCAGCCGCTGGATGTCGGCGACGTTGATTGCCTGCGTGAGGGGCATGGCCCGCGAAGAGCCGTAAGAGAACCGTGCGCGCAGCCCGGTCTGCTGGAGCACGCGGATGTCGGCTTCGGCATGCTCGGGCGTCGGGATGTTGTGGCACCAGTCGTGCAGCGTCGTGATTCCCGAGTGCAGTGCTTCCGCCGCCGACATCAGAGTGCCGTAATACATGTCGCTCGGGGTGTAGAGCTTTCCGACCGCGGTCGTCGCCGGAAAGTAGCCGCGAGGCGGGTCGTCGCCGCACATACTGCGCAGCAGGGTGGTCCACATGTGCCAGTGGGTGTCGACCAGGCCGGGCAGGACGATGAATCCTTGCCCATCGATGATCTGCGCGCCCGGGGCCGAGAGACCTGAGCCGACGCCGGCGATGGCTCCGTTCTCCACGTGCACGTCGCCGTTCGGCAGGTCCCCGGTTGCAGGGTCCATGGTCATCACGTAGGCGCCGCGGATGAGGAAGCTCCCGCGAGCGGGAAGGCTGCTCAGTGCGGGGAACGAATCGTGCCCATCCATGAGGCATCCTTCCTGTGCGACCCGACTTGGTTAGGCTCAGGCCTTCGGTGCTCGCGAGGAGTCCAGCGAGTAACGGCCCGCCCCGTAAGCGGCGAGAATCAGGAGCCCGCCCATGATCGCAAGGTTCTTCTGCAAATGGATCATGTTGTCGAGCCGATCCATTCCCTGCATGGCCCAGAAATTATGGAACAGAAATGTGGTCGGAATCAGGTACAGGAAGAGAATCCACGACGTAAATCGCGTGAACAGCCCAAGAAGGATGGCTAGGCCGCCCACCAGCTCGATAACGAGCGCGATCCCGAGCGCGACGGCGGGCATCGGCAGGTGTTTCGCGGCAACCATGCCTTCTTCCACGGAGAAGCCGGTGATCTTGCCGATTCCGCCCATGATGAAAACCACGCTGACCAGGATTCGTCCCAGCAACGGCACAACGCCACCCGAGGAATCCGCCATGAGAGTTCTCCTTTTTCGATGGAAGACTTAGTGCCGGCCCCAAACCAGGCTGAAAACTATCACAAAAGCGCCCCGAGGCGGGAGTCTTGGGGCAAAACGATTCATGCGAGGTCGAAGAGCAATACCTCGGAGGGTTCGCGCGCTTCCACGCGAACTTCGCTCTCATCCGAGATTGCCGCGCCGTCGCCTGCTTTCAGTTCCGTACCGTTCAGCCGCACGGCGCCGCGCGCGACCTGCACCCATGCATGGCGCTCGGCCGTGATCGAGTGTGACGCTTCGGCTCCCTTGTCGAGCCGCGCGATGTAGAGGTTTGCGTCCTGATGGATCGTCACTGGCGCCTCGGGGCCGGCGACGAGGTTGAACTTCCCGCGCAATTCCGCGTCGGGGAACGCGAGCTGTTCGTAACTCGGGTCAAGGCCTTTGCGCTCGGGCAGCAGCCAGATCTGCAGCAGGTGAACCGGGTCTTTGGGCGACGGATTGAACTCGCTGTGCAGCACCCCGCGCCCCGCGGTCATGTGTTGTAGTTCACCGGGACGGATCACGCCGCTGCCGCCGGTGTTGTCGCGGTGCTCCAGTGCGCCTTCCAGTATCCAGGTGAGGATCTCCATGTCGCGGTGAGGATGCGTGGGAAATCCGCCGCCGGGAGCGATCACGTCTTCATTCATGACGCGCAGCGAGCGGAATTGCGTGTGCTCCGGATCGTAGTACTGGTCGAACGAGAATGTGAAACGGCTGTTGAGCCACGAAAGCTCGTTGTGTCCGCGCTCTTCACTTCGCCGGATTTCAATCATGGTTTCTTCTCCTTAGGCCGGGTTGGATGCGGCACCTATCGGAAAAGATTCGAGGGCGGATCAGGGCTTCTGCGTCGGGCGAAGCACCACTTCGCTGATAAAGCTTTGCGGCGTCTGCGTGAGGATCGTTTCCACGGCGTGGGCCACGTCCTCCGGCTGGAGCATTTTGCTCGTGTCCCTGCCTGTGTGCGGAGAAAAGTCGGTCGCGACCGAACCGGGGCAGACTGCGCACACCCGTATGCCGTATGGGCGCAAATCCTCCGCCATACACTGCGTAAGGCCCAGTAAACCCCACTTAGACGCGCAATAAATGCCACCACCAGTGAAGGAGTTTTTCCCTGCAAGTGAAGCGATATTTATCACGTCTCCGCTGCGGCGCACGATCATCCCCGGCGTCACGGCTTTGGTCAGCAGGAACACCGCTTTCAAATTGGTGTCCAATACAGCGTCCCAATTCGCTTCCGACGCTTCCTGAATGGGGCCGAAATACCCGATGCCGGCGTTGTTGACGAGAATATCGATGGGTCCAAGCGACTGCTCGATTTGCCTCACAAGTGAAGCAATTTCATCCGCGCGGCGCACATCCGCGGGAATGGACAAAACCCCGCCGCCTTCTCTTTGGAGTTCGCTCGCTGCGTCCGCCAGTCTCTTGGGGTCGCGGGCGCACAAACCGACCCGCGCGCCCATTCCGGCGAGGCTGCGGGCGATGGCCAGTCCGATGCCGCGACTCGCGCCGGTGACGAGAGCCACTTTCCCATCGAGCGGTCTTTGGGCGTTCATGGCTGACCTCCCAAGGCGACACGTGCCGCCGATTCGCCATCCTATCATGCAGGCGATTGTCCCCGAGGGAGTTGCGGACGTGCGGATACGGGAAGCCCTGGATGGTTTTAAGCTTGCGCGCGTGGGATGGTTTCCCTATAATCCCGTCGATTTACGTGTTTTGTGAGGTTGTCCTGCAGAGGCCGTGGTCCTGAAGACCGAGCAGTTGCCCGAAGCATCCCAGGAGGCAGGGACGTGATCATGCGAAAGTATCCGAACCCAATCGCGCTTGTGCTGGCTGCGCTCGTATGGATGTCGCTAGCGACCCGGCCAGTCGCCGGACAGGCCACGCAGACTTCGCAGCAACCCACGTACACCATGCAGGAGTACAACTCCTTCCAGGCGTGCCAGGCTGAGAAAGATCCCCAGGCGAAGATGAACTGCCTGGACGACTACACCACCAAGTATCCGAACTCGACACTCAACAAGTACGTCGGCCCGCTCTACGTTCAGTCCTGCAGCCAGTTCTTGCAAACCAAACAATACGCGAAGGCGATCTCATGCGCCGATAAGGTGGTCGCGCTCGGCGACAAAGCGGATGTGACCACGCGGCTTCAGGCGATCCAGGTTCGAATTCAGGCTTTTTCGGCTTCCTTCGATCCCAAGGCTGCGGATGCCAACGCTCAACTGACGAAGGAACGCGACGCCGCTGTGATGGGCGCTCAGTTGTTGCCGAAGCTCCCCAAGCCGGACAACGCCACGGACGCGCAGTTCGAAGAACAGAAGAAACCCGCCGCGGCGTTTTTCAACGGAGCCGCGGGCATGGCCGACGCTCAGTTGAAGGATTACCCAGCCGCCGTCGAAGCATACAAGGTAGTGCTGGCAAACACGCCCAACGACGCAGTCACCGAGTACCGGCTGGGCCTTGCGTATCTCGCGACGAATCCTCCGCAGTCGCTCGACGGATTTTGGGCACTGGCGCGAGCCGTCGATCTGAAGATCACGGACGCCGACAAGGTGAAGGATTACCTCCGGAAAACGATCATCAACTACGAGCAGCCTAACTGCGACACCCTGGTCGACGGGCAACTGAGCGAACTCCTCCAGCTCGCGGCGAACGCGCCGGATCGCCCCGCAACGTACACGATCCCGGCCGCGGCCGATCTCCTGAAGATCGCCCAGGCGAGCACCATTGTTACCGTACTCGCCGATCTTGGCGGCGGCGGCGACAAAGCGAAAATGACGTGGCTTGCGATCTGCGGCGCGGAATTCCCGGAAGTCGTCGGAAAGATCATCGACGTGAAGAAGTCCGACGCCTTCGCTGATTTCATGGTCTATTTCGGCGCGACGCAAGAGGATGTGGAGGCAGCGACGACGGCCAACATGGATGTGAAGGTTTGGACGGCCGCTGCGGGAGCGGCGACGGACGTCACACCGCAGCCCGATACCCTGCGCCTGCAAAAGGACGATCCGATTCGTTTCGCGGGCACCCTGGTGAGCTATGACCCTTCCCCCTTCCTGTTGCACTGGGACAAGGTGAAGGTTGATCCGACAATCATTCCCGACAAGGGCGCTCCAGCGAAACGTCCTGCGGCGCGCAAGCCCGCAAAGCCGGGCATTTAGGATCAACTCATCGTATCGGAGGCTTTCGATGGCCGGTCCGGCAACGGGCCGGCCATTCTTGTTTTGTGGCTGCGAAACGGTAGCTTACGGGCGGTTCAGACCGTCAGCGGCGGCCGACATGGTCAAGCTTGTATTCGCCCACTTTGCGGCTGAGCGTGTTGCGGTGGATTCCGAGGACCTTTGCGGCGCGCGACTGGTTGCCGTGAGCGTGCTCGAGCACGCGCTTGATGAATTTCTTCTCGAACTCCGTGACGGCCTCTTCGAGCAGAATTCCGCGATCGACCATCATTCCGACCAGCGATTCCAGTTGCTCTTTCACGTATGCATGCTCCGCTGCTAAGGGAGAAATTCTCTCCTTGCGCTCAGTCGAGTGCGTGGCCGGTTATGCGTTGATAGGCTTCCCTGTACTTCTCCCGCGTAGCGGCGACCACGTCCGGAGGGAGCGCCGGGGCCGGAGGCTGTTTGTTCCAGCCGATGCGCTCGAGATAGTCGCGCACGTACTGCTTGTCAAACGAGGGCTGCGGCTTGCCCGGCGCATACTGAGCCGCGGGCCAGAAGCGCGAGGAGTCGGGAGTCAGCGCTTCATCGATCCAGATGAGTTCGTCTCCGAGGAGCCCGAACTCGAATTTCGTGTCGGCGATGATGATCCCGTGCGCAGACGCGTGCTCGGCGGCGCGGCGATAGAGCGCGAGACTTACTTCCCGCAGGCGCTCGGCCAGCGGGCGGCCGATCCGGGAAACCGTCTCCTCGAACGAGATGTTTTCATCGTGGCCGGAAGTGGCTTTCGTCGAGGGAGTGAAGATCGGTTCAGGCAAGCGGTCTGATTCGCGCAGGCCCGCCGGGAGCGGGATTCCGCAAATGCCGCCCGTTTTTTGATAATCCTTCCAGCCCGACCCGGAAATGTATCCGCGCACAACGCACTCGATGGGAACCGGCTCCGTGCGGCGGACGAGCATCGCGCGGCCGTCGAGTTCGCCGGCGTAAGGCGCCAGCTCCCCCGAAAAATCCTTCGCGCTGAGGACGTGGTGCGGAACGACGTCGGCGAGTTTATCGAACCAGAACATGGAAAGCTGCGTCAGGACGCGTCCCTTATCGGGAATCGGCGTCGGCAGGACGACGTCGAAGGCCGATAGGCGGTCCGTTGCAACGATCAGCAGTCGATCGCCCAGATCGTAGATGTCGCGAACCTTGCCGCGGGCTCGAAGTTTGAGTCCGGCGAAATTCGTTTGTGAAACAACAGCAGCCATATAAGGAGATGCCACGGGATATGCGCCCTCGGTTTTGGGAGGGCGGTATTCTAGCGCAGGGCGAAGCGTTGTCAACGGCTAAGAAAAAAATTAGGCGGATAGAAATATTTCATGAACGACACGAAGATACGGCTCGTCAGGCGGCGTTGCTGGCGGCGCTTGCGGCTCTCGGAGCGGACGCCGCAGCGTCGTCTTCCCATTTGACGGAGACGAGTTTCGAAACGCCGGGCTCCTGCATTGTGACGCCGTACAGCACCGATCCCATTTCCATGGTCTTGCGATTGTGCGTGACGACAATGAACTGCGTCTGCTCGCACATCTCGGCCAGCATTTTGTTGAAGCGCCCGACGTTCGCTTCGTCGAGCGGAGCGTCCACTTCGTCGAGGATGCAGAACGGGCTGGGCTGATAGCGGAAGACGGCGATGAGCAGCGCCAGCGCCGTCAGCGCCTTTTCTCCGCCCGACAGCAGCAGGATATTTTGCAGGCGCTTGCCCGGCGGCTGCGCGACGATGTCGATCCCGGCTTCGCCGGAGCTGTCGGGTTCGCCCAGACGCATCTCGCCGTGCCCGCCGCCGAACAGGGACTGGAAGGCAACGGCGAAGCTCGCGTTGATGAAGCGGAAAGCCTCTTCGAATTTCTGCTGCGAAACCTGATCGAGTTCGGTGATCGTAAGTTGCGTGTTCTCGATCGACTGAACGAGGTCGTCCCGCTCGCGCCGGAGGAAGCCTTCGCGCTGCTCGCACTCCTGGAATTCCTCGAGCGCCATCATGTTTACCGGACCCATCGCTTCGACGCGCGCCTTCATCTCGTTGTAGCTCGTTTCGGCGGCGATCAGGTCCTCGCCGACCATCAGTTGAGGCTCCTGCACCATCAATTCTTCGGGCTGCGCGTTAAGCTCCGAAACGCAGGTCTGGCGCAGATAGTCGCGGTCGGCGTCGTTGCGTGCCTTTTCGATCTGGCGCTGGCCGCGTTCGGCTCGGAGTTCGTCGAGCGACTGCCGGCGGCCGCGCAACGTCTCGTCGATCTGGCCGGCGCGCGAACGCGCTCCCTCCCATTCGTTTTCGAGCGCGGCTTTCTGCTCTTCGAGGCGAACCTTGTCCGCGCGCAGAGCCTCGGCCTGCTGCGCGAGCTGTTCGCACGAACTCGTGAGGGCCGTTTGCTCCTCGAGCAGCGCCGCATGCTGTTGGCGCAGCGAATTCATGCGCTCGCTCGACTGGGCGATTTCGCCCGCCAGCCGTTGTTCGATGGCTTCGGCGCTTGCGAGCCGCTCGGCGATAGCCGCCAGTTCCTCGCGGCGGGCCACAACACTCTCTTGAAGGGTGCGGAAATTGCGACGCAGGTTCGCAAGGGTCTCCGAAGCGGCGGCGCTTTCAGCCTCGGCGGCGGCGCGGGAACGAAGCGCTTCGGCATGCTCGCGCCGCGCCTGCTCCGCTCGCTCGCGGGCAGCCTCGGCTTCGCCGCGCAGGCGCGCGATTTCTTCGCGCTCGGAGGCAAGCTGCTGCCCGGCGCGAAGCAGCTCGCTGCGCGCTTGGTCGCGCTGGTGGGTAGTGGCGACCAGGGCCTTCTCCGCTTCCATGTGCTGTGCGGTCGCCATCGCAACGTGGGTTTCGGCCGCTGCAATCTCTTCTTCGAGGCGCGTGAGCTCTGCCTGCTGTTCATGCGCGAGCCGTTCGAGCCGCGCGGCCTCGGCCTCGTGCTGGCGGAGTTCGCGCTTCAGCGCGAGGGGTCCCGCTTCGCCCTTTCGCCCGCCCGAAACCATGCGGCCGTGGTAGCAGGTGCCGTCCGGCGTCAGAAAGTAGTTGTGCGGATGCTCGCGCGCCATGCGCTCGGCCGCGGCGGCCGTCTCGACGAGGTATGCAGCGCGAAGCTTTTTCAGGAAGTACTTGGTGGCGGAGCCCAGGGGTTCGCGGAACTCGACGAGCCGGTCGAGCCGAGCGATGAAATCTCCCGGCATCGAAGAATCAGCATCGGCTTCGGATTTGTCGATGTCCAGATTGCGAATCGAATCGACGAAAAACGTGGCGCGGCCGCCCATCTCGTCGCGCAAAAGCGCGACTCCGGCGCGTGCGTGATCGAACGATTCGACGACGACGTACTCGAGTTCTTCGCGCAGGAACTGTTCGATCGCGCCTTCGTACTCCTCCTGGACTTCCGCGTAATCGGCAAGCAGGCCGACGGCGCGGAAGCCGCTCTTCGAAGAAGAGGACGCGATCGCGTCACTCGCGTTGAAAAGTTTCTGCACGGCGTCGGCCGTATAGGCTCGCTCGCGCAGAATCTGCTCGATCGAGGCGTACCGGGCGCGCTCGGCGGAAAAATCCCGGCGAATGCGCTCGAGCTGCTGGCTCGTCTCCTGTTGTCTCTGCCGCAGGCTTCCCAGATGCGTTTGGGCTTCGCGGGCCGCGGCGCCAATCTGCTGCGCCTGCTGCGAAGCCAGTCCGAAGGCGCTCTCGGCGGCCTCGACGCGCGACTCGAGGGCCGAACACTCCTGTTCCAGGGCGTGCAGGGCTGCGGCGCGAACTTCCTCGGCGGCGGCATGTCGCTGGGCGGCTTCTTCCGCCTGCGATGATTCGGCTTGGCCGCGTGCGGATTCTTCGACGAGGCGGCTCGCCAACTGGCGAAGCTCTCCCATGCGGGCTTCCAGGCGTGCCTGCTCGGCGACGCTCGTGGAGACCTCTGCGGTCGAATGCCGCAAATCATTCTCCAGCGCAGCCGCTTGCTCGCGGAGTCCGGCGACGGATACGCGCTGGCTATCGATGCGCGCAGTGAGGTCGGATGCCTGGCGTGACACCTGCTCGATTTCGATCGTGAGTTGACCGGCGCGCGATTCGAGCTGCGCCACCTGCTCGCGATTGAACGTGATGCGGTTTTCGGCGCGATCCAAATCGAGCGCCGTCTGCCCGAGCAGGTTGTGCGTCTGGCGCAGTTCGGCGTCGAGTTCGTAGGTGCGCCCGCTCAGGCGCTCCTGCTCCGCTTCGAGATCGTGGACGGAGCGGGCTTCGCGCTCCTCGGCTGCATCCATGTCGCGCAGCAAGCGTTCGAGGCGCGCGGCCTCGATATCGAGGTGCTGCGCCTTGCTGGCGAGCACGACGCGCAACAGGCCCCGCATCTGTTCCCGCAGCTCCGCGTACCGGCGCGCCTTCGATGCCTGGCGCTTGAGCGAAGCGAGCTGCTTCTCCACTTCGACGAGAATGTCGTTCACGCGCGAGAGGTTGATCTTCGAGGCTTCGAGCTTCGCCTCCGCGAGGCGGCGCTTCGTCTTATACATCGTGATTCCGGCGGCCTCTTCGATGATCGCGCGCCGGTCCATCGGTTTCGAGTTCAGGATCTGACCGATGCGGCCCTGCTCGATGATCGCGTAACTATCCGGGCCGAGACCCATGCCCATGAAGATTTCCTGGACGTCGCGCAAGCGGGCGACGCGGCCATTGATCAGGTATTCGCTCTGGCCCGAACGATACAGCCTCCGCCCAACGACGATTTCGCCCGGCCGCAGCGCGATCGCCGGCTTTTCCGTAGTGAGTTTCTTCCGAGGCTTGCGGTTGCCGTCGCCTTCTTCCGCGGCGGCTTCTTCAACCGCAGCTTCCATCGGGTCGTCCGCCATCGCTGCGCCCGGGTTTTCGACGGGTGCGGCCTCCTCTGAGGACGCGTCGTCCTGGCCGTTCATTACCTTGGCGACCGCTTCGGAGAGTTCCGGGTCGATGAGCGTGAGAGTCACTTCGGCAAGGCCCATCGGTGGTCGTTTGGCGGTGCCGTTGAAGATGCAGTCGGACATCCGCTCAGCGCGGAGCATCTTGTGGCTCTGCTCGCCGAGCACCCAGGAGATTGCGTCCACTACGTTCGATTTGCCGCAGCCGTTCGGCCCGACAATGCAGGTGATTCCGCTACCGCTGAACGTGATCGGCGTCTTCTCGAAGAACGATTTGAAGCCCAGCAATTCGACTTTACGGAGTTTTAGCACCCGGCCCTCGCACGGTTTGCTCCTTGCGCCTTAGCGGCGGAAGAAGCGTCGGTCTGATCTTTTGCAGGAGGTCTTTCGAGACAAAAACATTCGGAGGGTCGAATGATCGATGCCCTGCCGCCTGGCGCTTTCGGCGGTTACAGGAATACAAACTAGCACGGCGCGCAAGACGTGTAAAGCGCGGTTTGCGGGATGTGTGCAACACCTAGCACATCGTCAGGCTTCGATGTACCAGGGAACGTTGATCAGGACGATTCGGTCGCTGCCGTGCACCAACAGCAGCGCCTTCAGCATTTCCGCACGCTGATTGTGCAGGGGATAGTGGTACCAGTGCTTCTCGACGAGTTCCGGCACGATCACCGCGATCTGGCGGTCCGGGTGCGCCTTCTCGGTTTCCAGAACGTAGTCCAGTATCGGCCTCAGGATAAGCCGATAGGGCGAGGACAACGTGACGAGCTTGGGCGGCGTGCCTCCGGCCTTCTTGACGGGATCTTCGGCAACGTTCTTCCACTCCTCTTGCAGGGCATTTGTTTCATCCTCGGTGGCAACGTGTACGGCACGAACATCCGGGGACAGTGTTAGAGCAAACTGAAGCGCCCTTTGGGCGATCTTCCCCCACTCCTGTATCGTGACAACCACGACCGGCGGCCCGAGGGTTGCGACCTCCAAAGGTGACGAACTGTGTGTTTCGAGCGCGACTTGGCTGTAATGGCGCCGCACCCAGAGCATCGTCGCGACGAGCCCGGCGATCAGCAGAGCGCTCACCCAGGCTCCGGCAGTGAACTTCGCGACGAGTACGACCACGAGCGTGGTCCCGGTCGCCACTGCGCCCAATCCGTTCACGATCATGCTGTGGATCGCGCCGCGGCCGCCCACGCGCCTCCAGTGACCCACCATCCCCGCCTGCGACAGCGTAAACGCGAGGAACGCCCCAATCGCAAAGAGGGGGATCAGTCGGTCAGTGACGCCGCGGAAGAGGATCAGCAAAACCGCCGCGAGTATTGCGAGAACGACGATGCCGTAAGAATAGACGAGACGCCGGCCTCGGAATCCGAACGCGTGCGGCAGAAAATTCTGCTGAGCCACGGCCCTGCAAAGCCTCGGGAAGTCCGCAAACGCGGTGTTCGCCGAGAGCGACAGGATAATCAGCACCGATCCGATGGTGACGTAGTAGAACCAGCCTCGGCCCGCCACCGCCGCCACAAGCATCGACAAGACACTCTGGTAACCGGGCTGGCCTGGATCTGTCGCCGCGATGCCGTACGCGCGAATGAGGTAAGCAATGCCGGCAAGCATCACGATCAAGAGGCCGATGATCACGGTCAGCGTTCGTTGAGCATTGCGCGCGGTGGGCTCGCGGAAGGCTCGTACTCCGTTGCTCACTGCTTCGACGCCGGTCATCGCGGTGCAGCCGTTCGAAAAGACTTGCAGTAGCATCCATAGGCTTACGGCGGTCACGGTAGGTAACGCCGCTGGTGGAGAGGCCACGACCGGCGTGGGATGCCCGGCTGCCAGGACCGTCTTGAATAAACCGATCACGATCGCGATTAGCAGTGAGCCGACAAACAGATAAGTTGGAAGCATGAAGGCGATGCCCGCCTCGCGAACGCCGCGCAAGTTCACGATTGTGATGATTACGAGAATTCCAACGCACAGGGCCAGCGTGTGCGGCTGAAGACTCGGGACCGCCGATACCAACGCGCCCACACCGGCGGAAATACCCACCGCCACCACGAGGATGTAGTCAATCATAAGGGCCGCGGCCGCCAGCAGGCCTGGGAATGTCCCCAGGTTCTCTGTGGCGACTGTGTAGGACCCGCCCCCACCCGGGTAGGCCGCGATTGTCTGGCGATACGAAAAGTAGACGATCGTCAGAAGCACAATGATGCTGGCGCTTACCGGCACGATGTATGCAATCCCTGCCGCTCCCAGCGGAATCAGCAGGGTGAGCGCCGCTTCCGGCCCGTACGCCGCCGAACTGAGCGCATCCAAGCCGAAGATGGGGATCCCGGCGGAGGTTCCGATTTGCTCGGCGCGCTCATCCGATGTAGCGAGTGGTTTCCCGAGCACGATATCTAGAAAGGACATGTCCCCTCCCGGCTATGATAAAGACGTAAGGGTAATCGGGACGCGGGACAATTCAAAACGCTAAAACGCGCTGTGGGGTCGTGGCATCAAGTTTTCATCTTTCATTGATGGTTGCTCCTCTTTGCACTGGACTTGCGGCCAGCGCCAGGCTGAACTTCAGGTCGATTGACTTGAGCGACCTCCCAGCCTAGGATGGCCCGCACGGGAGGCACCGTTTGGAATCACCCAGCCGGCCGGGACTGCGCCGAATTCTGCCGTCCGTGATGATCCTGGCTGCAATCTTTGCCCTCTCGCTCGTGGGTTTGCGGCCGCCTGCGCCAAAGGCCGCCACAGCTCCGCCCGCCCAATTCTCCGCAGTCCGTGCGCTCGACACGCTCCACCGAATCCTGAGCAACGACGCCCCGCATCCGGTCGGGAGTCCGGCGAACGACGCGGTGCGCGACCACATCGTCGCCGAGTTCACCAACCTCGGCTATCAACCTCAGGTGCAGACTGCCTTCGCTTGCAGCTACTTTGGGGAGTGCGCGACCGTAAACAACGTCCTCGCCCGCCTCGATGGCACGGAAGGTAGCACAGGGTCAGGCGATGCCGTCCTTCTCGCCGCGCACTACGACTCGGTTCCCGCAGGTCCGGGGGACTCCGACGACGGCACGGGCGCCGCGACGGTGCTGGAAAGCGCGCGCGCGCTAAGATCGCTGCCGGCGCCGCGCCACTCGATCATCTTCTTGATCGACGACGGCGAAGAAGCCGGCTTGATCGGGGCGCGAGCCTTCGTTGATTCGCATCCCTGGGCGAAACAGGTGCGCGCGGCGGTGAACGTCGACGCGCGCGGCACTTCGGGCCCAAGCCTGATGTTCGAGACGGGCAGCGCGAACGATTGGGCCGTCCAAATCTACGCGCGAAACGCGGCCCGCCCGGCGACCAGCTCGATCTTCTATACTGTTTACAAGCGTCTCCCCAACGATACGGATTTCACCGTCTTCAAGGCGGCGGGCTATCAAGGTCTGAATTTTGCTTTCATTGGCGATGAGGCGCACTATCATACGCCTCTCGATAATTCCGCGAATGTGACGCTTGCCAGTTTGCAGCACCAGGGCGAAAACGCGCTGCCCGCGGCCCTTGCGTTTGCCGGTTCCGATCTTTCGTCCCTGCCGCAGCAGGAAGCGGTTTTCTTCGACCTTTTCGGGCGAGCGACAATTCACTGGCAGACTGGGCGGACGCTGGCATTCGCCGGCCTCGTGGCGCTCCTGCTGGTCCTGCAAACCGGATGGATGATCCGCAACAAGCGCCTCACGCTCCGGGAATTGCTCTGGGGGTTCTTCGGCTGGCCCGTTACCATTGGCGTCGTCGGCGCCCTGGCGCTGATTCTGCGATGGCTGATTCGCTTCGTCGGTGCGGCGCCCGTCAACTGGATCGCGCATCCGCTCCCGATTGAGTTTGCCTTTTGGTCGCTCGCAGCTGCGGTCGTGATGGTTAGCGCGGTTTCGTTTGCCAGGCGCGCGCGTTTCTGGGGTCTGTGGACCGGCGTCTGGGTCTGGTGGGCGCTGCTCGCCGCGTTGCTCTCCTGGCGGGAGCCCGGGCTGAGTTACGTCGTCCTTGTTCCCACTGCCATTGCCGCGCTTGCCGGATTGCCAGCGACGATTCCGCGCGATGAGAGCACCGTGCCGGCCGGCCTTGCAGCCGCGCTGCCTCTCGCTGCATCGGGAATTGTCGGGTTTGCGCCCGCGATCTTGCTCTACGATGGTCTTGGCAACCGGGGCCTCGCTCTCATCGCCGTCGTTGTCGCGTTGATTTTGACGCCACTGGCGCCCGTTTGTGCCGATCTGCGCGAAGTGGCGGGTCTGCGAAGCCTTGCATTCGTCTGGATTCCGATCCTCGGGACAGCACTCGCTGTGTTTGCGGCCGTTGTCATGCCGGCTTATTCCGCCAAAGCACCCGAGCGCTTGAATATCGAATACTGGCAGGATGCGGATTCGGGACAGGCGCGATGGATCGTCCAGTCCGATTCCCATCGCCTTCCGGAGCCCATTCGCCTGGCCACTTCTTCGTTCCGACGGGCCGGCGGAGGAGCCTTTCCGTGGAGCAGAGGCCCCGCATTTCTTGCTGACGCCCCAAGCCTGAGCTTTAGCGCCCCAACGTTCACGGTTCTCGATTCCGGCCAAGAGAACGGCAGGCGAACGTATCAGACGCTCCTCCGTTCCGAGCGCGGGGCTTCATCGGCCGCGGTGTTCTTCCCGCCCGATTCGGATGTCCAGGACGTGCGCATTGAAGGACAATCGTTGCAGCCGGAAATTCAACGGATCCGCCAATACTTCAACGGATGGAGCGCGTACCGCTGCCAGGCGATGCCCGCAGGCGGTGTGGAAATCAGTTTTTCGCTGCCTGCGGGTAAGCCTGTCAATGTTTCGGCTGCCGATCAGACGTACGGCCTTCCGCCGGAGGGCGCCTTTCTGCTGAAGGCGCGCCCGCTCACCGCGGCGGCCTCACAGGATGGCGACGTAACAATCGTCACGCGCCGCGTCGAGCTGATTCCTTAGATTCCTGACGGTCGCCGGCCCAACGCTGCGGCTTTGACATTGTTTTTCTTCTGGTATAACGTCCCAAACAATCGGACAGGCACAAAAAAGTGCTCGCATTACAAACTACGACAAGCTCGCATCGCGCGGTGCGGTCCGCCGCCGTGCTTCGCATCCTGATAGCGGACGATCACGGCATTGTGCGGAAGGGCTTGCGGACTCTGCTGGAACGTTCGAGAGGTTGCGAGATCTGTGCGGAGGTAAGCAACGGCCGCGAAGCAGTTGAGAAAGCCCACATTCTGCGGCCGGACATTGCCATTCTGGACATCACCATGCCCGTCCTGAACGGCGTGGAAGCCACGCGTCAGATCCGGAAGGTTTCCCCGCACACGGAAGTCTTGATCCTCAGCATGCATGAATCCGATCTGCTGCTGAAAGAGGGACTCGAAGCCGGAGCGAAGGGCTATCTGCTGAAGGAGGATGCGGATCGCTACCTCCTGGCGGCCGTGAACGCACTGCGCCGCCACGCCCGCTACTTTTCGCCAAAGATCTCGGAAGCGCTCGCAGCCGAACCGTCCCAAGCAGACAAACACGGCTCCGGGACAAAGATTCGGGGCAGCCGTTTGACGCCGCGCGAGCGGGAGATCGTCCAGTTGCTGGCCGAAGGGCGAAGCAACAAGGAAGTGGCAACTCTTCTTGATATCAGCGCCAAGACCGTCGAAACTCACCGGGCGAACATCATGGTCAAGCTCAACCTCCATTCCATCACCGAACTGGTGCGCTATGCGATTCGAAACAACCTGACCCAAGGCTAGACGGTCGGTTGGATACAGGATTTCCCCTAGGTAACCCACAGGATACCTTCGATCTTTCGGCTTCTATAATCTGCCGTTCATGCTGACGACCGAACGACCGGAAGGGCTCGTTCCGGAAGTCGATAGTCCTCTCCTTGCCAGGTGACGTACTCGGGCCCCTAGGGCAAGTCCAATTTCGGAGACGTCTCGTGGTGATCGGCAAGCATCTGCGCGATTTGAGAATGGCAAAGGGCCTGACCCAGCACAGTGTGGAGGATCGCACCGGCATCCTCTGTTGTTACTTGTCGCGCATCGAGAACGGTCGCACGGTTCCCTCCGTCGATACTCTGGAAAAGCTAGCCGCCGCCTACGAAATTCCGCTCTGGAAGATCTTCCGCGACCGTAGAGATCGGACAAAGCCGCTTCGACTGAGCGGCGATCGGAAAGAGCAATCGCCGAAAGACGCGCAGTTCCTCACGAAACTGGCGGAACGGCTCCCCCATATGCGCCAGCGTGACCTGCGCCTCCTCCTTCACATGGCCCAGAGGATGGCGCTCAAGGAAAAAAGACTCGGAAACCGAAAGCACCGGGAGTCAGCGGGCAGACTGGCCGCACCCCACGCCCGCAGCTTGTCCTAAGATGGCTCCCCTCGCCTAGCCGATCCTCGCGGGCGCAAACGCCCCAGCTAATCCCTTCCCTCTATCCCGAGAACTCATCTCGCGCCCTAACAAGCGCATACCGAGCGAGGGTTTGCTGCAAAGCAAGGCGTCAGATAGAATAACCGTTTTGCACACACCCTCAAAATGGCAGAGATACGCCTCCACAACACGCTGACCAACCGTCTCGAGCCGCTCAGTCCCGTGCATCCGGGCGAAATCCGCATCTATACATGCGGCCCGACGGTCTACGCCTCCGCCCACATCGGGAATTTCCGCACCTTCATGTTTCAGGACATTCTTCGGCGATTCCTGCGTTTCCGGGGTTATCGGGTGCTGCAGGTGATGAACGTAACCGATGTGGATGACCGCATCATTCAGTCCTCGGCGGCCGCGGGGATCGGCATTCGCGAATACACGGAGAAGTACATCCAGGCGTTCCTTGAGGATATCGACGCGCTTCACATCGAAATGCCCGAGGAGCTTGTTCGCGCGACGGACCACATCGACGACATGGTCGCGCTCATCGAGAAGCTTCAGCAGAAGGGTCTTACATACACCAGCGAAGGCTCGATCTATTTCCGCATCGCGAAGTTCCCTTCGTACGGCAAGCTCTCGAAAATCGACGCGGCCGGCATCCAGGCCGGCGCTCGCGTGGACGTCGATCAGTACGAAAAAGAGAACGCGCGCGATTTTGCTTTGTGGAAGGCGCCCAAACCGGGCGAGCATTTCTGGGACACGCGCATCGGCCCCGGCCGCCCCGGCTGGCACATCGAGTGCTCTGCCATGGCCATGAAATACTTGGGTGACACGCTCGATATCCACACGGGCGGCGTGGACCTGGCGTTCCCGCACCACGAAAACGAAATCGCGCAGAGCGAGGCGGCGACGGGCAAGACGTTCGTGCGCCTCTGGCTTCACGCTGAGCACCTGATCATCGAAGGCCAGAAGATGTCGAAGTCGCTCGGCAACTTCTACACGCTGCGTGATCTTTTCGCCAAGGGTTACAAGCCTTCGGCCATCCGCTTCCTGCTGCTCTCCGTGCCGTATCGCCGCCAGCTCAATTTCACCGAAGACGGTCTCACGCAGGCCCGGAACTCCGTTGAGCGGTTGCGCAATTTTGTGGCGCGCCTGAAGAACGAGCAGTTTCCCGCGGGGTCGAATCCCGAGATCGTGAAACGCATCGAAAAGGCCGAGAGCGAATTCGAAGCAGGTCTGGCGGACGACATCAACACCGCGGTCACCCTCGCGGCGATTTTCGATCTCGTGCGCGATATCAACACCGCCATCGATCGGGGCGCATTCCTGCAACAGGACGCGATGCGCGCACTGGCCGCTATGGAGACCTTCGACGGCGTCCTGGCCTTGCTTGCGGACGATGACGACGACAAGCTCGCGAAACTCGGCTTCACTCCACGGAAGCCGCGAATGAGCGCCGAGCAGGTCGACGCTCTTGTCGAAGAGCGCAACGCAGCCAAGCGGCGCCGCGACTTCCAGCGCGCCGATGCAATTCGCCAGCAACTCCTGGATTCTGGTATTATCCTTGAAGACGCGAAGGACGGCACGGTCCGTTGGAAGTACAAATGAGCTTCTCCACCCAACACGCGCATCCGCTCCATAGCCAGCCATCTCTCGAGCGCCCGAATCTTTTCGGCGTTGACTAGGCTTCTCTTCTCCGATCGGTGTGCCCGCCGCGCATTCGTCTGCGCGGCGCAGAAATCCAGTTCGGGGAGGAAGACATGCTAACTGCCGAGATGAAACTCCCGCAGCTCATCACGGAGCTGCCCGGCCCGAAGGCAAAGGAGATTGTTTCGCGGGACAACAAGGTTGTCTCGCCCTCCTACACCCGCGACTACCCACTGGTCGCGAAGACGGGCCGCGGCGCCATGATCGAAGATGTGGACGGCAACACCTTCCTCGATTTCGCGGCGGGTATAGCCGTCGTTGCGACGGGGCATTGCCATCCGCAAGTGGTCGCCGCGATCCAGAAGCAGGCAGCCAGCCTCATCCACATGTCCTGCACGGATTTCTACTATGAGGACATGGTCGAGCTGGCGGAAAAGCTCGCTTCGATTGCGCCGGGAAACGACCCTAAGCGCGTCTATTTCGGGAATTCAGGCACCGAAGCCATCGAGGCGGCGATGAAGCTTGCGAGGTATCACACGAAGCGCGACAAATTCATCGCCTTCCATGGCTGCTTTCACGGCCGCACGATGGGAGCGCTCTCGCTCACGGCGAGCAAGGCCGTCCAGCGCAAGCGTTTCGGCTCGCTGCTCGCGGGCGTTTTTCACGCGCCCTATCCGAACACCTATCGCGGGACCTACGGTGTCCATCCGGAGAATGCTGCTGCCGATGCGCTTGGCTATATCGAGGGCGAGCTTTTCACGCGCCTTGTCGATCCCGAAGAGGTCGCTGCCGTTTTCATCGAGCCCATTCAGGGCGAGGGCGGCTACCTTCCGGCGCCGGGTGCATTCCTGCAAGACCTGGAGCGCCTCTGCCGCAAGCACGGCATCCTGCTGGTGTGCGACGAAGTGCAATCGGGCATGGGCCGTACGGGAAAATGGTGGGCGGCGGACCACGCCCGCATCGAGCCGGACATGATCTGCGTGGCGAAAGGCATTGCGTCCGGAATGCCGCTCAGCGCCGTCATTGCGAAGGCGCACCTGATGGACTGGAAGCCTGGCGCGCACGCTTCGACTTTTGGCGGCAACCCCGTTTCGGTCGCTGCCGCGCTGGCCACGATCGATCTGCTCGAGCGCGGTCTGATCACCAACGCGGCAAGCATGGGGGCCTTTATTCTGCGCCACACCGCGGACTGGACCAAGAAACACAAGATCGTCGGCGACATTCGCGGGAAGGGCCTGATGATCGGAATCGAGTTGGTGCGCGACCGAGAGACGAAGGAAAAGGCGACCGGGCTGCGCAACCTCATCGTGGGTCTGGCGTTCCAGAAAGGACTGCTTCTCCTCGGCGCGGGAGAGAACTCGCTGAGGCTTGCTCCGCCTCTCATGATCGACAATGAGCAGGCCGAATTCGCCGTGCGCACGCTCGAATCCTGTATCACAGAGGTGGAGCAAGCGCTCTAGCGGAGAAGGATGTTTGCGCGCCTGATGTTCGCCATCGTGGATCGCGCGGCCCGCAAGGACCTCGCGGAAACCGCCGCAGATTCATCGGAGGTTTCCTTGCGGCAGCGGGCGCGCCGTACCGGCGTTCGTGGTGAGACGTACGCCTACTGGTATCCCCGTCGCCACGGCTATGTGGTCGTCGCCCGAAACTTCACGCGGCCGGACGTAAAGGGCGAGATTGATATCGTTGGCTATGACGGGCCGGTGCTTGCGTTCGTCGAGGTAAAGACCCGAGCGGCGACGGAGACGGGTCAGCCGAAGCCCGAAGAGGCCGTAAACGAGGACAAGCGTCGTTACCTGGTGCGCATGGCAAGGCAATTCCTGCGCGCGCGCCGCGTGGATTCCCCTTCCTGTCGTTTCGATGTGCTCGCCATTGAAACTCGCCCCGGTGCGCGCCCCGAGGTTCGGTTACACAAGGGAGCATTCACTCCCGATTCGCACTAGAGGCCTCGAGTAAGAGGCGGATACTGTATTGGAGGACGAATTTGTTCCGAATGCCACAGGTTTTGTTTCCCGCAGTCGATATAGAATAGTGGAACCGGAAATGTATAGGCGCCCGGACTGGCACTTCCGGGCTGGGGGGAGGAAGGTTGCCGGAACTTCGCAAGGACCCGATTACGGGCCGCTGGGTGATCATCTCCACGGACCGGGGAAAGCGCCCGTCGGACTTCGTTCGGGAGAGCGTTCAGATCAAGGGAGTCGGGATGTGTCCCTTCTGTCCCGGCAACGAGGGCAAGACCCCGCCCGAAATCCTCGCGTACGGACGCAACGGCACCGGCAAGAACACGCCGGGTTGGTCGCTCCGCGTCGTGCCAAATAAATTCCCCGCGCTCGGAATTGAAGGCGGCCTCGACCGCGAGGGAGAAGGCCTGTTCGACCGCATGAATGGAGTCGGCGCGCATGAAGTTATCATCGAGACGCCGGAGCATCGCTACACGCTGGCTTCCATGCCACAAAAGGCGGTCGAGGAAACCCTATGGGCCTATCGCGACCGCATGCTCGACCTCAAGAATGACCATCGCTTTCGCTACATTCTGCTCTTCAAGAACCACGGCGAGCCGGCGGGCGCCTCGCTCGAGCACACACACTCGCAGTTGATCGCGCTGCCCATTGTGCCCAAGCGCGTGCGTGAGGAAGTCGACAATTCCAAGCACTACTACGACGAAAAGGAGCGCTGCATTTTCTGCGACATGATTCGCCAGGAGATTGAAACCGAGGCGCGCGTCATCTTGAACAATGATTACTTCATTGCCTTGGCCCCTTACGCGCCCCGCTTTCCGTTCGAGACGTGGATTCTGCCCCGCCAGCACAGCTCCGCCTTCGAGAACATGCCGACGCCTTACTACGGCCACCTCGCCAACGTTCTGCGCGATTTTCTCGGGCGCCTGGACGCGGCACTGACGTTTCCCTCGTACAATTACGTGGTGCACACGTCGCCCATCGGCGAGGAAATCAACGATCACTACCATTGGCACATCGAGATGATGCCGAAACTCACGAAGGTGGCGGGATTCGAGTGGGGCACCGGCTTCTACATCAATCCTACGCCGCCCGAAGAGGCTGCGCGATTTCTCCGAGAGGCAAAATGACCCTCCGGCGAGGGATGTCTCTTGCAGTTTCTCCTTACGATTGCTTCAGTTTCTTCCGCGCGGAAACAAACAGTGTAATCGCAAGCGCGACGAACAAGAGCACACCCAACCCCGCATTTTGGCTCAGCCGCGGCATAAACGTCTCGCCGAACGCGAACATTTTCGCCGGCCATGGCACGTGCAGCGCAACCGCGAGCCAATGCGGCACGTGCTGGCTTAGCTCCGGGTCTTGCAGCAGGTTGATGACGATCGCGAGGAGTCCGAACACTCCGCCCGCGGCGATCAAACCGCTCGCGTAGAGCGAGCCAGGGCTAACTTCGGTCTCCGCGCCGGCCTTTTTCTCCATGCCGCGCTCGGCCAGCCACCGAATGACGCCTCCAGCGAACATCGCCATCGTCGTGCCGATGGAGATGTAAGAGCCCACTGCGAAAGGAAGCGAGCGAATCCCAAGCAGCTCGACGGCAATCACGAGAAAGACTCCGAGAAACACGAGCCGCCAGGGAAGGCGCCGGTTCAGAATCCCGCTGATTACCGTTGCCATGAGCCGCGCTTGGGGCGCCGCCGCCTTTGCGCTGCCGATCCCCTGTTCCCACTGGACTTCGATCTGGTGCGTCGAGGAATCGTAGAGGTACTTGCCGTCGGGAACCTCGCTCGAGCCGATCGCGTTCACCAGTACGTAGGTCTTGCCCTCATGGGCGTAGTTGTCCTGCTGCCGCTCGACTCCCACTGGAAGATGGCTGATGTCGAGCGGAATCTGTATCAGCTTGTACTGCGCGAGGCCCACGTTCATCAAAATGAGCGTGCCGCCGATCGCCAACGATGAAACCATCACGCCGATCACGAGCGCGATCTGCTGCCACCTCGGTGTCGCGCCCACTAGATACCCAGTCTTCAAATCCTGCGATGTTGCGCCGGCGATAGCGGCCGCAATGCATACGACGCCCCCGATTGTCAGAGCGAGCACTGCGTAGGCATTTGCCGTCCAGTGCACCACCAGGAAGACCGCGCATGTGGCCATCAGCGTCGCGATCGTCATCCCGCTGATCGGATTCGACGAGTTCCCGATCAGGCCGCTGATTCGCGAGGCCACCGTGACGAATAGGAAGCCGAAGACGATGATGAAGAGTGCGGCAATCAGATTCGCGAATGCTCCGGTTTGCGCTCCCGGAACCGGTTTGAACTTCAGGAATGCCCAGATCATTGCCAGGATCACGATGGAGCCGAGGACGACGATTCGCATCGAGAGGTCGCGCTCGGTCCGGCTGGCAGCGGGCATCGCCGCCTGCTTCGCGCGCACGTCTTTCAAGCCCGCGCTCAGAGCCGAGACAATCGTCGGCATCGTCTTGATCAGCGTGATCAGCCCGGACGCCGCGACCGCTCCTGCACCCATCGGGCGAATGTAGGTTCCCCAGAGCTGGTCCGGGCTCATCTGCGGAATCGGCACGGTACTCGGATACAGCGGCACGTTGGGCGCGAGCGAACCGAAGAAACGGATCGCCGGCATCATCACCAGCCACGAAATCACGCCGCCTGCAAAAAGCGTTCCCGCCACGCGGGGTCCGATGATGTAGCCGACGCCGAGATACTCGGACGTGATGGTGCAGCGCGCGGATGCGCCCGGCAGCCACTTCGGCTGGTAGTCCGGTTGGCCCGGCCACAATCCCAGCGTATTCATGCAGAACGTATAGACGCCGCCCAGCCCCAGGCCCCAGAAAACGCGCCCCGCAAAAGAGCCGCCGCGCTCCCCGGCCACCAGGACGTCGGCGCAGGCTGTCCCTTCGGGGAACGTAAGGTTCCCGTGCTCTTTGACGATGAGCTGCCGCCGCAGCGGGATCATGAAGAGAACGCCGAGAGTTCCCCCGAGCAGAGCGAGAAAAAAGACGCGCCAGTATTCCGTGTTGAGCGAAAAACCGAGGAAGATCAGCGCAGGCATCGTAAAGATCACGCCGGCCGCGGCGGATTCTCCGGCCGATCCGGTCGTCTGCACGATATTGTTTTCGAGAATTGTGGCCCGGCCGAACGCGCGCAAGATGCTGATTGAGAGGACGGCGATCGGGATCGACGCGGAGACGGTTAGACCCGCACGCAGGCCCACGTACACCGAAACGGCGCCAAAGAGTATGCCGAAAAGCGAGCCAAGCAGTACTGCGCGAAGCGTGAATTCGCGGAGATTCTCTCCGGATTCCACGTACGGGCGGAATTCTCCCGGCGGTGCAGTCGAGCTCCACGGCTTCGTCGCCACGCCTATCCTCCCTCCGCGGTCCTGCTTCACGCGCGGTCCTGCTCAAACGAGCCGCATGCAAACCCGGCACGGTAGCATCAGTACCTGGAAGTGACAATAGTCTCACGGGAGCCGGGCTAGTGGTCTCCGAACGGCTTCGGCGTGTTCCTCGCACGATTGAGTCGCGCGATCATTGACAGCGGAGTGAATTTCGCAGCCTCCCTCCGGATTCAATCCTTGCTCGTCCCTCAAGGGTCTGCGCGTAACGGTTCGATACGACGCGGATGATGCCAAAGCTCAAAAAGGCAAGATTGAAGTGTCGAGAATTTTGGGCTGGGAAAAGGAATGAACTGGCACGCGGGCGTCGACGGCTTGAAAAAAGGAGTCCTGGGGCTTCGCTTCAGGATTTCCCGCCGAGGCGCTCGCGGACGCGATCGCTCAAGACTTTGCCGTCGATGGCTTTTCCCTCGAGGCGGGCCCGCGCTGCTTTGATGACGGCGCCCATCTGCTTGAGCGAGTCGGCTCCGGCCTCGTTGATGGCGGCTTCGATGGCGTGGTGGACGTCCTCGTCGCTTGGCGCGGCAGGCAGATACTCCTCGATGATTGTGATTTCCTTGGCTTCTTTTTCGGCGAGATCGTTCCGGCCGCCTTGCGTGAATTGATGGACGGAATCGCGCCGCTGCTTCACGAGCGTCTGGAGCACTTGCAGCGACTCCATGTCGTCGAGCGCCTTCATCTTTTCGATTTCCTTGTTCTTGAGCGCGCTTTTCATCATGCGCAGCACGCTCAGCCGCAGTTCATCTTTCTCTTTCATTGCGGCGGTCAAATCGCTCTGGATGCGTTCGATATATCCCATGGTTCTCTCTTGATCCCCTCTCCCAAGTAAAAAAGAATAACACACGTTTCGCGCCCGCACGCGCAATTGACACAAGCCTGCGCGACCGATAACCTTGTGTGCCATGAAAATAATCATTGCAGACAAAATCAGCGAGCGCGGCGTTGCTTTGCTGCGTGAAGGGGGATGGGAGGTAGTCATCCCGTCTGCGGCGGCTCTCCCGAGCGAGCTGGCGGACGCAGACGCGCTCGTGGTCCGCAGCGCGACGAAAGTGACCGCGGCTCTTCTCGAGAAAGCCACGCGGCTCCGCGTGATCGGCCGTGCCGGCGTCGGCGTGGACAACGTCGACGTCGAGGCGGCCACGCGCCGCGGCATCCTGGTGATGAACACCCCTGGCGGAAACGCCGTAAGCGTGGCCGAACACACGCTTGCCTTGATGCTCGGTCTTGCGCGCGCCGTGCCGCAGGCGAACGCGTCGATCCAGGCCGGGCGGTGGGAGAAGTCGTCGCTTTCGGGAACGGAGCTGCGGGGAAAGACGCTTGGGCTGGTAGGCCTTGGCCGCGTGGGCACCGAAGTTGCCCGGCGCGCCCGGGCGCTCGAAATGAAAGTGCTCGCTTACGATCCCTACGTGACGCCGGCGGCCGCGCGCGAGGTGGAGGTCGAGCTGGTCTCTCTCGACGAACTGCTCGGGCAGTCGGATGTGATCTCGTTGCACACCTCGCTGAGCGCGTTGACCGAAAAGATGATCGACGCACCCGCGATTGCGAAGATGAGGCGCGGAGCGCGGCTGATCAACTGCGCCCGCGGCGAATTGATCGACGAAGCCGCGCTGGCCGAAGCGCTGCGGTCGGGAAAGCTCGCCGGAGCCGCCGTCGACACATTCGCCGAGGAGCCGCCTAAGAATTCTCCGCTGATCGGTCTGCCGAACCTGATCGCCACGCCGCACATCGCCGGCTCGACCGCCGAGGCGCAGGAAGAGGTTGGCACGGCGATCGCGCAGCAGGTGCGCGATTATCTTGCGGAAGGCATGATTCGCAACGCCGTCAACATGCCCGCGCTCTCTCCGGATCAATATCGCCGGCTGCGGCCGTACCTGAAATTGGGCGAGCGGCTGGGATCGTTCGTCGCGCAGGCGGCGCCCTCGCGAAGTTTTCACCGCGTGCGAATCCAGTATGCCGGCGAGCCGGCGGAGCTTGGCTCGCACGTGATCCGCAGCGCCGTGCTGGCCGGCGCGTTGAACTCCGTGCTGGACGAGAAGGTGAATCTGGTGAACGCGGCGGAGGAAGCCGCGTCGCGCGGCATCATGGTCGAAGAAACGACGCGCCGGCGCGAGCGCGGCTATCCCAACACGATCGAAGTCACGATCGCCGACGGAAGCCGCGAGTTCTCTCTCGAAGGCACGGTCGCGCAGGACGGGTCGCCGCGCATTCTTGCGCTCGACGGGATTTCCCTCGAAGCCCCGCTCGAAGGCACGCTGCTGCTCACGCGCAATATCGACGTGCCCGGCGTGATCGGCCGGATCGGCACGGCGCTTGGGACTCTCGGGATCAACATTGCGACGTTTGCCTTGGGTCGGCGCGCGCCCGCCGGCGGCGCCGAAGCACTCGCGCTCGTTGGGCTCGACGGCAACGTGAGCGCGTCCGTCGTGACGGAGATTCTCGGCTTGCCGTCCGTCACCGAGGCGCGCCTCATCCGCCTGCCAGTCGCCGCTCAAGCCTCCGCCGCCCCCCGCTGAATTTGGCTCATTAGCCAAGCCACTCGCAACAGAGTTCCCCCATGACTTTGCGTGAGACTCGGCGAGCGGCTACAATGCAAGGAGCAGGCATCTAAGCTGTCAGCGGCTGACTTCAGCGAAGAATGACAGCGATAAAAACCAGACATGGACGTTGAACGGGTCATAGACAGCGTAGTCGCGCGATTTATCGGGACGAAGCACGAGCGCGACGTCAAGCGAATCCAGCCGTTCGTGGAAGCGGTGAACGAGCTGGAGCCCGAGATGAAGAAGCTCTCGGACGAGCAGCTTGGCGCGCGCACGCTTGTGCTCCGGACTGAGGTGCAGGAGCGGCTCGAGGGCGTCGAGCAAGGCGATCCGGACTACAAGCAGAAGCTTCAGGATGCGCTCGAGCCGGCCGCGGCGCCGGCTTTTGCCGTGGCTCGCGAGGCGGGACGCCGCACGCTCGGCATGCGGCACTTCGACGTGCAGCTCATCGGCGGAATCGTCCTGCATCAGGGAAAAATCGCGGAGATGAAGACCGGCGAAGGGAAAACGCTCGTCGCCACGCTGCCCGCGTACCTGAACTCACTGACCGGCCAGGGCGTGCACATCGTCACGGTGAATGACTACCTCGCGAGGCGCGACGCCGA
>Ga0181521_10001745_pt1 | contig 26687 bp, 26 predicted proteins | sample PEATcosm2014_Bin_32_FD_119764 | JGI IMG/M metagenome (GOLD analysis project Ga0181521, IMG submission 119764) | Peatland microbial communities from MTU Mesocosm Facility, Houghton, MI, USA - PEATcosm2014_Bin02_60_metaG | ecosystem: Environmental > Terrestrial > Soil > Wetlands > Peat | place...
ACCGGATAGGCTGCCGTCTGCGCCCCAATCACGACGGCCGCGTTGGTGGCTAAAGCAGCAAACGCCGCGCTGCGATACTGAGGAAGACTATGGGCAATGAACATCGCCCCGAGGGTGAAGACGACGATGGCCACCAGCGTGAAGAACAGGATAGCCAGCACGTCCCACGCCGACCAGGCAGGAAACGGCTTCTCCGGTGCGGCGGCGAGGAGCTCGACCTGTGCGGTAAAAGGCTCATCGGTCAGAGCCGGAGCCGTGTTGTCGATGGGATCAGGCAATGTGTTTGGCGGTAATGACATGGGCATTCATTCGTCGTGAGTCATGAATAGAGCGTAACCGTCGACCAGCAATGTTGCGCTATCGGGCTTGAAAGGGCACCGCTTCACAGGCCGCTGAAAAGGCCGAAAACAGATCCCTCGTCGGCCTGAAGGCCTCCTCGGGATGACAAACATAAAGGACTTACACCGGCGCACCTAAAGGTACGCCCCTTCAAAGCACACTCCCATTACTTGTCTGAGCTGCGGCCACCGTTTCCCCATTTCCCTTGCTATTGGACGCTGCCGGAAGCAGTTTGGCTAATGTTTGTCCGGTATAGGATTTCCTAGTGCGCGCCACCTGCTCCGGCGTGCCTTGCGCGACGATGCGCCCGCCATCCTCACCGCCCTCCGGGCCCAGATCGATAATCCAATCCGCATTGCGAATCACATCCATATTGTGCTCGATGATGATGATGCTGTTCCCCAGGTCGGTGAGCCGATGCAGCACCTCCAGCAGCTTGCTGACGTCGTCGAAGTGCAATCCCGTGGTCGGCTCATCCAGCAGGTAGAGAGTTTTGCCCGTCTGCCGCTTGCTCAGCTCGCGCGCCAGCTTGATGCGTTGCGCCTCACCGCCGGAGAGCGTGACCGCCGACTGCCCCAGATGAATGTAACCGAGGCCGACATCGACCAGCGTCTGCAGCTTCTGCTTGATTTGCGGAATGTTCTCCAGGATCGGCAGCGCGTCGGCGACCGGCGTCTCCAGCAGGTCGGCGATCGAGTAGCCCTTGTATTTCACCGCCAGTGTCTCATGATTGTAGCGCTTGCCGCCGCACACTTCGCAGAGCACGTACACATCGGGCAGAAAGTTCATCTCAATGCGCCGCTGGCCCTCGCCCTGGCACGCTTCACAACGTCCGCCGCGGACATTGAACGAGAAGCGCCCGGCTTTGTAGCCGCGCTCGCGCGACTCGGGCAGCATGGCGTAAAGATCGCGAATCTGGGTGAAGACGCCGGTGTAGGTCGCCGGATTGGAGCGCGGGGTGCGGCCAATGGGCGACTGGTCGATGCAGATGACCTTGTCAATGAGCTCCGTTCCGGTAATCGCCTTATGCTCGCCCACTTCTTCGCGCGAACGATACAGCGCATTGGCCAGCGCGCGGTAGAGAATGTCATTCACCAGCGTTGATTTGCCCGAGCCGGAAACGCCGGTGACCACCGTCATCACGCCCAGCGGAAAGCTCACATCGAGATTCTTCAGATTGTTCTCGCGCGCTCCCAGAATGGTGATGGCTTTGCCGTTCGGTGAACGCCGCACGTGACGATCGGTGATGCGCTTCTGGCCGGACATGTACTGTCCGGTGAGGGAGCGTGGCGCAACTTCAATCTGCTCCGGCGTGCCGCTGGCAACCAGTTCGCCTCCGTGACGGCCTGCGCCGGGACCGAGATCGATAACATAATCGGCGCGGCGAATTGTGTCTTCATCATGCTCGACGACCAGAACGGTATTGCCCAGGTCGCGCAGCGATTCCAGGGCTTGCAACAAGCGGCTGTTGTCGCGATGATGTAATCCAATCGACGGCTCATCGAGCACATAGAGCACGCCGCGAAGCTTCGAGCCGATCTGGGTTGCCAGGCGAATGCGCTGCCCCTCGCCGCCGCTCAGCGTCGCCGCCGAACGATTCAGCGAGATATAACCCAGCCCCACGGCGTTCAGAAATCCCAGCCGCTCGGCAATCTCCTTCAGGATTCGTCCGGCGATGCGCTCCTCGCGCTCGGAGAGCTTGATCTGCGCCGCCCCCTCCACCGCCCTCGACACCGGAAGCGCGGTGAAATCGGCGATTGACATCCCGTTCACCTTTACCGCCAGACTTTCCGGGCGCAGGCGCTTGCCCTGACACGCGGGACACGTCGTCGCCGACATATGATCGAGCAGCCACTCGCGATAGCCCTCCGACGCGCTGTCTGCCATCGATTGCCGCAGATAAGCAAACACGCCGAGAAAGCCGCCGCGCTTTCGTTCGCTCGCTTCCGGGCCATAGAGAATCAGGTTCTGCGTCTTGCGCGGCAGTTGCTCGAACGGCGTCGCCAGATCGAAGCCGTACGCCTGCGCGGCGAGCTGCAGGATGCGAATCAAGTACTGCGAAGCTGAGCCTGGTCCGAGCGCACCATCGAGCAGCGGCTTCGACCAATCGTTGATGACCTTTGCCGGATCGAAATCGTACTTGCTGCCCAGTCCGTTGCACTCCGGACAAGCGCCGTACAGGCTGTTGAAGGAGAACGAGCGCGGCTCCAGCACGGGGACGTTGATGCCGCACTCGGGACACGCCAGCTTCGACGAATACAGCCGTTCCCAGCCGCCCACGACCGCGACCAGGACGAGCCCATTCGCCTCTTCCATGGCCTTTTCAACAGACTTTGCCAAACGCCCTTCAACTCCCGCCCTTATCAGCAGGCGATCGACCACGAGCTCGACGGTGTGGTTCTTGCGCTTGTCCAGGGTGATCTCTTCATCGGCGATCATACGCAGCGCTCCGTCGATTCGCGCGCGCGTGAAGCCCTGCTGTACCAGGTAGTCAAGCTCCTTCTTGAACTCGCCTTTGCGTCCGCGCACGATGGGCGCCATCACCATGACCCGCTCATCGGGTTTGAGCGACATGACCTGAGCGACGATCTGATCGGCCGACTGCCGCGAGATTTGCCGGCCGCATTGCGGACAATGTGGAATGCCGATCGACGAATACAACAGGCGCAAATAATCGTAAATCTCGGTGATTGTGCCTACTGTGGAACGCGGGCTGCGGCTGGTGGTCTTTTGTTCGATGGCAATGGAGGGGCTGAGTCCGTCGATGCTGTCGACGTCGGGCCGCTCCATCTGGTCGAGAAACTGGCGCGCGTACGCCGAGAGCGTCTCGACGTAGCGGCGTTGCCCTTCAGCGTAGATGGTATCGAAGGCGAGCGACGACTTGCCCGAGCCGCTAAGGCCGGTGATCACCGTCAGAGTGTTGCGCGGAATCTCGACGTGAATGTTCTTGAGATTGTGCTGCCGTGCCCCGCGAACGCTGATGTTGCTGATGCCCATGAAAGATTCGATCACATGCCTATCGTCGCGGTGTTAGAGCCGGGCTTCGCCCTGCGTCGGTTTAGAGCGGGGCCCTTCGACTGCGCTCAGGGCAGGCTTTTGGCCCCGCGTCCCCGCAGATTCATCCCCTACTCAGAATGGGTGCTGCGCCTGCCCGAATCAAGGATCTGCCTGCAACGCGGCCCTAAAGGGCCGCTCTACCCGGTCTGCACTGCTCTGGAAGTTTCAGGCGAGTGAGCGCGTAGCTCTACTAACGTATCTTAGTGGTTAACACCGCACGGCGTCAATGCGCGGTAAAGTGGGAGCATCAGAGTTAGCGACGCCCGGCGGGAAATGGCCGAGAACTTCGGTTCCTCCAATGGAGCATCCGCCGTAATTGGCAGTGCATCGAAACGATACTGACGAATTATGACTACGTTCTTTCTCTCCACCCTGCTCCTGCTCACGATCATTGCCGCCTTTGTCTTTGGGGTCGCGGCGGGATATTGGGTGATTTGTGGCTTCCTCAATCTCTTGAAGCCAAAGCGCACTCGAAACAAGCCAGCTCATGCGCCGGCTTTGGCGCCTACAAGCGGTGACTAGCCGTTTCTGAATCAATGGCGCGATCTTCGACGCAGTAGCCCTCTGACATTTATTGCAAATTGAGCCTGGGTTGTGAGATTTGCCGCAATGGCAGATTGCGCAGCGCCCCTCACGCAGTCGATGCAATATTCATCAAACATCCAAGAACCTGCCAGTCCGGGTCAATTCTTAGACGCGTATCGTACGGGGCCCCCTGCCTGCATTGTGGCAAACTGCCTCAGCTTAGGTGTTTACCCAACCCGCAGTGTTGCGAAATCGATCACTAGGGCGGGTGACTTCCGTCACAGCATCCTTCAATCCCAAGTCTCACACTGAAATTGTACTCATCGAGGTCGCACATGCAGGAGGTGCGGCTATCAGCCCAAGGTAACGGGAGCGTGAGTCGCTTAAATCCGGCTTTATGTGCGTTTTATACAAGTCAAACGGAGAAATCATGAAGAAAGTCATCCTAGCTGTTTTGGTTATCGCGTTCGCTCTGTTTCTGGCACTACCTAACCTATCTTGGGCGCAGGAAGACGTTTACAAGGCAAAGTGCGCCGCTTGCCACGGCGCCGATGGCAAGGGCGCGGTGGCCCTGAAGATGGGAGCCCAAGCATTCTCATCACCGGCTGTGCAGAAGATGTCCACGGCCGAGCTGGTGGAATACATCGAGAACGGCGGCCCGCAGAAGAAGGCCACGCACGCTTTCGCCAACAAGGGCGTTAGTGCTGACCAAGCTGCCAAGCTGGCGGCTTACGCGAAGACCCTGAAGTAGGCTTCACGTACGGCTCAATCCGCCCCAGGCCGGTCCCGATGGGCTTGGAGTGGGATTCTCACCGACTGAGTCATCGCCCGACGGCGCTGTCCCTCGGCGGCACCAGTCCGGCCCGCTTCCCCGCCGAATCTGGCCGGGCTCGCCTGGGCGGTTGGCCCCGACCGGCACCAACCAGTGCCGTTGCGGCCCAGGAGAACGTTCATGAGCAAAGGAATTCTCTACGATGCCACGATGTGCATCGGCTGCAAGCAGTGCGAACAGGCCTGTGCCACCGAAAACGGCCTGCCTTACGACGACAAGATCGCAGCCCAGGAAGTAACCTCGGCCCACAAGTACACCGCCGTCATGACCAGGGACGACAAGTTCATGCGCAAGTTATGCATGAACTGCGACGATCCGGCCTGTGCCTCGGTGTGTCCCGTGGGCGCTATGAAGAAGACCGCGCTCGGTCCCGTCACCTACGATAAGGGCAAGTGCATGGGATGCCGCTACTGCATGGCAGCCTGCCCGTTTAGCGTGCCCAAGTACGAATGGGAGAAGGCGATTCCCGGCGTGCGCAAGTGCATCATGTGTAGCAAGCGCGTGGCCGAAGGCAAGCAGACCGCCTGCGCGGAAATCTGTCCCACGGGTGCCACCAAGTTCGGCGATCGCGACGCTCTGCTGGAAGAAGCCAAGAAGCGCATTCACGACAAACCGGACACCTACCTGCACCACATTTTCGGCGAGAGCGAAGTCGGCGGGACGTCGGTGATGCTGCTGTCGTCGATCGGCGTCAATAACTTCGGTTTCCGCACCGATCTCACCGAGCGCGCGCTGCCCATGTACACGTATCAGGTGCTGTCGCGTATTCCCGACTTCATTCCGCTTTTCGGCACCATGCTGGGTGGCATCTACTGGATCACCCATCGCCGCCAGGACGTTGCCGAGACGGAAGCCAAAGAGAACGAGCTCAAAGGCGGTGCCCGATGACTGTTCCCCGCGTGCGCTTCACCTTCTGGAAGGCTGTCTTCCTGGTCATCATGGTGGCTGGCGTCTACTGCACCTTCATCCGCTTTTTCCGCGGGCTGGGCGCGTCCACCAACCTGTCCGACCAGTTCCCCTGGGGACTGTGGATCGGCTTCGACGTGATGTGCGGCGTGATGCTGGCGGCCGGCGGCTTCACCCTGACGGCCGCGGTCGAGATCTTCAACATAAAACGCTTTCATTCCATTACCCGGCCGACGATCCTGACCGCGTTCCTCGGCTACCTGCTGGTTTGCGCCGCCCTGATGTACGACCTCGGCCTGCCATGGAACATTTGGCATCCGCTGATCATGCGCAACCCGCACTCGGTGATGTTCGAGGTGGCCTATTGCGTGATGTTCTACACCACGGTGCTGGCGCTGGAGTTTTCGCCTATCGTGCTGGAGCGTTTCAACCTGCAGAAGCCGCTGAAGATCATCCGCAACGTGATGGTGGTGTTCGTGATTCTCGGCGTGCTGCTTTCCACCCTGCATCAGTCGTCGCTGGGCACGCTGTATCTCATCATGCCCAACAAACTGCATCCCTTCTGGTACAGCCCGCTGTTGCCGGTGTTCTTCTTCCTGTCGGCGATTGCGGTTGGCTTGGCGATGACCATCTTCGAATCGTCGATGAGCTCAAAGTACTTTGGCCGCGAGCTCGAACTTCCCATCCTGCGTGACCTGGGACGCGTGCTGGTCGTGGTGCTGGCGCTGTATGGAATCCTGAAGTTTGAAGACTTATATCACCGTCACGTGCTGAACCTCGTATTCGTATCGGGCTATGAGCAGCGTTTCTTCCTGCTGGAGATCTTCCTCTCGGTCTTGATTCCGCTTGGCATGTTGCTGGTGCCGAAGATTCGCGAGAGCGCCCAGGGTCTGTATTTGGCGGCGGTGCTGACCTTGCTCGGTTTTGTAACCAATCGGCTTAACGTCACGATTACCGGAGTGGAGAACGCGGTGGGCGGGCGCTATACGCCGAAGTGGACGGAAGTTGTGATCACGGCCATGTTTGTCGCGCTCGGGTTCGCCATCTTCGGCCTGGCGGCAAAATACCTGCCTATCTTCCCCGAAGAGAAAGCGCACCTCCCGGCCCTGCGCAAACCAGAAGTTGCTGTGAGTGAATTTGTGGTGCCTGTCCATGCGGGTGACTGACAACTCGAGCGGGGTTTTCACTGCAAGAAAGCAGGGGAATGCCGTTTCGACGCCGGGGCGCTGGTTTCAGCGGCTGGGGCAGAGCATCAGCGCAAAGCTGATGGCATCGATTTTTGTTGTCTTGATTATCATCTTCTCCCTTTTTGGATATTTCATCATTCGCGACCAGCGCCAGCATCTGGAAGACGCCGCTCTGGTCAGCGCTGAGCAACAAAGTGAAGTGCTGCGGCGCAGCGCCTCGCGCTACATGCTGAACAACGACCGCATCGGTCTTTACGAAATGATGTTGAACATGGCCGATCAGCCGGGTATGGTCCGGGTTCGCATCATGAACCCGCAAGGCGTGATCAGCTACTCCACGGCGCCCGGCGAAGTCGGCACCATGGTGAACAAGAGCGCTGAAGCCTGCTACGGTTGCCATGAAAAGTCCAAGCCACTGGCGCGCCTGAACCGCTCCGACCGCTTCCGGGTTTATCGCGCCGGCGGTTCGCGCGTGCTGGGCGTTATCACCCCCATCGAAAACGAGACTGCCTGCTCCAATGCGGCCTGTCATGCTCATCCCCCGGGCAAGCAAATCCTCGGCGTGCTGGACACCAACCTGTCGCTCGCCAAGATGGACCAAGGGCTCGCGCACGAGAGTGGCGAGATGATGATTTACACCGTGCTGGCCTTGCTGGCCGTCGTCTCGCTGAGCGGCGCCTTCATCTGGATCGTGGTGCACAATCCGCTGCGCGAACTGGAGACTGGCACCGAGCACATCGCCAGCGGCAAGCTGGGTTACCAGATTCCGGTGCAGTCGCACGATGAGGTGGGCGAGCTGGCCCAGTCCTTCAATGACATGAGCAACCGCCTGCAGGTGGCGCAGGAGGAAATCACCGCCTGGGCGCATACGCTGGAAGAGCGGGTCGATGAGAAGACACGCGAGCTGAAACAAGCCCACCAGCGCATGTTGCACGTGGAGAAGATGGCGACCATAGGCAAGATGGCGGCCGTGGTGGCACACGAGATCAACAATCCGCTGTCAGGAATCCTCACCTACTCCAAGCTGGTGAAGCGCTGGATCGACAAGAACATGATCGCTTCGCCCAAACAAGAAGAGATGAAGGGCTCACTCGACTTGATTGCCAGCGAAAGCAAGCGCTGTGGAGAGCTGGTGAAGAACCTGTTGAGTTTCTCCCGCGTCTCGCCCATGAACCTCACCTGGTGCGATCTGAATCAGGTGATCGACCGCTGTGTGCGGCTGGTGCAGCACAAGCTGGAGATGAGCGGCATTCAGCTCAGCCTCAATCTGGAGGCAGAGCTGCCGCCTGCGCATTGCGATCCTGCGCAGATTGAGCAGGTCGTGCTCGCCATGGTGATCAACGCCATCGATGCCATGCCGCAGGGAGGCAATCTCTGGATCAGCACCCGCGTCATCGCCGGCTTCGCCATGGAACTGGTCATCCGCGACGACGGCATCGGGATCCCCGAAGAGCATCTCGCCCATATTTTCGAACCCTTTTATACGACGAAGGAATCGGGCGGCTCCGGGCTGGGGCTGGCCATCAGCCAGAACATCGTGGAGCGCCACGGCGGGGATATCGAAGTAAAGTCGGTTGTGGGAGAAGGAACAACGTTCAAGATTGTGCTGCCAATAGACAGCCAGCGACCCGCAGTCGCCATCCAAGGCGACCGCACGCCGGTTGAAGTGAGGTAGAAAAATGGCGCAAGGCAAACTGTTAATCGTTGACGACGAACTCAGTGTCCGGGATTCGCTGGCCAAGTGGTTTGCGGAAGAGGGTTACGAGGTGGCCACGGCGGAGAATGCGAACGAGGCGCTGACGCGCGTCGCCGAGCAGAGCTTCGATGTCGCGCTGGTCGATATCAAGATGCGCGGCACCGATGGCATCGAGTTGCAGCGGCGGCTGCACGAAATCTATCCCGACATGCTGGTCATCATCATGACCGGCTACGCCTCGGTCGAAACGGCGGTTGCCGCGCTGAAAAACGGCGCTTACGACTACGTCAACAAGCCCCTCGATCCCGACGAGATCGCCCACCTCATCGCCAAGGCCATGTCGCATCGCCGCACCCAGCAGGAAAATGTGCGCTTGAAAGAGACGGTCGCCGAGATTGCTCGCCCCTCTGACATCATCGGGCAGAGCGCGGCCATGAAGCACGTTTTCGATGCGATTGAAACCGTCGCTCCCACGGATGCGACCGTGCTGGTCACGGACGAGAGCGGTACCGGCAAAGAATTAGTGGCGCGCGCGGTCCATGCCGGCAGTCCGCGACGATTCCATCCCCTGGTCGTCATTCATTGCGGAGCGCTGACCGAGACGCTGCTCGAGAGCGAACTCTTCGGGCATGAGAAGGGCGCGTTCACCGGCGCTCAGTATCGCAAGAAGGGTAAATTCGAAATCGCCGAGGGCGGCACAGTTTTCCTGGACGAGATCGGCGACATCAGCCTGAAGACCCAGACTGACCTGCTTCGCGTGTTGCAGGAGCGCGAGATTGTGCGCGTGGGTGGCAATCAGACCATCAAGGTTGATTTTCGCATCGTCGCAGCAACCAACAAGGACCTGGAACTGTTAATCGAGGAAGGCAGGTTTCGTCCTGACCTGTACTACCGGCTGAATGTTTTTCATATCGAGATACCGCCGCTGCGGGAGCGCCGGGAGGATATTCCTGCGCTAGTGGACCATTTTGTGCGCGAGTTTTCGCAAGAGATGAGCAAAAGGATCACCAGCGTCTCACCCGCGGCCATGAACGCGTTGCAGCAGTACAACTGGCCGGGCAATGTGCGCGAGCTGGAAAATGCGGTCGAGCGGGCGATGGTGGTCGCCCAGGAGCCGGAGCTGCGCGAGCAGGACTTTACCTTGAGAGCGAAGAACGGCGCCGGTCTGGGCATCGGCGATGTTCGCAGTTTGGATGACGTGGAACGCGCGCACATTCTGCGCGTGCTGGATGAATGCAGCGGCAACCAGACACGGACCGCGGAGGTGCTTGGCATCGATCGGGTGACACTACATCACAAGTTGAAGAAATATGGATGGAATAAGAAGGAAAAAGAGGCGGCACTTAGCACTTAGCAATTGGCATTTAGCAAATATCAGGTGATGAGCAATGGCCGATTTGCATATGCTGGATCTCAAGCTAACTATCCATCGAACATCTGAACCTTACGTTCGGCAATGCCACCTGAATCAACTGGCGATTGTCACGCATCACGCGCTAAGTGCCAAGTGCTAAGTGCCGAGTGCTGCCTTCCATGAAACGTCTCCAGCTACTTCCGATCGGCTCTCCCGACGCTCCGCTGCTGGAGTGGCTCGGCCAGGCGCTCTCGGAGAAATTTCAGGTGCGGGCAGAGATACTTTGGCCGGCGCTCGATCCCGCCTTTGCGCTACACGCCGAACGACAGCAATATCACTCTTCCGAGATTCTGGGCAGCATGCAGCGCTATATCGGCGGAAACACGTGGCGACTGGTAGGCATCACCCACCTGGACTTGTATATTCCAATTCTGACCTTCGTTTTTGGCGAGGCGCAGTTAGGCGGAAGATCAGCGATTGTTTCCTATCATCGCTTGCAACAGGAATTCTACGGGTTGCCGCAGGACCCGGACCGGCTGGCCAATCGTCTGCTGGTGGAGTCGGTCCACGAACTGGGGCACACGTTGCGACTCACCCATTGCCATGACTATCAATGCGCCATGGCGCCATCACACGCGGTAGAGTGGATCGACATTAAGGACAGCGGTTTCTGCCAGGATTGTCTGGCACGGGTCCTGGAAGCCGTGTAAACGCACGCCGCGCGGGCCTCACCCAGCCGCGCAAGGGCTCCCCCAGGAACGCGGCATCACCGCTTGCTAGGCTTGGGCTCATCGCTCCATTTCCCGCTGAACAGATGGCCGCGGTGCTCAGCAACCATTGCGGTTACGGCCATCACGCCCATCACCAGGAAAATCGCGAAGAAAACCACTGCAATCACCAGAACTGGCATACTGCACCTCTCAGGGGCATTGTGCTTCGGTAAATAACCCTCAGTCCGTGATTGCAATCACAGGTGGGTGTGAGGTTGAACGGGCAGACACACCAGCGGCCTTGGCGCGCGGCCATCCGGGTAAAGGAATCCCCTAGGACCGCCGCGGCCTAACGCTCGGCCAGCCTAACTCAGATCGGCGATCTGCGCATCCAGACTGGCAAGGGTGCGCCGCAGCAATTCTGAATAACGTTCGCTGCCGCTGCCTGCCAGTTGCTGAAGGATGCGCTTGCGCGAGAGCAGCAAATCGCGTCGCTTCAGGGTCGCTTGCCGCTGTGCGGCGGAGAACATTTCCTCTTGATTTGTTGAAGGTTCGAAATCAGCTTCTTGGATTTGAGCTTCTACAGACTTACTTTCCCAACCACGAGCCATGTCTTGATTATAGCGCCGCCAGCGTTTTTCCGGCCACGTGAAAACGGCGTGAGCGGGGACATAGAATCCAGAGCCGTACGGGACCCGCCGTGACACCAGGAACGAAACTTGAGGACGCTGTCGCGGTTCGATGGGCGCAGGTGCTGGGGTTCCGTAGTACATTCCATTGCGTTCGCGTTCTACACCGGCGCCAACCGGCTGCCGATTCTCGGTTAGCGCGGCGATCCAGAATTGAGCTCGCGGCATTTTCCGGGCGGAGTAAAATCGTCATAGGCTATGGTCGACCTGTTCACAACTCCGAAGCGGGAGACACAGGAGCGCAACTGGGAGCCCTTTGTTATTGGGCTGGTCGCGGTGCTGGTGGTCGTCGGCATGATCGTTGTTCTGACCCGCAATAAGAGCCAAACCTCAGCCCAGCCGAATCCTTACGTGGCCAAGCTGCAAGTCTCGAATCCCAAGCTCAGCGCAGCTGAGAACTATGTCGGCGGAACAGTCACCTATCTTGACGTAAACATCACCAACACCGGCGATAAGGCGCTGACCGGCGCCGACATGAAGCTGGTGTTCAAGAACTCCCTGGACCAGGTGGTGCAGACGGAGACGATTCCACTGCACGTTCTGGTGGAGAACCAGATGGGCGGTTATCCCGACCTGGTTGACCTGGGCCGCTCGCCCATCGGACCCAGCCAGAGTAAGACCGTGCGCATGACGCTGGAGCACATCTCGGCCGACTGGAACCAGAGCTACCCGGAAATGCAGTTAGTGAAGCTGCAATTGAAGTGAGTACGCGGCCGCACTACTTGGCGCCCGGTAATGTCTCCCCGTGCTTGCCGCCGATAGCCGGAATTTGTTTGGTGGGGCCGTAATCCGGATGGAACGCACTTCTTCCATCTTACGTATCAGACGACAAGTCCCGGCACGGGGAATTTCAGCTCTTGTCAAGGACCTGAGAGTTGTCACTAATGTGCTGGTCGGGCGTCGCTGCCAGCTTGACCTAAAAAGAAGCGTTGAAGAAGTTTGCTTTTCGGTTCATATTGGTGCCAAGCAGAATTGCAATATTGTTTTCGCTGCCGGGCCACGGAGTAAACGTTGTCTCCCGAGTTAGAGCACATCCGCTCCGAAGTGGAAAGGCTGACGCTTGCCTGGACTGAGTCCGACTGGGACTGCGCTCTCCCGGGCAAATGGACGTCCGCCGAGATTCTGGAACATCTCCGCCTGACCTTCACCGGCACCAGCAAGGGCATTCTCAAGGTAATGGAAGCGGGAAGGCCGCTGGGGAGCAAGCCGACGTTGGCGGATCGATTGCGAACGTTTTGGGTGGCAAAGCTGGGTTTCATGCCGTCAGGACGTACCGCTCCCAAACATACGGTTCCGAAAAACGGCCTGGACAAGGATTCCTTGCAGCGATTCTACGACGCGCTGGTAGCCGTGGATGCTACCCTCGCCGATGCTGGGAGGCGGTTTGGCGGCAATGTCAAACTGCTTGATCATCCCTTCCTTGGACCCCTCAGCGCCAAGGAGTGGCGTCAGTTTCACCGTGCCCACGCCAAGCATCACTTGAAACAAATCGCAAAGCGAACGTAGCAGGCGGATTCTCGTTCACCGGATCGGGAGTCGCATTAGATCTTTCGCAGGTACCAGTTCCATACAGTTTGACCAAGGAATATGGCGGCCAGGGAACAGACGCCGAGAAATACGCCAAACGGGATTTCGCGACTGAGAAACGGTCCCTGGTCCTGCTCTCGAGTGTCGGGCTTCGCTTTTGATGCAAATATTTCCCGCACCAGCAGAATGCAGGCATAGACGAGTCCCAGCAGCGGGGCGCAGAAAATAACCAACAGGATGAGCTTCACGCCGAGAAAGGCGCCTGCCATGGCCATCAGAGCAATGTCGCCAAATCCCAGACCGTGCTTCTTGCGGACGACATAGTACAAGGCCCACGCCAGATAAAAGAAGCCCGCACCAACCAGACCGCCGAGCCCGGAATCAAGCAGCGATAGCCAATGGGCATTCTGCAACTGCTTGTCGTAGATGCGCAGCAGGAGTGCTGTCGCTGCGTAGTCCGTCGGGCCTATCCATGAGAAGACCAGCCCCAGGACGATGCCTGAATAAGTAAATTCACGTGGCAGCAGACCAGTCTCCGCGTCCATGAAGATAAGTCCGATGAGCAAGAATCCGAAGACGCAGAACTTCAGTGTCAGCAACGTCCAACCAAACGACAGGTAACAAGCCGTGAACAGCAGCGCAGTCAAAAGCTCAACCGCGGGATAGCGGGCCGAGATGCGCGCGTCGCAATGGCGACAGCGGCCGCGCAGCGCAACCCAACTGACCAGAGGGATGTTATCGTGCCAGCCAAGCAAAGCGCCGCAGGCTTCACAATGCGATGGAGGAGAAATGACCGACTCGTCGCGCGGAATGCGGCTGATACAAACGTTCAGGAAGCTGCCGAAGACCAATCCGGCGACGAACAGTACGGACTCCAGCAGTCGATCCAAAGCGTTCAGGCGAAATCCTTGTCTAAGGCTGATGAAAGCACAGCAGGGCGCCTTTTAGTTTAGCGCTGCCGTCCTTGTTCAGGGTTGTGTACAAGGATAGATGCAAAAAGGCGCAGTCAGCCAGAGAATCTTGACTGCGCCTTAAACCGCCGGCTCGGTTAGGAAAGCGGCGTGCGGTTCTCCTCTTGATCGACGTCCAAGAATGAAACACGGCTGCGGTGGAGCTATCGCTCCGCCGCTCAAAGTCCACTGCATCACAGAACGGCGTTTGCAGGCAATCAAAGCCCGGCCGCAGCCCGCAGGCTGCGAGCAATCGATCATGCCGGCGGCTCGGTCAGCCGATTATTGATCGCAAACAAGGCAAGCTCCAGGCGGCTGGCCACGCCGACCTTGTCGAAGATGTTGGTCAGGTGATGCTTCACCGTGTCCTCACTGAGCGAGAACCGGCGGGCAATTTCCTTATTGCTCAGGCCGGCAACGATGGTGGTGAGGATGTCCATCTCGCGCTTGGTCAGGCCATAGTTCCGCGGAGTTTTTTCGCCGGAGGGATTGGTGCGCATGAATTCCACAATATCTCCCACCGCCTCGCGGCCAATCCAGTATTGCCCGAGCATGACGGTGCGGATGGCTTTCATCAGCAATTGGGTGGCAGCCTCTTTCATGACCACGCCGCGCGCCCCCAACTGCAACGCCTGGACGATTTCCAGTCGCTCCACGGCCGCAGTAAGTACGATAATCTTGGTGGACAGACCACCATCGCCATTGGTTGAGAGCTCGCGCAACACGTCCATGCCGGAAACGCGCGGCATCGCCAGGTCGAGCAGGAGAATGTCGGGCTTTAGTTCCCGCGTCTGGGCGGCGGCCTCGGCGCCGTCGGCAGCCTCGCCCACCACTTCCAATTCAGGTTCGGCCTCCAGCAAACGGCGAAGGCCATCCCGGAAAATCGTATGGTCGTCGGCCATAACGATGCGCACTGACGGCTCTTTCTCATCCATAAGATTCATGTCCTTTCTGGGGAATAGTAATCTCCAACCTCGAACCGTGACCGGGAATCGACTCGATCACCATATCGCCTCCGACGGCCCGTACCCGTTCCTTGATTATCGCGGGGCCGCGCCGCAGACCATCCAACTCCGTCAGGGTAAAACGTCCTGTAAAAGGGAAACCGTTTCCGTCATCGTTAATCACCAACTTCCAAAAGCTGTCCTGCGAGCTAAAGCGAACCATCGCCGAGTGGGCGCCACTGTGCTTGCGGATGTTCACCAGGCCTTCCTGTACGACACGCGCCAATTCGCGACAGGTGCCGTCGGGAACTGTAACCTCCTCCAGTTCCGAGATAAAGCGCACAGCGATGCCTGTATCCCTGGAAAAACGTTCCACGAGTTCGGCTATAAAGTCAAGGAGTTGATGAGGTCCAACGTCGATGGGGCGCATGGTCTGCATCAGTTCCCGCAGGTTCAATACTTCCTGGCGAAGCAGTTCCTGTATACGCCCCAGCTCGGCCGACACTTGGCAGTCCGGGTTACGGCGGCGCAGTACGTCCACTTGCATCTCTATACTGATCAGGGACTGGATGGTGGTGTCGTGTAGTTCGCGTGCTACCCTGGCACGCTCTGTCGCCCCGGCTCGTGAGCGAAAACCGCGGAAGAGATACACGGAATATAGGGCAGGCGCCAGTTGGCGCACGACATTCTGCACAAACCGCAGCTCGTGCAGGCGTTGCCGTCCCAGCCGCGCATTGAGTAAGATGAGCCGGCCACACCAATCGCGGCCCATCTCGTGGTTAACGGCCAGGAGAGAATCTGCGTCAGCAATCGGCATTTCCAGGCCTTTGGTCTGGTCGATTTTCAGTTGCCGGCCCTCTTCATCAAGAGCAGTAACGCGGCAAGCTCCGTTAGGAGGACTGCGGCGCATAAAAAATGTGTGCGGGTAATCCGGCATCATCTCGGCCGTCTTGTCTGCGGGAGCAATCTCGCGAACGTGGATCGTGGAATTCTCTAAGGATGGAATTTCCCACTTAAAGGTCCGTCCGCTGCTGCTCCGGGCCGCAACCTCGTAAACCGCTTTCCCCTGGAAGACTCGTCCCAACTCTGAAAGGACGTTTTGTAGGACGGGCGCGAAGCGGTTGCCGACGCGGGCCAGGGAGAAAAGGCGATTGGTAAAAGCCATCTCAGCCCGCAATTGCTTTTCCGTCTCAGCCAGGAAGCCTAGCAATGAACCTGCCATCAGCAGGAAGGCACAACGCATAACCAGCCGGGCGGGGTCGACGGGAGCAAACAGCAAGTCTCGGAACGCCACAGGGCCGTGCGCCACTATGATCGCCTGCAACAGCAGTAGCCCCGCGCTGATCAGCGCCGTGACCATCGTTTCCAAAAAGCCCCAGCGGAATGCCGCTGCGATTATGGCGAAAAGAAAAAGCAGGAAAAAAGTAGTGTTGGGCAGCTCTGCAAACAAGCAAAGCAGCGCTGGCCAGCCGACATCGTTCACTTGCGCTGAAACAACAAAGCTGCGTCCGGGGTCGCCGCCCACCTGCAGCCGGACAAGCAGCACCAAGCTGGCGATGACATAGCCGAGCAGCAAGACCAGTCCCACGCGGAAGTGGGCGGAGTTGTCTCCGAGGTGTACCAGCCAGGCCGCCAAAGACGTAAGTGCCACGGGAAGACGCGAAATCGCCAAAATGTGCTCCACCCGGACGTCCTCATACTCATCCTCCAGCCCAACAACTCGGAGTCGAGTAAGAAACCGGGGAGCAAACGATGCGGGCACGAAGAGTTTTCCTCAACTATAAATGTGAACGCCTGATTATGACACGAAAGCGCTATATAGCAACCATATTTCCGTTTTGTGAAGGAGAATCCCTTTGCGGTCCTTGTCGGCAAAGCGATAGCCCAAGAGTGGTACAAATCAAGGCCCGGCTGTGACCCCCTCACTGCGACACGGGTTGCCGCGAGCTAAATTTGGGCTTGAGTTGAGAACAGTTTAGGCGCAATATGGCGTCGCAAACGCCATTTCGCGAACAGAGCGGACGCGTCTTGACGTAGAGCTTTCGCTCCGATAGACGCGGGAAACTGTCGCGCCGGTTTTTTCCGGATGCAGTAGTAATTGCGCTGGTTCCGACCTTACGGAGTCACACTTTCGGGGGTAACAATGTGTTTTGCCGGAATGAGGTGCCGATAATGGGTTGCAAATTGTGGTCGAGGGTCCTGTTGAGCGTTGCTGCAATGTCATTGGCGGTGCGTAACGGCTTGGCTCAGAAAGTGAAAGATATCGGGCCCGAGTATGACGTTGCCAATCAAGTCAAGATCAAGGGCGTAATTGAAGACATCCGCGAGATTCGGGCAACTTACGGTAATCCCGCGCGCCAGAATATTCTCGTAAGTGGGTTGTCCCCGTGCTTATTTTTCGATCCGAAGGAAATCTCCCGTCGTGGCGTTAACGGCGATTCGCAATTTTGCGTCATCCTGGCTGCTACCGTATATCACATGCCAGACCAAAAGGTTCTTCGATGCATCCCAATCCAGAACAAAGAAGGCAGGCTGTTTCGGATCTTTTGTGGTGAGCTTCTGGCCGCCGTTCTTCTGCGCGACCTCATAGGCCTTGTCACTATCGGTCCTAAGGAAGCCAAGGTTGAAAACCCGAGTGGAGGTGTTGGCCGGGCTCCAACTATCTTCGGCTGAGAAGCTCACGCCTGCTTCCGGCGCGTCCGGTCCGGCCAGTCCTGACCAAACAAACATCTTCATCATGGCCTTCGTCGGCGAGGCAAAGGACGCCCGCCACACTCCAGCTTTCCCGTCGTTGACTGGAGCATCTGGAGTGAACTGCGATTGCAAGCGAAAAGGAGCCGCGTCGCCAGCCCATTCCCGGGCGGAGAGATACATCTTCTGGAATGCCACGCGCCCGGTTTCATATTCGGACTGCTTGGGAGCCGACTTGGCGGTTGGTTGCGACTCCGCAGGCCCGTGAGACGAGCAGGCGGCCAGCAAGAGAAGCGCAATACATGCGAGGGAAAGTTTTCTCATGGCAATGGCAATAGCAATTAGCAACTAGCAGCTAGCAACTAGCTTAAAGAACGTGTCCGTGAACAAGTGCTCGGCGATTGCACTCGTGGCTGATGTTGTTCGCTACAGCCGTCGTTAGCTGCTAACCGCTAGTGTCTCTTCGCAGATGTTATTTCAGGGTAGCTGGTTGCTAATTGCTAGTTGCTAGTTGCTTCTATCTTGCCAGCAACGCCACGCCACCCGCAACGAAGACTGCGGCCAGCCAGCGGCGATGGTCCACCCGCTCCTTCAGAAAGATTCGGGCGGCGACGGCATTGGCAATAAAAGTAAGTGATGCAGAGGCTGGCCCCACCACGCTCACGTCGTCCCATGACAGCGTAACCAACAGGCTGAAGAAGGCCAGCGCCATGAACAGCAATCCCAACATGAAGCGCGAGCTGGAGACGACACGACGCAGCACATGAAACACGCCGCGTGACTGACGAATCGCGCCCAGGTCACCAATCTCCTTCATCGCCCGCGATTGCAGGACATCTCCGGCAGTCGCGGTGGCGACGATGGAGGCGATACCCGCCCAGATTACACCTGTGGTCATGCGTCACCCCTGGTGCCCTTGTGGAGAGCGACTTGAGTGGGCGAGGCGCCGGATTTTTCTTGGGGAGAATTATGCGCAGCTACGGTTAGAGATGGCCCGGTGGCCACGAAACCAACTCCCAGCGTGATCAGCCCAATCCCCAGCCAATGTCCCGGCGTAACATTTTCATGCAGAAAAACTCTTGCCAACAGCGCCATAAGGAGGTAGCTGAGTGCCGTCGCCGGCAGAACGTAGGTGAGATCAGCCCAGGAGAGCGCCGTGAGATAGCTACAGAAAAACAGAACCAGCAAACAGATTCCGGTGACAACCCAGGGATTCCAAAGTACGGTGAGCAGCAGGCGCCAGTTGGCGCTGGTGACAGCGCCGAAGTCCCGCATCCCGCGGCCCAGGCAGACGTCGCCACTCGCGCCGAAGACGACCACGGCCAGAAGGATGAGATACTTGCGGACGGTCACGCCAACCCTCTACGCGCTGATAGATTCAGCCGTTGTGGGTTCGGGCCCCGTGCCCGTGCCTGCGGCTGGGGGCTGAGTACCGGCCGAACTCTGCTGGTCGCGCGATTCCTTTACCGCACGATTGCGCAGGGCACGCAGCTTCATGAACGACTTCGCCTCGGTGTACAGCCGCTTGCGGTCGGTCGCATTGAATGCGGCCCGCTTCACGATGCGGAAGATGGCTTTCGGCCGGAAATAGTACTCGTCGTAGAAACGATGCACCATCTCCATGATGTAGTCGCGCGAGATGCCGGGGTACTCGATCATCGCCACCTGATGGCCCATATCATCGACCATCTGCGTGCCTTCATTCAGAATGAAGCCGTTGGCTTTCGCGAAGTCGTAGAGCTCGGTTCCGGGATAGGCGTGTGCCAGCGAAACCTGGATGGTCTCGACGTCCAGTTCCTTGGCGAAGTCGATGGTCTTGCGGATGGTTTCCCTGGTCTCGCCGGGCAGTCCGAGAATTAAGTCGCCGTGCACGACCAACCCAAGCTTCTTGCAATCGCGGGTAAAGTCGCGCGCCCGCTCCACGGTCGCGCCCTTCTTGATGTTCTTCAGGATCTGCTGGTCGCCGGACTCGTAACCGACGATCAGCAAGCGGCAGCCGGCCTCCTTCATCGCCTTCAATGTTTGGTAGTCGGTGGTGACGCGCGAGGTGCACGACCACGTCAGTCCCAGCGGCTTCAGCTTCTCGCACAATTCGATGGTGCGGGCCTTCTGGATGTTGAAGGTGTCGTCGTCGAAGAAAAACTCCTTAACCCATGGCCAGTATTCCTTGGCCTTTGCCATCTCGCTGGCGACCGCGTCCGAGGAGCGCTTGCGCCAGGGATGTCCGCTCAGCGTCTGCGGCCACAAGCAGAAGGTACACTGCGCCGGACAGCCTCGCGTTGTGTACAGCGAGACGAACGGATAGAGCAGAAACGGCACGTTGTAACGGCGTGGATCGAGGTCGCGCTTGTACACGTCGACGACATCCGGCAGCGCGTCGAGATCGGCGACCGCAGGACGGTCGGGATTGTGGACGACCTGTCCTTTTTCGTCGCGATAAGAAACACCGAGAATCTCGCTGAGCGGCTTGCCGTTCGCATACTCGACGACTGCGTAATCGAATTCGCGGCGGACGACGAAATCAATCGCCGGCCCTTCTTTCAGCGAGGCCTCTGGCAACGTCGTGACATGTGGCCCAACAAAGCAAATCTTCAGCTTCGGATTGGCGGCCTTCATGGCGGCAGCCAGCTTAATGTCTCCCTGAAATCCAGGAGTGCTGGTGAACAGCACCAGAAACTCAAACTCCTTGCCGATCTCGATGGTCTGCTTGGCATCGACCTTGTGGGGCGATGCATCGAGCAGGCGCGATCCTTCCAGCATGCCAGCCGGATAGGCGAGCCATACCGGATACCAGTAGGACTCGATTTCACGAGTGGCCGGCCAGCGCGAACTGGCGCCGCCGTCGTAGTTCTCAAAAGAGGGAGGGTTCAGGAGTAGCGTTTTCAAAGGCATAATCCTTTTAATCCTATCATCTGTCGCGCGGAATCGACAGCAGTCATCTGACCCGCTAAAATTAAACTCGACATGCGACACGTGGCGGGTTACGGTTTCCGATGATTGAGTCGATACGCCACAAGGGACTGAAACGGCTTTTCGAGCAGGACGACCCGAGCGGCGTAAACCCGGAACACGTTGGCAAGCTGCGGGATATTCTGGCGACCCTTCACGCAGCCCCCACCGTTGCCCATATGGATTTGCCGGGTTTCCGGCTGCATCCGCTCAGGGGCCGGATGAAAGGCCTCTGGGCCATTACGGTACGCGCCAATTGGCGGGTGATCTTCCGTTTTGCAGAAGGCCATGCGGAGGATGTTGATTATGTCGATTACCACTAGGCACGGAGAACGACCCATGAGCATGAAAAACCCACCGCACCCCGGAGGCGTGGTTTTGCGGCAGTGCATCGAGCCTTTAGGCTTAAGCATCACGGATGCCGCCGCCGCCCTTAGGGTGACGCGCAACACGCTTTCGGAATTGGTCAACGGCAAGCGCGGCATTTCTCCTGAAATGGCCGTGAGGCTGTCCAAGGTTTTCGGGGGCGCCGAGGAAGGCTGGCTTGTGCAACAGGCCCAGTACGACCTTGCGCAAGTCCGACGCGACCGCATCAAGGTGAAACGACTGGAACCGGCCTAGCCCCCGCCATTCAAGCCCAGCGTGTTTCAGAATGGGTCCTTGGGGGAACAACTGATTCACCGTTGAGGGCCGCGCGCGGGGTGGGTGACCGACAACTCGCCCGTACACGGTTTATTATCAGAATCACTCCCAATGGACCCGCTCAATCAGCAACATCGGAAGGCGAACATCGAACGTATTGCGTCGCACACGGTCGGCATTGCCTCTGACCGGAATACTGGAGTCGGGACCGGGACCCTCGCGCTGCTCGATGGTCAGAAATTCATTCTCACAGCCAAACATGTCCTCGGCAAATCAACACCAGATGAACTTCGCTTCTGGCTTCGCCCGCCTACGGCGATGCGTGACAAAGCCGCAAAGGATACGACGAACGAAGAAGTCGGAGGGTTCACAATCGGTGTGAAGTTGCCGATTGTAGACGCACAGTTGGATGAGGTCCGTGATGTTGCGGCGCTACGCCTTGATCCGAACTACATACTTCCTGAAGGTTCCGAGTTCTATGACATGCGCAGATCAATACCACTCATGAAGTGGGACGAGCAAGAACTGGATGAGCTTACGCTTCTCATGTTTGGCTTCCCGATTGATAACTCGCGAGAGGTCGCCACAGAGGGAAACCGAAAATTCATGTTCCTGGGCTGCGCTGAGCATATGAGCAACTACTCCGCCGTCCTCAATACGAAGACCTGGGCAAGGCTCAGCTCACAGTTTTCACGGGAAAAAGATTTTGTGTTCACATACAACGGGGACACAGAGGAATACAAGCCACATGGATTTAGCGGCTGCGGAGTGTGGGTGCTTGGCGAAACTCCGAACGCACCGGTCTGGACTCCGGACCCAATCATGGTTGGCATAGTACACAACTGGGTTCGGAACCTTGGGATGCTCATTGCGTTGAAGCTGCCTGCGTTCATTGAGGCGGAACGCGCCTATGTGTCTAACGGCTAAGATTAACGGTTGTCGGGCGGGGGTGGTGTCTCACAAAGGATAAGTTTTGACACATCAGGCGAAGCCCCGTAAACATTGGGGCTTGAATGGGTCAAAAGTCTGGACAAAATGAAACCATGAAAACCTGATTGCTGCCTTCTGCTCACCGCCCCGGCATCGCCCAGTTCTCCAGTTCGCCGGTAAGCCGAAGCAGTTGCAACTGGGCGCGGCTCAACTCGAACTCGGCATCAAGATAGGCGGCGTGCTTGTCGCCGCTATCCAACTCGGCATTCTGCTCATCGCGGGTGTTGGCTTCGCCCGTCTGCACCTTGCCCTTCACCGCCTCCAGATCGCCTTGCGAAACCTCCCATTCCAGCTTGGCAACATCGCGCGCCGCCGAAAGCTGGCGCAGCGAACGCTGTAGCTTCAGGGCGTCTTCGCGAACTTTCTCTTTGGTCAACTCTTCCTGCTTGCCAGCCATGAGGGCATCGGCTTTGGCCTCCTCGGCCTTTGCTTTCTGCACCGAGTTGAGGAGCGGGAATCTTAGGTTCAGACCGGCAGCTAGATTATTGGAGGTATAGTTCAGGAAGTACAGATTGTAGTTGTTGAACTTGGCCAGGTACGCGTACTGCGACGCCAGATCAACCGTAGGCCAGAGAGCTGCTCTGTGCTCACCGGTTGCGTTAGCTTGCGCCGCCGCGGTTTTCTCGTGCGCCTGCTTTACCGTCAGGCTGTTGGCGACAGCCAGCGCAGGAAGATCCTCATCTTGCGAGAGGGTGGGTGCAGCAGGCACGGACTGGGGATCGGTCGCAATGGTGTCGGGGGCAACGCCCATCAAACTGCCGAGGTGCTGCCGTAGCACATCGGCCTGGCCTTCTGCCTCGGCAACACGCAGCCTGATTCGTGCTGCGACCAACTGGCTCCGGGTGAGATCGAGCTTGCTATCCACCCCCTCCTGAAGGCGCTGCTGACTGATGAATACTGCTTTGTCAGCGGCCTTCTGCGCTTCCATTAATGTGTCAATCTTGGCAGTGAGCTGACCAAGCTGCTCATAGGTCAGCGCGGTATCGAGAATAACGCTATCTCGTTTGTCCTGCACGTCCAGCGAGGTGGCCTGCCACTGAATTTTTGCCGCCTTGATGTACTGTTGCAGCGCAGGATTAAAGAACGACTGCGTGGAATTGAAGTTCACAACGGAGGGAGCGGCGCCTTCGATTGTAAGCGGAAAGCCGTACGAATATCCGAGACCTGAGCCCACGGTAAGTTGTGGAATGTAGTTGGCCCGCAATTCCCGATACTGCTCGCGCGCCCGCCACTGATTGACGGCGGCGATGCCCATTACCCCGCTGTGCTGCAAAGCCAGTTCGACAGCGTTGCGGAACGGGATCGGTACGCTGTTGGGTGGATCGGCGGCGACGCACAGACGCGGCAGGAACAACAATGCGAGGATGAGGGCTACGAGCCTCCCGCAGTTGTTAGCCGGATTCGTGATTCTTGTGGAACGCCGGGGTTTTGCGTGCATCCCATGCTCTACACTAACAACGCGAGGCATGCCGTCACTGGACGCGACTAAGAGCTTTCCTGGCGGGGACAAAGCCGGAAGCCAGCGCTAATGAGGCCTGGTATTCCATGACCGCCGCTCCGTTGTTCCCCACCTTCTCATTAAGCCGACCGATCAGGTAGTGTGCCCGGAATGCGGGCGCGGACTCAACCAGTTTGCCCGACGACAGGTACCTCTGCAGATATTGCATCGCGGCGGAAAGGTTACGACTGCCCAGGTACAGTTCCCTGGCTGCATCACAATAGGACTCGGCGGGCTTGCCAGGCTCTGCCATCGCTGATTGCACTGCACTCTGCATATCATCCAGTCGTCCTCGCTGCCGGTAGAAGGCCGCAAGCTGAAGCCACATATCAGCGGGATTCTTCGCTCCCTTGATCGCCGCCCGAAATTGCGCCTCAGCTTCAGAATATTGCTTTTCTCTGTCAGCAACCCGAGCCAAGACCAGATGCGCCATGGCCGGGTCATACTTCTGGATCTGCGCCGCCTGATCGCGGGCCTTATCCAGCCCGCCGCCCATTATCGCGGGAGCCTCGGTGTAATACTGTGCCAAATCGAGGCGCGCCGGCAAATTGGCGGGGTCAAGCTGCACTGCGCGTTCAAATTCATTCTTTGCTTTGCGAGCAAGTCCCGCCGCGGTCAGCGGATTCGCGTCTGCCGCTTTGCGTCCGTACTCGCGCCCCAGCCAGAGACGGTAAGTTGCATTGTCCGGATCGAGACTGACGGCGCGTTCCCCGTACTTCACCGCCTCGTCCCACTGCTCCATGGCGAAATAGGCGCGTGACAACTGGTTTAGCGATTCAGCATCAGCGCGGCTGCTCAGCATGCTGACCGCCTCGTTCATGCGGCCCAACGACAACAATTCGGCCGCTGCTGGATCGCCCATACTCGAGGCCGCGAAGACCGATAACAATCCAAGAATGAGGAACAGCTTCAAATAAAAAAATCTCATGGATTAGCCGGCTTTACTGCCATGCCGCCTTTCAAGGATTGCATACTTATCGCTCCCAACGCGAGCACCGCGTTATCGGAGAGGCCGCTGGTCACCTCGACCCGCGTGAGATCGGACACGGAAGTCTTCACATCCCTGCGCTGCAGCTCACCATCCACCACCTGAAAGACATATTGTCCACCCCCATCCTGGTGGATGGCCTCGCGCGGGATGGTCAGGGCATTCTGCTGGCGCTCCGTAATCACCGCGACACTTACATTTGTATTCGGCAGTAACTTCAGATCGCTGTTGGCAATGACACAGGTGACTTCTCCAACCATTCGCGTCCCATGCTGGACCACGGTGGTCGGAAGGGTTTCCAAGGTGCTCTGCCACACTCGTCCGGGCAGCGCGTCCCACGTGAGCTCTACCGCCTGGCCCTGGCGCAGCCTGCCGATCTCCGGTTCGTCGACGAAGGCGCGCACGCGAACTTGGTGCAAGTCTGCCACCTGTATCAACAAGTCGCCGGTATTGACGAAGGCGCCCTCGCGCACCGGCAGCGAGTACACCATCCCTTTGCCTGGGGCCGCGACGTTGGAGTTCTTCAGCACGTCCTGCGCCGCCTGCAACGAGGCGCGCGCTTCGGCCTGCTGCGCTTCTACGTGTCCTATCTCCTGCGAAGAATAGCGGCCGTTCAGCTTCTGCTCCAGCAAACTCACTTCGGACTTGGCAACCCGAAGCCGGGTTTGTGCCGCATCTACTTCCGCCTGCGAAGCGGCCCCAGTTTGCAACAGCCTTTGCATCGCCTGTAGGCTACGTTGTGCAGCCTCACGATCAGCCCGCGCCTTCACCAGGGCATTGCGGGTGGTCAGAATCTCTTCCTGGGTGCCACCGCCTTGCACGGCCTTGAGATCAGCCTCGGCGCCCTTCAATTGGGCTTCAGCGCGCGCCGCCTGCAAGCGGGCATCGGCATCGTCCAACCGCAAAAGCATCTCGCCCGGCTTTACCCAGTTTCCCTGTTGCACGTAAATTTTTTTCACCGTCGTCGGCATGGGGGCATAGGCCTGGAAATTGTCCAATGCCTCGATTTTGCCGTTGGTGGCGATGCTGGCAGTGATGGTTTCACGCTCTACGCGCCCGACCCGAATCGCCACTGGCGAACGGTGAAACGAAACGAAGGCGGCCAGCACCACCACTGCAATAATCAAGCCAATGATGACGACCCAGGTTCGTTTTCCGTTCCCATAGCGGTGGCCGTTCTCAGATGCGGCTGCCATTTTTGTTCGAAACTATAAGTATAACGTAGGACATGGCTTCCACTTCACAATGCTTTTTATCGCTAGTGCCCTAATTCCGTGTTGATGGTTGGTGGCCTCGGGAGAGCAGGCCGGTTGGGTAATAGGTTCTAGTTGCATAATTGCTCAACTCCGCGCGGAGACCCCTAAGGATAGAGATCGGCATCGACACACATTTAGGACAGCTTCTTGTCATATCAGGCGCCCCCAGGTCTGATGAGGTATTGCCTTCCGAAATTAGACTGCCACTCGTGAGTTCTGTCACTAAGTATCCGATGCCCCCGGCCTGCACCAGGAAGCAGTGCTGCATTGGTTGAGTCCGGCGGATCTGCGGTTACCGGATGCTCAAGCATGGTTACAATGGAAGCATGGCAAAGAGTCAGCGCTACACGCCAGAGCACGCCAAGTCCGGTCTGGATGCCAAATTTCCGGAGATCGAAACCTGGCCAAATCAGTTCCCCAGCTACGAGATTGTGATCGATGTTCCGGAGTTCACTTCCGTCTGCCCCAAGACTGGGCTGCCCGACTTCGGCACCTTATGGATTCGCTACATGCCCGACAAGGAGTGCCTTGAACTGAAGTCGCTGAAAGAGTATCTGACCTGCTATCGCAATCTCGGAATCTTTCAGGAGAACATCGTCAACCGCGTGCTGGAAGACGTGGTGCGCGCCGCGCGACCGAAGTGGGCTGAAGTAAAAGGGGAATTCCGGCCGCGCGGCGGCATTGGAACCGTCGTCATCGCGCGCTATCCCAGGCCAAAGAAATAAAATGTCGCTGCTTACGAAGCCCTGTCCTGGAGCGTAGCCACAGGAGGCTTTCGATGAGGCATCTCCTCTTTGCCCTCGCCTTGATCGCTGTGGCTGTCGCAACTGTGCGTGCCGGCTCGGAACCAGCTTTCTCGAAAACGGGCACCGTCGTTCTTGCGGCTCCAATGCTGGAACCCCGTGCCGACCACAGTGCGACCTTGTTGCCGAACGGCAAGGTCCTGCTCGCAGGCGG